>JAEEGL015148249.1_pt1 | contig 27527 bp, 22 predicted proteins | sample 9134231 | NCBI WGS metagenome assembly JAEEGL01 (sample SAMN16246548, study PRJNA631951) | gut metagenome | biome: gut microbiome; feature: rumen; material: fiber-attached | host: Bos | place: Iran: Karaj | collected 2018-10
ATCCAGTTTGGTGAATACACCGTCGCATTTGATTATGGAGCTTGTGGTTATGACACCTTCCTGAACCCCGGCCACGCTGCTGACGGGTTTAAAGCATGATCCCGGAGCCGTGCGCTGCTGGGTTGCATTGTTCCAGAGAGGCCTTGACTTATCCTGCGAAAGTTTTGCCAGATAAGCGGAATCGGCGTTGTTGGCCAGCCTGTTATTGTCGTATCCGGGATAAGATACCAGCGCCAGTACCTCACCGGTATTAACATCATTGATGACGGCAGATCCGGAACAAGGTTCCAAACCCAGCTGTGAAGGTGTTATCCTTAAGTTTTCTATCAGATCATAGATAAATGAATATGAGCTGATCGCGCCGACTTTGAGGGCGTTGATCGTGGATTCGTCAGCCTGTATGACATCCTGCTCCCAAAGTATAAGGCAGCTCTGGCGTCCGTTGATGCGGTCCTGTAAAAGCATGTATTTGAACAGCTTTTTGGAAAAATCCGTATTATACGCCAGTCTGTCGATGGTATAATTCACGATAGCTGCATATATCTCTTCGGCGTCGGCGTACTGTGAGCTTAAAGTAAGCTTCGAAGTATCGACCCACTGCTTTGATATACAGTACATGATATAATCCCTGATGCAGATGGTCTCGTGTATACGCCATTTAAGGTAGGTCTCATCTGTTTCGTCTATCTCATCGGCCTTGATGATACCGTAGTTGTCAGAGGAAAGCATGGATATGATAAAACTCTCATATTCCTTAAGCTCATCGGAAAGATCACGGTATACTGTTGTGGATTCGGACATTTCCTGGCGCAGCCGATCTAGCACTTCGGCCTGCTTGATAAGAAAGGCTGAATTTACGGCCTTCTCATTTTCACCGGCGTAAGGCTGTGACATATGTTTAAGGTCGATGACATTATTTCCGTACAAAGCTGCGTAGACATCGTAAATAGGGATCTTGCGGTCACGGCCTTTCTGCTCCAGGGTTTTGGCGTCAACCAGATGGCTGACAAGTATACCGGCTATCTTCTGCTCCAGCAGATGATAAACTGCCATCTGAAGATCGGCATCTATGGTAAGATAGACATCGTTGCCGGCAACAGGCACTGTGACGTCCGTACTTTCTATAACGCGGCCCAGCTTATCTACAAAGACAGTCTCCGAACCTTTCTGCCCCTGAAGCTGCGATTCCATAGAATATTCTATGCCTGTTTTGCCTACAAAATCGCTGGTATCATAGTTGTCGCTCAGGGCGGAGTATTCCTCGTATTCAGCGGGGGAAATACGCCCGGTATAACCTATAACATGCGAAAAATACAGGGCATGATTGTATCTTCGTACAGCATCTTCTACTATGCTCACACCCTGCAGTGTATCGGAGTTTTCCATGATATATGCAACGGTCTTCTCCGAAACATCGGTTGCGACTGTGGTTGCGATATATTTCTGGAATGAATTGAGGCTCAGCTGGTAACGTATTATGGCTATCTGCAGTATCTCTTTTTTGGAAAAGCCCATCATAGGAAAGAAACCGGTATTCTTTTCGCCGTTATTTGCATAACTGCCTATTCCGAACTTTTTGTCGGCAGAAAGGTATTCCATAACTTCGTCGGGGTTGGCGTTTCGCTCGGCATAAAGCAGCTCGCTTGTGTTCTTGCGGCCGTAAATATCGGCAAGGAAACGGTCTTTGGCAGTGCCTTCATATGCAAAACAGAAGTTATTATCCTCATCAACGTAAATGCCGAAATCACTGATCACTTCATCACCGTTTTTTTCGATGAGTCTGACCATATTGATTATGATATTGTTGAGTTTTTCGTTTTTGCCGTTACCTGATTCTATCGTGTCGGTGATCGTAACCGAATAAGCCAGTTCGTTATAGGCAAGCAGTACCCCGTTACGGTCATAAATATTGCCGCGTACGCCGGGGATGCGCAGATCCTTTTCGCTCAGCAGCTGGAATTCTTCCTGGAAATCACTGCCCCTGACGATCTGGAGGTTGAATATCCTGCCTATCAGAATGCACATAACGACAATAAGGGCAAGATACGGTATCAGGTACCTTGCTTCGAAAAAATCCCTTATTTTTTCTTTTATGATCTGTATAAGCATTTAATTTATGCCATCCTTACGTTCGGCTTCTGCCAGATCGGCTACATTCCAGTCTTCTTTCTTTTTCATTTCTGCCGGATCGACATTCACGAAGCGCTCTTCTATCCACAAAAGCAGCGGATAGACAGGAATTGAAATTATCATGGTCGCTGCCAGCTCCGGCAGCGCTTTTCCGGTAAGATAATAGCGGAAACCGAAATCTCCGTTCAATACAAAGAAAAGTACAAATTCCAGCAGCAATACCAGAATATCACCCGTGAAGATCATGGCCAGCGGGATGCGGAAGTCTACCGGTTCATACCAGGTATGGCATGTTCCGGCCAGATAACCCAGATATACATAGATAAGGGCGTAAAGCCCCAAAACGTTCATACCGAATATGTCCAGCAGAAGTCCGGAAAAAAAGCCTGCGATCATGGCTGACTGCTCGCCCCTTAAATAGCCGTAGCTTACGGTAAGTATAAGGAGCAGGTTGGGCAGGGCTCCGCTGTGAGCAAGATCCTTAAATACACTGCTCTGTATCAGAAAAAAGAGAAATACGGCAATTATTCCTGTGAGGATCCTTTTAACAGTCATTTAATCCTCCAGCGCTTCTTTTTTCTGCATGATTATCAGTACATAACTAAGGTGATCGAAATCCACGACGGGTTCGATCTGTCCGGAATAAGTAAGCTGGTTTGAATCCGTATCCACAGTCGAGATATAACCAATGAGTATTCCCGGCAGATATTTATCGCTGATATTTGAAGTGACTATCTTGTCGCCCGGGCGGACGCTCTTGTCTTTATCGGAAAGCTGGGTATATCTGATACGGCCCTGCTGCATAAGTTCCATATCCCCGGTGACTATAAGATTATCCTGGCTGTGCAGTACGGAGGCACTTACATTGGTACCGTTGGAAATGATGGTATTTACCCTGGACCAGTTCTTTCCGACATCGGTAACTATCCCGACCAGTCCTGTGCCGGCGATAACATTCATATCACGCTCTATTCCGTCATCGCGGCCTTTGTCGATGATGAAGGAATTAAAGCGGTTGCCGCTTCCTGCGGCAATGATGGTAGCCCCGGTCTTTTCGTACTGGGAATAACTGTTATCCAGCTCATATAATGAGCGCAGATCGGCCAGTTCGTATCCGTCCTGCAAAAGCTGGGCGTTCTGGCGGTTAAGTTCGTCTATCTCCTCCTGGAGCAGGCGGTTCTCTTCTTTTAACTCTTCTATAGTATGCTGTTCGGCAACAAATGCGACCATCGCACTGCCTACATCCGTGATGCCTTTCTGGAAAGGCACTATGAGCACACCTGCCGCATCTTCTGCCACAGTAAGGGGTATCTGGCGTGTAAATGTAAACACCATAAGCCCTATGCACAATATGGTGAAAATGAGCAGAAGATATTTAGGCGGTATCTTCTTGGGCTCTTCTTTTTGCTTGACTACCGGGCACATATTTACTTCCCGTTTTCTGTTGCGAGAGACGCAAAACGTGCATCATGGATAATGGTATGGAGCCCTCTTACAACGGAAGAAATGGGCTCAACGATGCTGTTTACGCGTATGCCTGTGCTGACTCTTATAAGCTCCGAAAGACGTCCTACCTGGCTTGCGCCGCCGGTAAGATAGATCCCGTGACGGTAGATGTCCGCACCTAATTCGGGCGGAGTACGTTCCAGTATCTGGCGTATATTGTCTACTATCATGTCGAAATGCTCCTGAAGGGATTCCGTGATCAGTTCGGTGGATATCGCCTTCTGTACGGGCAGGCCGTTTATCAGGTCCATACCGAATACTACGGCGTTTGTTCTCTTATTTTCTGCTTCACGCATTGCAATCTTAAGCTTTTCTGCGGTCTTTGAACCTATGACCAGGTTATATTCCCTGCGTACGGCTAACTTTATATCTTCGTCGAACTTGCTGCCGCCTACTTTGATAAGACGGCTCAGTACTATGCCGCCAAGGGATAAAAGCGAGATTTCCGTGGTATCATAACCGACATTGATCACCAGAACACCGCGTGAGGTTTTTACGTCTATATCCATTCCAAGGCCGTCGGCTATGGCTTTCTCGACTACAAGTACGCGTTTTGCCTTTACATTACTGTCTCTTATAAGGTCAAGGAAAGCCCTGCGTTCCACTTCCGTAACGTCGGTAGGTACTGCGATATAATAATCGGCAGGACGTATACCGTTCCTGGAAAGATCGTTGACGAAATAATGGATGAGGGTATTCATGTTATTGATATCCGCGATGACACCGTTAACTACGGGATATGATACGGTTATATCCTCCGGTGCTTTTTCATACATATCAAAAGCCGAATCGCCGTATGCAAAGAGACTGTCCCTGCCCTTGATGGCGATCATGTTCTTCTCCATGAAATATGTATTATCGCAGCCGTTATAGATCTTTATATTGCTTGATCCCAAATCTATTCCGAATGCATTCATTTTTCTTAAAAATTCCTCCGTGTTTAATCTGTCAAATCTTTATTTTATCACAAAAAACAGGCTGTGTACACCGCTATATTGCGATGACACAGCCACAAGATATGGTGCAAATATCAAAGAAGACCTTTGTTTTTCAGCTGCTGGGCGCTGCGAAGGATGCCGAATGCGCCGTGAGGGAAGCTTAAACCGCCCTGGAAATATACGGTATAAGGGGCTTTTAAGGGACCGTCGGCGGATAATTCTATGGAAGAACCGGAAACAAAGGCTCCGGCAGCCATGATAACATTGCTGTCATATCCGGGCATGGGCCAGGGTTCGGGGGTGACATGCGAATCTACGGGCGCAGCTGCCTGGATCCCCTCGCAGAATGCACAGAGCTTTTCGGGGCTTCCGAGGGTCACTGCCTGTATAATATCATATCTCTCACTGCCCGCTGAAGGATAAGGCTTATAGCCCAGCCTTTCGTATACGGCAGCTGCAAATATAGCAGTCTTCAGAGCCGATGCCGTAACTATCGGTGACATAAAAAGTCCCTGATAGAATGCCGGCAGTATGCCCATGGAGGCACCTACTTCCTTCCCAAGTCCCGGGGAAGTAAGGCGGTATGCTGCATTTTCGACACATTCTTTTTTGCCGACGATATATCCGCCGGAAGGACAAAGTCCGCCGCCGGGATTTTTGATCAGGGACCCTACTGCCATATCCGCTCCTGCTTCGATGGGCTCCCTGTCCTGTACAAACTCACCGTAGCAGTTATCGACCATAATAACCACTTCCGGCTTGATGCTTCTGATAAATTTAATAAGCTCTTCTATGCGCTCTACCGAAAGTGTCGGTCTGGTCTGATATCCTTTTGAACGCTGGATGGTCACCATACGTGTTTTTTCGTTTATTGCAGCCTTAATTCCGTCAGAATCAAAATCTCCGTTTTCTTTAAGATCTACCTGACGGTATGATATTCCGTATTCTTTGAGAGATCCGCTGCTGTGGCCGTTGCCCTTATCCCTGATGCCTATAACCTCTTCCAACGTATCGTAAGGCTTCCCGACAGGGCTTAAGAGTTCATCGCCCGGGCGCAGATTGCTCATAAGCGCCAGTGCCAGCGCGTGGGTGCCGCAGGTGATCTGAGGCCTGACCAGAGCATCCTCTGCTTTGAATATCTGAGCATATACTTCTTCCAGGGTATCCCTTCCCAGGTCGTTATATCCGTAGCCGGTAGTTCCCAGAAGGCAGGCTTCGCTCACCTGCTTTGACTGCATGGCGTGCAGCACCTTCATCTGGTTGAGCTCCGCCATATCGTCTATCTTTTCAAACCTGGGCTTAAGGGCTCTTCGTATCTCTTCACCCATGGCAATAATATCTTCATCCAGCCCCATTTTTAAATATTGATCTTTTAACATAGTTCCGTCCTTTTTATGAATGTATCTTTGTGTATTCTCTTTCTATCCACAGATCCACCAGCTTATCGGTCTTCATACGCTTGAGTTTTTTGACATAGACCTTCTTCTGCTTTTCGGTCTCTATCTGCTCATACGAAAGCAGTTTTTCTATAAGCTCCTCTTTGCTCATTCCTGCCGCTTCCGCCCTGATCTCTTCCGTATGATCGAACCAGTATTTCCAGGCGTAGTTATTGTCCTTTATCATAAATATTCAACCTCATGTTTTCGATACGATGCTGTCGCAGGATTCCTATAGCTAAAGCAAGACCGGCGGACTGGGGCATCCGCATCTGTACAGACCTCGCAAATATCCCGGCGCAGCTAAATGCAGGCAAGTCGGCTATGTGACAGTCCGTGCAGAGCCGGAAGAGCGTTGCCGCAGCACTTAATAAGTACGCCCTGCCCAACCTTGCCCCGCAGAACTGTTTGAACGCAGCTCACGCAATTAGCGTGAGCAAGTGAGTTTCAAGGGGCAAGTCGGTTTCAGGGCAGGGCGCGCGAATTTAGTGCGGAGGCACAGCGAAGACGGCCTGCGCGGATGTCCATGGCCGAAAATGCCGATACCCCAAATTGCGCCGGGGGGGATCCGTGGGCTCACGGCCGGTGCGGATGCCCGCTGCCGCCGTGCCGATACCTTAGCTGCCCAGGGGGATCTGCGACAGCATAAACTCAACTATGTCCCGTGAAGGGGTTGCAAATTTACTCCTGTCGATCCAGATGGCGTCCGGCTCACGTTTGAACCAGGTGATCTGACGCTTTGCAAAGTGGCGGCTGTCACGCTTTATCTTGTAGATCGCTTCGTCCAGGCTGCATTCGCCTGCCAGATGGTCGTAGATCTCCTTGTAGCCCAGTCCCTGCATGGCTGTAGACATTCGTGGTACGCCGCGTTCTTTAAGGGCGCGTACTTCATCTACAAGCCCTGCTGCTATCATTTTGTCAACACGGGCGTCTATGCGTTCATACAGCTTTGCCCGGTCATCGGTCAGTACAAAAAAGTATGCGTCATAAGCCGGTTTGCGGCTGCGCTGCTCAGCGTTATGAGCCGATATAGGATAACCTGTTTCGTGGTAAAATTCAAGAGCCCTGATAACCCGCTTGATATTATTGGCGTGGATGGTTTCGCAAGAATCGGGATCCACTTCTTTCAGCAGGGCATAGAGCTCTTCGGTTGACTTCTTTTCCAGCTCATGGCGGTAGGACATATCGGTATCTTCGGCGGTGAATTCGATATCGTACAGTACAGATTGTATATAAAAGCCTGTACCTCCGCAGAGCACAGGGATATGTCCGCGTTCGTATATGCCTTTCATGGCTTCTTTGGCCATTTGCTGAAAGATCGTGATATTAAAGGGCTCTTCCGGTTCCAATACATCTATCAGATGATGGGGAATGCCCTGCATCTCTTCTGCGGTTATCTTTGCGGAGCCTATATCGAGCCCTTTATAGACCTGCACGGAATCTGCAGAGATCACTTCGCCGCCGATGGCTTTTGAGAGTGCGACGGCGGCATCACTTTTTCCTGTGGCTGTGGGTCCTGCTATGATGATCAGTTTATCCATCAGCTGACTATCCTCTTGAATTTCTTTTCCAACTCTGTTCGCGTCATGGAGAATATGGTAGGCCTGCCATGGGGACAATGATAGGGATTCTTTAATGAAAGAAGCTCATCCAGCACGGTATCCATCTCTTCACGGCTTATCACATCACCGCCCTTGACAGCAGCTTTGCAGGCCATGGTTGCCAGTACCCTGTCTATAACGCCGGGGGCCTTGCCGCCACCGCGCAGTCCCAGATCATTGAGTATTTCCAGAAACAGGCTTGCAGGATCTTTTTTGTAAAGCTCCATCGGAACCGTACTTAAGGCGTACTCGTTACCGCCGAACTCTTCTACGGTAAATCCCAGCTCTTCAAGTTCCTGCTTATACTCGTTAAGGATATCCGTTTCACTATGGGAAAGAGATACGATAATGGGAGGTGCCAGCTGCTGCACGTATATCTTTGCCTTTTCGTGCTGGGCAACAAGGCGTTCGTAGTTCACCTTTTCGTGGGCTGCATGCTGGTCAACAAAATAAACCTTATCCTGGTAGGAGAATATCCAATAAGTATTGAATACACAGCCTAAAAGGTTATACTGCTTTCTGGCGTTGGCGCTTATAACTCTCTCTACCGGCAGCATGGAAAGCTGCTGTGCGTTCTTCCAGGGATCTTCCGGTATCGGAGCAGGAGCCGGCTTTTTGACTACGGGTGCCGGAGCTGGTTTGAAATCCCTGATCTCCGCCTCGTCATCATCATTAAAATCGACTTCGAATATGTCTCTGCCACTATGACTGGTTTGGTCAACATAATGTCCGTTACGGTCAACCGGTGATACGGGCAGGTCGGTGGTATTTTTCACGGATTCCTCAGTCTGTTCTTCTGCTGTCACCGGGCCGGCAACAGGAGTGTTTTCGGCTGCCGCAGGCTTCACGGCATTGATTTCTTCTACAGCAGGTGCCGCAGCTGTCCTTGCCTTTTCGAAAGGCTCGGGAGTATCGGTGATCACAGGTTTGATACTGCCCTCTCCTTCACTTTCGGGTATCATCTCCTGCTCGTGCAACGCAGTGGAAACGCCGCGGCTTAATTTATCAAATACGCCTTCACGGTCGTGAAAACGCACGTCCATCTTGGAAGGGTGTACGTTTACATCAACCTCTGCGCTGTCCATGCTGATATGAAGTACGCAGAAAGGAAATTTATGCTGCATCATATAGCCTTTATAGCCTTCTTCTATACTGCGGCTGAGCACATCGCTTTTGATATAGCGTCTGTTAAGGAAATAGTTCTCGAAATTCCTGTTGGGACGGTTCATGGCAGGACTGCCCAGATATCCGTCTATCTTTATGCCGTCGATCTCGCGGGATACAGGGATAACGCTGCGTACAGCGTCACGGCCGTATATGCGGTGTATAACTTCCTTAAGTTCACCGCTTCCGCTGGTCATAAAGCGCGTATTGCCGTTCTGCACGAATTTAAAAGAAATATCGGGTCTGCCAAGAGCCAGATGCTCCATGAGCTCGGCTATGGTATTGCCTTCGGCGGCCGCAGTTTTTAAGAATTTTCTGCGTACCGGAGTATTAAAAAAAAGATGTGCGGCTATTATGGTTGTTCCGTCAGGAGCGCCTATATCTTCTATATCCCCCATGACGCCGCCGTCTACGCAAAGTTTATGGCCCATAAGTTCGCCGGGCTGCTTGCTTATCATCGTAACCTTGCAGACAGATGCTATGGACGCAAGGGCTTCGCCGCGGAATCCCATGGACGCTATGCTTTCCAGATCGTCTATGCTGCTGATCTTTGAGGTGGCATGGCGCATAAAGGCATTTGGCATGTCTTCTTCTGCTATACCGCAGCCGTTATCGGTTACGCGTATAAAGTCGATGCCGCCGCCTTTTATCTCAACGGTAACGGCGTCGGCTCCGGAATCCATGGCGTTCTCCACCAGCTCTTTTACAATGCTGGCAGGGCGTTCGACCACTTCTCCGGCGGCTATCTTATCTATGGTATTGTCATCCAGAAGATGTATCTTTCCCATTGTTTTTCCTTATCAGAAACGGTTTTTTAATCTGCTCTGCAGATGATACAGGGTGTTCAGCGCCTCTAAAGGCGTAAGGGTCGTGATCTCCAGATCGGCCAGCTCTTTTAAGATATCCTCGTCGGAATTGGTATCCATAAAGCTCATCTGTCCAAGCTCAACATCATCATAGGTCTTAACTTCAGGCTTTTTGGCACCGGCAGGGATGGCTATCTCCTGTATCTTTGCACTTATATCATTATCCAAAAGCTGCATGACTATCTGTGCAGCCCTGTCGCATACGCTGTCGGGGACGCCGGCCAGTTTGGCTACCTGTATGCCGTAGCTCTTATCTGCGCCGCCTTTTATGATCTTACGCAGGAAAACAATATCGTCACCCTTTTCCTTGACGGCTATACAATAGTTATTTACATTATCCATCTTGCCTTCCAGCTCGGTCAGTTCGTGATAATGCGTAGCAAAAAGAGTCTTAGCGCCCAAAAGCTTTTTATTGCTGATATGCTCTATCACTGCCCATGCTATGGAGAGGCCGTCAAAGGTGGAGGTTCCCCTGCCTATCTCGTCAAGTATCAGCAGCGAATCGGATGTGGCGTTCTTTAGGATATTAGCCACCTCGTTCATCTCTATCATAAAGGTGGACTGTCCGCTGGCCAGATCGTCCGAAGCTCCCACGCGGGTGAATATACGGTCTACAACGCACAGATCGGCTTCCTTGGCAGGGACAAAGCTTCCCATCTGGAACATCAGCGCTATAAGGGCCACCTGTCTCATATAAGTGGATTTACCTGCCATATTGGGGCCGGTGATTATGCTTATGCTCTGCTTTTTATTATCCAGATAGGTATCATTATCGATGAACATATCCCCGGGGATCATGCGCTCCACAACAGGGTGGCGTCCGCTCTTTATCTCTATAACGCCTTTTTTATTGAGCTTGGGGCGTACATAATGATTCTGTTCCGCAACCAGGGCAAGGGAAGCATATACGTCAAGCCTTGCGATAACCTTGGCGCTTTCCTGTACACGCACCAGCTCATTTTCTATCTTATCCCGCAGGGCGCAATAAGCGTCATATTCAAGGGTTGTCAGCTTATCTTCGGCATTAAGTATCAGGTCCTCCAGTTCTTTTAATCTGGGGGTGATATAACGCTCTGCATTTGCCAGAGTCTGTTTTCGCATATAATCGGCAGGGACCATGTCCTTATAGGAATTGGTCACCTCGAGATAATAGCCGAATACCTTATTGTATCTTACCTTGAGATTCTTTATGCCTGTGCGCTCGCGCTCTTCTTCTTCAAGGCCGGCCAGCCAGCTTTTGCCTTCCGTCTTTGCATTGCGGAGCTTATCGATATCGGGATCAAAGCCTTCTTTGATGATGCCGCCTTCGCGTATTGTAAGCGGAGGCTCTTCGACGATGGCTTCCTCTATGGCAGAGCTGATATCTTTCAGCTCATCAAGAGCTTCATATAAGCCATGCAGCTCTTCACTCTGCATTTCCGATAAGAGGGATTTGATCGGAGGCAGCATCTTAAGCGAATTACGTAATGCTATCATATCCCTGGGATTAATGGAATGATAACTCACGCGGGATAAAAGACGCTCCAGATCGTATATAGCGCTCAGATATTCACGTAGTTCATCACGGTCTACGGCTTTTTTATAAAGCTCCTCCACTGCATCAAGGCGCTTGATTATGCCTTCGGCTTCTACCAGAGGCTGTTCGATATCGCTGCGCAGCATCCTGGCACCCATGGCTGTTTTGGTCTTGTCCAGGACCCAAAAAAGTGTCCCGCGCTTCTGCTTTTCGCGCATGGTCTCGCAGAGCTCCAGATTGCGCCTTGTGGAGGAATCCAGAAGCATATAACGTGATCCGGTATAGGGATGCAGCGCGGTTATATGATGCAGGGGGATCTTCTGTGTTTCATAGAGATACTGCAGCAACGCTCCTGCTGCGGCCATTCCTGCGGGATAATCCGCTATGCCCAGAGCTACCGGCGAAGATACCTTAAAGTGTTTAAGAAGCACCTTTTCGCATTCGTCATGGTCAAAATACCAGCTACCCAGTTCAAAAAGTGCTATGCCAAGACGTTCTTTTAATTCCTTGATTTCCGGTTCGGATATAAGAAGTGTCTCATTACAGATTATCTCAACGGGGGTAAGCTTCTGTATTTCGTCGCTTAAGGCTTCGGGGGTATCTTCTGTTAAGAAAAACTCGCCTGTGGAAATATCGCAGAAGGCGACGCCGACTTTATCCTGCATGGAAAAGATACACATAAGAAAACGGTTTTTGCTCTCTTCCATTGCTGTGGGACTTAAATTGGTACCGGGTGTTACTATCCTGGTGACTTCGCGTTTGACCAGGCCTTTGGCCAGCTTGGGGTCCTCTACCTGTTCGCAGATCGCCACCTTATAGCCCTTATCTACCAGCTGGTTTAAGTAATTATCCACGGCATGGAAAGGTACGCCGCACATAGGTGCACGTTCATCCAGACCGCAGCTTTTTCCCGTAAGGGTTAGTTCCAGTTCCTTAGACACCTTTATGGCGTCATCAAAGAACATCTCATAAAAATCCCCCAGACGATAAAAAAGTATGCAATCTGCATATTCTTCCTTGGTTTCCAGATATTTTGCCATCATGGGGGACAGCTTTTCTTTATCTATATCGTTATAGTTCAAAGCATTTCTCCGATATAATAGAATCCTTTATTTTCGAGCAGTTTAACTTTTACATAGCTGCCGGCAAGGGAAGCATCACCCTTAAAGTGTACCAGCAGATTATTAGAGAGCCTTCCGGTCACCATTTCCGGATCGTGGTCGTTTAAGCCTTCTACAAGGGCTTCTTCGACACGGCCGGCATATTTTGCCACACTTAACTTAGCCGTATCCTGTACGACCTTTAAGAGCTTGTCGAAGCCCGCTTTTATCTCATCGTCGTTCATGCTGCGGGGCATGTCGGCAGCCGGCGTCCCGGTACGGGGGGAATAGATAAAAGTAAAGGCGTTGTCATAACCAACTTCCTTTACAAGGCTGATGGTCTCATCGATATCTTCCATGGTCTCCCCGGGGAAACCGACGATAATATCAGTGGTTATAGCCAGATCCGGCATGGCGGCTTTAAGGCGTCCTATAAGATCCAGATAGCTCTCTCTGGTATATCCGCGGTTCATAGCCTTTAATATGCGGCTGCTCCCGCTCTGAACGGGCAGATGAAGATGTCTGCAGATCTTTTCGGAACCTGCCATGAGTTCTATAAGTTCATCGGAAAGATCCCTGGGATGACTGGTCATAAAACGTATGCGCCTTATGCCGTCTATCTTTTCAACTTCACGTAAAAGCCCGGGGAAGTTTATGCCGCCCTCAAGACCTTTGCCGTAGGAATCCACGTTCTGGCCCAGCAGCATAACTTCGCTTACGCCGTCCGCTGCAAGCTTTTCGCATTCGCGCAGTATTTCCTTAGGATCCCTGCTGCGCTCACGTCCGCGTACATAGGGAACTATACAGTAAGTGCAGAATTTATCGCAGCCGAACATTATATTTACGCCCGATTTAAACGGATATTTTCTCTCCACAGGAAGATCTTCGACTATGGATGAAGTATCCTTCCATACGTCGATGATCATCTTATCTGCAGTGAGCATCATATATAAGAGTTCGGGGAATTTATAAATATTATGCGTTCCGAAGATCAGATCCACAAATGAATAAGATTTCTTTATCTTATCGATAACCTGTACTTCCTGGACCATGCAGCCGCAAAGTGCGATCTTCTTTGAGGGATTTTGCTTCTTCATGGCATTAAGATGCCCCAGACGTCCGTATACACGCTGGTTTGCATTATCCCTGACAGTGCAGGTATTGTATATTACCAGGTCGGCCTCTTCATCCTCAGTGAGCATATAGCCCGCACGGGATAAGATGCCGCAGAGCTTTTCGGAATCCCTGGCATTCATCTGGCAGCCAAAAGTAACAACACAGGCCGTGGGAACGCGGCCTGCTTTTTCTGAAATTTCACGGACAACTGCAGCGGCTTTCTGTATAAAATCTTCCTGCCTTAAGCTTTCCTCTTCCGGTGCTAAAGCAACTGTGGAAGTATAGGGTGTATAATCAACATCCTTCCATTTCATCAGCCTCTCACCTGGCCGTTTCCGTATATCTGGTATTTATATGAAGTAAGCTCCTTGAGGCCCATGGGACCACGGGCATGGAGCATCTGGGTGCTTATGCCTATCTCTGCTCCGAAACCGAATTCAAAGCCGTCGGTAAAGCGCGTAGATGCATTTACATATACGCAGGCACTGTCGACGCCCTTTAAGAATTTCTCTGCAGATTCCTTATCCTCGGTTATTATAGCCTCGGAATGATGAGTGGAATATTTATTGATATGGGCTATTGCCTCTTCAACACTCTTTACGGTCTTTACGGACATGAGCAGATCAAGATACTCTTTTCCGTAATCTTCTTCCGAAGCAGGGATCACGAATTCCGAAGAAGCCCGGGCTGTATCATCTCCGCGAAGCTCTACGGATTTATCGTGAAGAGCCCTTGCTATCTCGGGGAATAAAGTCCCGGCTACCGATTCGTGTATAAGCAGCGATTCTGCGGCGTTGCAGACGCCAAGACGCTGGGTCTTTGCGTTTATTACGATGCTTTTTGCCTTGCTTAAGTCAGCCGTGGCATCTATATAGATATGGCAGTTACCTGCTCCGGTCTCTATAACGGGGATCTTGGAGTTCTCCACAACGCTGCGGATAAGACCTGCACTGCCACGGGGGATGAGTACATCAACATAATCCCTCATCTGCATGAAACGAACGGTAGTCTCACGGTCCGTAGATTCTATAAGGGAAATGGCATCCTCTGTGATACCTTCTTCCCTGAGGCCTTTTTTGATAATAGAGGTGATAGCTGTATTTGAATAAATGGCATCACTTCCGCCCTTAAGGATCACGGCGTTACCGGATTTGAAAGTAAGCGCAAATGCATCTGCGGTAACATTGGGTCTGGATTCATAGATTATTCCTATAACGCCAAGGGGCACACGCACTTTTTTGAGCTTAAGCCCGTTGGGGCGTTCCCACTCTTCAAGTACATCCTGCAGGGGATCGGGAAGCTCCGCAACCTGCCTTAAACCTTCACTCATGGCTTTAATACGGTCTTCGCTGAGACGCAGGCGGTCGATCAGGGGGATGCTCATTCCCTTGGTGGTTGCCGCTGCGATGTCTCTGGCGTTTGCGATTATTATGCTTTCGCTTTCTGCTACAAGCAGATCAGCTATACGGATAAGCGCTGCATTCTTTTTGTCTGTATCGATAGCGGCTACTTCATATTTTGCCGCTTTTGCTGCACTGCATAGTGTTTCGAGTTCCATTTTATCCTCCAATAAAGATCCTGCACAGGATCCGTATTTTATTTACTGCTGTTGGACCAGAATAACTGCTCGGATTCGCAGACCAGTCCGTCCATCCTCACATCATAATACTCATGTGGGATGTGTTCCAGAACCTGAAGGTCATAGGCCAGGCCGATCTTGAATATGCTGGGATATCTGGCAAGGAAACGGTCATAAAAGCCCCTGCCGTAACCTATGCGGTAACCTTCACGTGAAAATACAGTACCGGGTATCACCGCAACGGCTGCAAAAATCCAGTCGCCGCCCACACGCTTTAACATGAATGGCTCCTGTATTCCTTTAAATCCCACCTGCAGTTCGCCCAGATCCTCCACACGGTAGAATTCCAGGTCATTACCCACTACCTTGGGATAAAAGACACGCTTATGCATGCGCTTTGCCGTATAAAAGATCTGCTCTGTCTTCACTTCCGATCCGAAATCAGAATAAAGCAGGATATCTTCGGCCTGAGCCACCATCTCTATGTTGAAAAGACGGCGTGTTATAGCCTCGGATTTCTCAACCCTTTCTCTTTCGATCAGATGATCCCTTTTTCGCGAGATCTCACGTCGGAGTCCCGCCTTGTCCATTTGTATGGCCATATTTCTCCCCCAGATTAGTAATGCTGCCGTCTTTCTCGACTATGTCAATATTATCCAGCTGCGATTTTAAGTTGTTTCTTATGGCATCTACATACTCTTTTCTGAGCGCCTTCTGTTCCAGCTTTTCCGATGGCGTCAGTTCCCTTTCCTGCGAAAGGTGATAAAGCTCGTTTATACGCGCTATGCGCTCGTTCATATCCATCAGCCTTATTCCTCCACCACGTCTTTCAGATAGAAATTCTCATCTTTATGGGATAAGAATAAGGTTCCGACATCCCGTCCATCCATTATACGATGCAGCACGTGCATATCTTTGGAATTTGTTATTATCATATCCGCGCCTGCGCTGGTTGCTATCTTTGCTGCGTTAAGCTTGGATTTCATGCCGCCTGTGCCCACATCGGATCCGGTAGATTCTTTACCCATGTTCATTATATCTTCGGTAAGTTCAGGTACCACAGGCAGGAATTTCGCTTCCGGATTCTTGCGGGGATCGTCCGAATACAGCCCGTCAATATCGGAAAGCAGTATCAGAAGATCCGCATCCACCAGCGCCGCTACTATCGCGGAAAGGGTATCGTTATCACCGAACTCTATTTCGTAGGTGGATAAAGTATCGTTTTCATTAACTATCGGTATAACGCCCAGATTCAGAAGCTCTATAAAAGTATTATGGGCGTTAAAGCGGTTTAAGTCCGCTATAATGGTATCTTTTGTCAATAATACCTGTGCGGCTACCTGGTTATACTGTGAAAAGAGCCTTTCGTATACCATCATCAGTCTTGCCTGTCCTATGGCGGCACAGGCCTGTTTGACAGCTACCTTGTTATCTTCATCTGCAGGTATATGTACTGTTTTTTTGCCTGCTGCTATGGCTCCCGATGAAACCAGGATCACATCTTTTCCCTGATTGCGGATATTGCATAGCTCCCGCACCAGAGTTTCCATCTTGATATAATCAAAATCTCCTGTTTCTTTATGTCTGAGTGAGGAGGATCCTACTTTGACAACGATCCTCTTCTTATTCTTTATCAGTTCCCTGTACTGATCCATTTCAAAAAACAACCTCTTTTTCTATGCACGTTGCATGTATTTTAGCACTTTTTCCGCAGTTCGTATACCATCTGCTGCGGCAGACGTGATACCGCCGGCATATCCGGCACCTTCACCGCATGGGAAGATGGCACCTATATTGCTTTGACCGCTGTCGTTTCGCAGTATCTTTATCGGTGACGAGGTACGGCTCTCAACGCCCGCCAGCAGTGCCTGCGGCATATCAAAGCCTTCTATGGTACGCCCGAAACTGTCAAACGCCTCTATTATATCATTTTCTACAGCTTCGGGAAGTATGCCGTTTAACGGAGCATAAGCCCATTGGCCTTTTATAGCCGGTTCTATACCTTTATGTTCAACAGATCCGTTCCTTGCCCTGTAATCCTGAAGGCTCTGTACCGGGACCTTACCCTTTGCTGCATTATATGCCGCCTCTTCCATCTTCTTCTGGAAATCCATTCCGTCGAAGAGGCCCTGCCCGAATATTTCCGGTCCTACGCTCACAACTATAGCGGAATTGGCATTTGCTCCGGATCTTCCGTGATAGCTCATTCCGTTAACGGCAAGCCTGCCCGGTTCGCTGGAAGCATCAACAACATATCCGCCCGGACACATACAGAAGGAGAAAACTCCCCTGCCGGAAGATGCCTTGGTTACAAGTTTATAAATGGCAGGCGGCAGCTTTAAGGCTTCATTGCCTTTTCCGTACTGGCTTTCGCTTATCAGCTTCTGTTCATGCTGTACGCGCAGTCCCACTGCAAAACTTTTGCTCTCCATCTGGAGCCCGCAATCATAAAGGCTTTTGAAAGAATCTCTGGCACTGTGCCCGGTACATAATATGATGGTTCCGCATTTTCTTTCATTAAAGCGGCCTTTGTGCAGGAGTTCTGCCCCTTCGGCCTTTCCTTTTGAATCCAGCAGAGGCTTGATAAAGCGGGTCTCAAAAAGAAATTCCGCACCCATACGCTCCAGGCTGTATCGCATATTGACGATGATATTCTTTAACACATCCGTCCCGATGTGCGGATGGCTGTCATAAAGTATTACGGGATCGGCACCGTATTCTACAAATGTCTTTAATATAAACTGGTATGCGCCGTCTTTATCATTATTACCGGTATAAAGCTTACCGTCAGAGAAGGTACCTGCTCCGCCCTCTCCGAACTGTACATTGGATTCGGGATCCAGCTTGCCGCTCTTCCAGAATTCCTGTACGGACTTATCGCGCTTAACGATCATCTCGCCGCGTTCCACGATAATGGGTTTAAGTCCGGATTGCGCAAGTACATATGCACAGAATAATCCGGCAGGACCGCAGCCGACTATGAGGGGGCGTTGTTCTTCCCTTATGGTGCGGAGCATAACACTTGGCATTACAAATTCTGTGGGCTTATATAACTGCAGCGTTGAATTGCGTTTCAACTGCCTGCCCGCCAGCTCTATCCCTTTGTTAACGCCTTTAAGATCAAAGGCTATGCTGTAAACGTATTTGATCTCGCTTTTTTTTCTGGCATCAAGAGAACGCTTTAATATATCAAGCCTGCTGATATGTGAATCACTTATGCCCATGATGGCAGCCGCTTTTTCAGTAAGCTCTTTTATCTCGTTTTTAACAGGCGGTTTTAAGTGTACATCATCAAGACGAAACATCAGCCCTCTCCTTTCGCGTTTATCGCCTTCCGGATAGTATGTGCACAGCACAGTGCAAAATGCAGATTATATCCGCCGCATTCACCGGCCACATCCAAAAGTTCGCCACACAGATAAACGTTCTTCATGTATACAGATTCAAGATCGTCATTTACTTCCGAAAGCGGAATTCCTCCGCACATAAGCTGTGCTTCACGGTAATTCCCCCTTCCCGTTATCTTAAAGCTGCAGGATGTGAGAACCCTGTACAGGCGATCTGTATCGCAGTCTTTTACCTTGTCGGAAGGTTTAAGGCCTGCTTTCTTGATCAGATATACAGCCAGCTTTTTGTTTAACCAGCCGGCAAAGAATTCTTCCAGTGTCCTGTCCGGATAGGCATGTACACGTTTAATGTATTCTGCCTTCGGATCTTCCAGAAAACAAAGAAAATCCGCGTTAAGTTCCGATGCGGCAGGGTCTTTTAGATACCTGCTCAGCTGGAATACGGGTATACCTGATACTGCGTCCTTTGTAAGCTGCAGCTCACCCTTTTCATGATAGGTTCCGGATCTTGTCTTAAGGGTTAACGCCGCGTCGCATCTTACTCCGGCTACGGCTTTAAGATCCTCATCGCATTTCATAAAAGTAAGTGCCGGGTATGCAGGGTTTATAGTGTGTCCCATGCGTTTAAGCATCGGGAAACCGTTATCTTTCTCCTCACCGTAAACACCGGCTTTTCCTCCACAGGCTATGACAACTGCATCATAAGGCTTATTCTGCGGCGCTTTAACGTTCTCAAAGCCTATGCGCCCACCTTCGTTAAGCACACAAGCCTTATATCCTATCATAATATTAACACTAAGCTCCGTCAATGTAAACCTAAAAGCATCAAGAACTGAAGAAGCCTGTCTGCTCACGGGATAAAGTCCGCCTTTTACATTGCATACGGATATTCCCAGGCTTTCGTAAAAGCTGTCACGTTCCTTACTGCTCATTTTTGAAAGGAGGGATTTAAGTTTAGTATTGTCACTGCTCTGGTAATGGGCGGGGCTGATATCCTCATTGGAAAGGTTGCATCTTCCGTTGCCGGTTAAAAGCAGCTTTTTGCCTATGCGGTCCTGCCGTTCAAATAATGTGACTTCATAGCCGTCCCGGCCTAAAAGTACGGCGGTGCTTAAACCGCCCATGCCGCCTCCTATTATCGCTATCCTCTTTTTCCTCATTATTCATCACCCAGAAAGTGCAGTTTTCTTCCTATTTTTCCGATATACCTGCCCAGCGGTATGCGTCTTAATGAATAGACTGTTACAAGCCCTGTCTTGCATACCGCAAAGAAATGCGCAAACAGATAAAGCAGGAAACATATTATCACGGATAAAAGATCCGGCATAAAAAGCGAGAATAACAGGCCAAGAAGAAATACTGCCAGTCCGGGAACCAGAGCGCAGCCGGCCGGAGCCAGTATTACTCTCAGCAGATCGATGTTGTAGTGCAGGAATTTGATCAGATGCAGATAATTAAGCAAAGTGACCAGCAGATAATATATGCTCCCCGCAACTATAAGCGAATAGATGCCTATATCGGAAATGTTCATTGACGGCATAAAGATCATAAAGCCTGCCGAAGGGACCAAAGCGATCAGACAATGCAGGATAAGCCGCTTTACCGATCCGATCGTAAGCAGCTGCATGGAGGTGTTTAAGGCAAAGCAGCATAATATAAAAGGTATCATGCCAAACCAGACCAGTCTGCGTCCTAATGCGGAATCCAGCGCAAACATGCCCTTAAGTATCTGGGGAGCCATAGCCAGATAAAAACCGGCAAAGAAAAAGCAGATTATCGTGGTTTCTCCTGAGAGGTTCATGCACCTGATGCGGAACTCACCCTTTTCTTCGCGGCTCATATTTCCGGAGTATTTTTTATATGTATTAAATAACAGGAAAAATATCAGCATAAAAGGAAGCAGGCATAAGGTATGATAAATCCCGGAATACATTCCCCAGATGTAAGACTGAAGTATTGCACGCTCCTGCCTGTATATCTTTCCGAAGGCCAGGGCAGAAACAAAATGAAAGCTTAAAAAAGATACTACCGCTCCGGTTATCGGGAATGCCGTTGAATAGAACTGTCCTGTAGGACTTTCGTGTTTTCTGTTGTTATCCCTGCTGCGTTTAAGTGAACGTTCGTGGTGTCCGCTCATAAGCGCAGCCAGAAATACCAGGAGAGCCGCTACAGAGCATATGCCCAGTATCCTGATGAGGGCACTGGCGCCATATATATACTGGACCTCTTCATTGCGGAGAAGTTTTCCGACCTGCAGTCCGGCTGCGGAATCCTTTCCGGCAAAGATGATCGTCAGCAGAAATAAAACAAGCTGTCTGATCAGTATTATATATACGCTGTGACGGCCATGGTAATGCCCGTCGGAGTATCCGCGCAGTAAAAGCATAAAAGCATCGGCAGCAAATACAGGCATCATCCAAAGCAGCGTAGTATATCCTGCTTTGCCCATAAGGAAGTCTTCCGAAAAAGATCTGGCTCCAAAACCCCAGATTAGAAGAACTATAACCACATATCCAAGGATATGAAGGAGGGCAGATACAAATATGCGTTTGGCATTTTTGTGAAAACCTATCTCCCTGCGTCTGCGGATCAGCGCACATAAAGCTTCCGAAGTACCAAGGGGCAAAAGGATCATCGCAAATACAAGCAGATCAAAAGACGTAAAAAGATATGCGGCCCCCTGTGGTCTTATCCTCATAACACAGATAAGCCTGGTAAGACAGCATAAGATAACCGAAAAAAGAACCGCAAAACGCAGGCGGTCATTGGGGCTGATCTTTTTCAGGAGATCATTCCCGGGCTTTTTTCTTGATTTTTCCTGAATGTCTGCTTCATTAGCAGCGCTCATATCCCGCCTCCGTAAGTATCTCTTCCTGCATGGCTTCCATCTTTATACGGTCCTCATCATCCTCATGATCAAACCCGGTAAGGTGAAGCAGGGAATGAGCAGTAAGAAAGGCAAATTCACGTTCCGGACTGTGACCGTAATCCTGAGCCTGGGCGAATACTTTTGAAGCGCATATCATTATCTCGCCATAGACCAGTTCTCTGCTTTCAGGATCGAATACGTCCGGATCATCTTCATCTATCATTGAAAAGTCATTGATATGTTCCGGATCAAACGGAAGATTCGGAAAAGAAAGCACATCGGTAACCTTATCGATACCGCGGCACGTCGAATTTGCTTCGCGTATCGTTTCATCATCAACCACATAAAGGTTTATCTGCACATCATAAGGGCAGGGAAAACGCTTGAAAAAGGCATCTGTCACGGCGTTTGCGATCGTGGTGATGTCCAGGGAAAATTCAGTTTCGCATTCTGTATAAAGGCTGATATTCATTGGTCTAATATACCTCTGTCAAGATCCTTCGCTACGCTCAGGATGACACAGGTCATGTCATTCTGAGCGTAGCGAAGAATCTTATTTTTTCTTTCTATTCTCATAACTTTCATACGCCTGTACTATCTTCATTACCAGAGGGTGTCTTACAACGTCCTTGCTGGTGAGGCTGCAAAAAGATATGCCTTCCACCTTTTTTAACACCCTGACAGCCTCTTCAAGTCCGGAAAGGGTATGCGGCGAAAGATCCTTCTGGGTCAGGTCGCCGGTGATCACGGCCTTGGAACCAAAGCCTATACGCGTAAGGAACATCTTCATCTGTGCGGGAGTTGTATTCTGGGCTTCGTCAAGTATGATAAAGGAGTTATCCAGAGTACGTCCGCGCATATATGCCAGAGGAGCTACTTCGATAAGCCCCTTCTCCATGTTCTTCTGAAAGCTTTCGGCTCCCATTATCTGATAAAGTGCATCATACAGTGGACGCAGATAAGGATCAACCTTGCTCTGAAGATCGCCGGGCAGAAAGCCCAGTTTCTCTCCCGCTTCTATTGCGGGACGGGTTAATATGATCCTGCCTACTTCTTCGTTCTTAAATGCGGTTATGGCCATAGCCATTGCCAGATAGGTTTTTCCGGTACCGGCAGGTCCCGTACCGAACACTATCATGTTCTCCCTGATAGCATCCACATATTCCTTCTGTCCCGTGGTCTTGGGCTTTACCGGCTTTCCGTTTATTGTGCGGCAGATAGTCTCTTTATCGAGCTTTAATAATTCGCTCTCTTTATCCTCCATTGCAAGCTTAAGTCCGTATTCCACTTTATGCGCCTCCAATGAGCTTTCGTTTTTTGATATCTGTTCCAGGTCCCGAAGCAGCCTTAAGGCACGGTTGACATTTTTTTCACTGCCGGTGATCTGTATGGCGCCGTCACGATCGGTGACATCTACAGCCAGTTCTTCCTCAAGTTGTCTTATATATTTATCATTTGTCCCAAAGATCATACGTGTGGTCTCGGGCGTCATTTCAATACTCTTTTTTACTCTAAGTGCTTCTTCCAATTATCAATCCACCTCATCAAGTATCATTTCTTTGGGGCTGATGCGCTCTCCGCCGATATGATATGCTGCTTTCAGGCGCTCAAGAGCTGCAGCGCCCTTATCCTTATCATTGTGATAAAGTACAGCCATAACATCTCCGGTCTTCACATCATCGCCCACTTTTTTATAAAGATAGATGCCTACGGAGGGATCTATCTCATCACTCTTTTTCTCACGGCCGCCGCCCAGCATAAGTGAACAGATGCCAACCTCATCACAGATTATGCGCTGTATATAACCGTCACGGTCGGCCTTAAGCTCCATAACGCCTTCAGCCAGCTTAAGCTTATCCGTATCGTCTGCAACGGAAGGATCGCCGCCCTGTGCGCTTATAAAACGCTTGAGCTGTGCAAGTGCACTGCCGTCGTTTATAGCTGCTTTAAGCTTATCCTCAGCCTCCTTAAGGTCTGCAGCCAGTCCTGCACAAAATACCATGCGGCTTCCAAGAGCCAGCACAAGCTTCGTAAAATCTTCCGGACCCTTTCCTTTTAAGGTATCTATGGCTTCCCTGACTTCTATCGCATTACCTACGGCGCGTCCCAGAGGTTCGTCCATATTGGTGATGACGGCACGGCAGTTCTTACCGGCATGTTTACCTATCTTTACCATTGCTTCCGCAAGGGCTTTTGCATCATCAAATTCTTTCATAAATGCGCCGCTGCCGCTTTTTACATCAAGAACGATGGCGTCAGCGCCTGCAGCCAGCTTCTTGCTCATTATGGAAGATGCGATAAGGGACATCTGATCCACTGTAGCCGTTACATCCCTTAATGCATAGAGCTTTTTATCAGCGGGCGCCAGATCGGCAGTCTGCCCCATTATAGCCATGCCAATATCATTTACCTGCGCGATAAAGGCTTCCATGCTCATATCTGTTTTAAAACCGGGGATGGCTTCCAGCTTATCAATGGTCCCGCCTGTATGTCCCAGGCCCCTGCCGCTCATCTTGGCAAGCTTAACGCCTAATGAGGAAACCAGGGGAAGCAGCGCGATACTGGTCTTGTCGCCAACGCCTCCGGTTGAATGTTTGTCAACTTTTATGCCGCTTATGGATGAAAGATCCACGGTATCGCCGCTGTCTCTCATGGAAAGGGTCAGATCCCCGGTCTCCCGCTCATTCATGCCGGTAAAACAGATGGCCATAGTCATGGCACTCATCTGATAATCGGGTATATCTCCTTTGGTATAGCCCTGTACCATCCAGTCGATCTCTTCACGGGTAAGCTCAGCTCCCGCTTTTTTCTTTTGGATCAGATCATACATTCTCATAAGCGCGCCTCCTTGATAGCTTAAATAAAATCTGTTATCATGCTCTTTATGAAATTACCCGAAGCTTTTACAAAACGTATGGAAAAACTGTTATGCTCCGATGCCGGTGCTTTTTTTGACGCCCATGACAAGGCGGCTGTCAAAGCATTTCATCTGAATACGGCCCGTATCAGCACGCAGGTCTTTGATGACTGGCTTGCCGGCCGCAGTGATATTAAGGCCGAAAAAATGCCGGGCGGATACGGCTATACATACAGCTTTGAAAACGACTCTTCTATCGGAAGTCTGGCTCTGCATCATGCAGGGGCACTTTATTCACAGGATCCTTCGGCTATGCTGCCTGCCGGCGGTCTTATGATCGAAAAGGATATGCGCATACTCGATATGTGCGCAGCTCCCGGAGGAAAGACGTCACAGCTGGCTATGGCTGTTGACGGCGGATCCGGCTATGTTATTGCCAATGAGCCCAATCTTTCAAGGAACAAGATACTCATCTCCAATATAGAGCGCATGGGTTACCGCAATGTGATCACCACCTGCCTGGATCCGGCTGATCTGGCCGCTGTCTATACGGATCATTTTGATCTTGTACTGGCAGACGCCCCCTGCTCAGGTGAGGGCATGTTCCGCAAATATCCCGAAAGTGTCAATGAATGGAGCCCGGAAAATGTGGCAAACTGCGTATCGCGCCAGAGGGATATATTAAAAGCAGCTGTAACCTGCTTAAAACCCGGCGGACGTCTGGTCTATTCCACCTGTACTTATGCTCCGGAAGAAGATGAGGAGCAGGTGCAGTATCTGATAAATGAGCTTGGGATGGCCACTGATGAAGCACCGCAGACTGTTAAGGATCAGGCTCTTTGCACAGCTGACGGCTGCTATCGCTGTTACCCCCATCTTTATGATGGTGAAGGCCAGTTTATGGCTTATCTCAAAAAGCCGGGAGAATCTGCGGAGGATCGTAAGAATGATAAACTCCCCGCAGGTGTTGCACACACCGATAAGGCTGCGCTCAGATCCATAAGGGAAAGCTGCGGCGGTATTTTCGATAACTATGAGCTGCTTTCCTATAAAGACCGTTTTATCATCCTGCCGGCATTTCCGGGAAGGCTGCCTTCGCGTTCTGTTACAAGTCTTGGGGTTACGGCCGTGGTATTTGATGAAAAGAAAAAGCGCTATGTTCCCCATCATCAGTTCTTTTCCGCTTACGGAAACGAAATGGATATCCGGCTTGATCTTTCGCCGGAGGATCCGCTGCTTTCACAGTATATCGAAGGCATGGAGATAACTTCCGATATTACGTTTTCAAAGGGCTATGGCGCTGTCTGCGTCCTTGGTGTGCCTTTGGGCGGTGTAAGGAGTGCCGGCGGCCGTCTTAAAAATCTTTATCCCAAGGGACTCAGGGATCATTTATGATAAGGTTCACCGCGCATTATCTTATGCGCTCTGTAGTATTGTTCCAATAATACCACTCTCATCAGCTGATGAGGCAGGGTCATCTTTGAAAAAGATAAGAGCATCGCTCCTTCTTTTATGCTTTTATGCAGTCCCAGGGATCCGCCTATCACAAACTGTATATCTGATATTCCGCTGTTCATCTTATCCGAAAGCAGAGCCGCAAATTCTTCCGAGGAATACTGCCTGCCTTCTATGGCAAGGACAAGGCGCAGGGCTTTATCATTAAGATACTGTTTTATCCTGCCTGCTTCTGTGAGAAGTATTTCTTCTTCACCTGCGGCAGAAATGCCATCCGGTGTCTTCTCATCCTTAAGTTCAATGATATTCAATTTGCAAAATGCCTTCAGACGTTTTTCGTATTCCGAAACGGCATCGCACCAGAATTTCTCTTTAAGCCTGCCGACGCAGATTATGTCAGTCTTTATCATGAGGCCATCGCTCCGTCATCATCCGTCTCTTCATAAAGCATCAGATATATGCGCTCGCCCATCTCATCGATATAGGCGGGATCGAGGTTCATGAATTTATTGTTTATCTCATAACAGATACGCTGCATACGCAGGATACACTTTTCTTCTTCCTCCATCCCGGAGTCTATCATGCCGTCATCAAGACCGGCGGGGGTCAGCACTTCCTTTGCCCACTTGAGTATCTCTTCAGTACGCTTATCTTCTGCATTTGCACCTTTTAAAAGACGTTTTGAACTTTTCACGGAAAAATAACTGGCGATAAGCATGAATACCGATAAAGCGCCAAGTGTACCGCACATGATAAAACGCCTGCTGACAGACATGTTTCCGGGCAGCAGATTAAATGCCCAGAGCAGGGATACCGCAAGCCCCACAAGGCCGCAGATCAAAAGCGCCAGAGCAGAGCCTTTTGCTTCGCTGGCCTGCTGCGCTTTACTGTGATAACCGGTAAGATTCGTATTTGACCCCATAACCCCTATCCTCCATATGGTCCGGGGACAGGCTTTTGTGTGCTCCATCCCCGGAATGAAGATCAATCTTCAACAATGATCATTAACGGTTCAGGTTCTGCATACATATCAGGTGTAATATAATCACCAAGACTGAAGCTTCCGTCTTCATCGGATCTGACGCCCTTATACATATAGCCGGTATTGATGTCGCCCATATAATATGCGCCGGTCCTCATGGAATTCTCGGTTATATCTGTAATATATTCGGTTATGATATAAAAGATAGATTCGTCAAACTTAATTGCAGCATTAACATTGTAGGTATATCTGTTAAGATTACCGGGCAGATGGCCTTCCGGATCGGTGGTCTTGCCCTGGTTCATATTAAGCTGCTTTATAGCGTTGATAAAGATCTGTGCATCCACTTCGCCTTCAAGTGTAAGTTCAAAATCATATTCCGCAATATCACCGGGAATGCCGTCCTGGCTGTATGCAACGAACATCATATGTGAATGTCCGATAGGCATGGGCACGGGACTTAAGTATTCCTGGCTGTCCATTGTAGGAACCTTTCCGTCGGTGGTATAAAATATACGGCAGTATTTTTGTGCTGTAGCTGATATAAGTTCGGGCTCTTCGAATTCTCCGCCTTCGGGTTCTACAACGGGAGCATCGGGTTTAATGATATCGATGGTAAACCTGCCTTCTACCATATCCGAAACGATACCGTAATTATTTACAAAGATCGCTTTAACATTATAGATACCCATCTCGAAATACAGAGGTGTGGTATAAAGTTCACTGTCCTGGGTAGGCTCGGTACCGTCAAGTGTATAATATATGTTTCCGCTGGTAGATGCGGAAAGTTTAAGCCACAGTACATCCTCATATACACCGGGTTCCTCGGAAAACTCCGGTGCGGGAGCTGTATATTCCTGGAACTGGCCCACTATGCTCTGGTCATCGCAGCCATCGAGTATTGTCTCTATCATCGCATAATCATTTCTGTCGGCATAATAATCGATGATCTTTCTGTATGCCAGCTGCGAATTGACGTCTTTGGAATAGATGATCTCCCAAAGCATAAGAAGGGCTTTTTCTTCTTCGTTGTTGGCAAAATAATATTCAACCAGGGTGAACTTC
>JAEEGL017294061.1_pt1 | contig 27527 bp, 28 predicted proteins | sample 9134231 | NCBI WGS metagenome assembly JAEEGL01 (sample SAMN16246548, study PRJNA631951) | gut metagenome | biome: gut microbiome; feature: rumen; material: fiber-attached | host: Bos | place: Iran: Karaj | collected 2018-10
ATCCATGATAAGACAATGAGGGTTCTTTTCCTGTGTCATGGGAACATATGCAGGTCTCCGATGGCTGAATTCATCCTGAAAGCGCTGGTCCGCTCATATGGGATCCAGGATCAATTCCATATAGAGTCCGCCGCAGTGTCGTCAGAGGAAATAGGCAATCCGATATATCCGCCTGCACGCAGATGCCTCAGCCAGCACGGGATTGCCTTTGACACCTCGAAAAGGGCCCGCAGGGTCACCCCCCAGGACTACGGGAGGTTTGACAGGATCATATGCATGGACTCCTCAAATATCAGGCTCCTGCGACGGATTATCCCAGATGATCCAGAGGGTAAAGTCCATCTGATGATGTCATATACCGGGATGGGGCGCGACGTGGCCGATCCCTGGTACACCGGAGACTTCGAAACGACGTTCCAGGATATCCTGGAGGCCTGTGAGGCTATGCTAGGACAAATCAGTCTTCGAAGCTCTCGATCTTAAGCCCGTCAACTGCCATCTCACCTATCTTAGGCACCGCATATGTAAAATGAGGTGCTGCAGAATGCTTGTCGAGCACCGCCTGGTTTTCCCAACTCTCGCAGAACATCATGATCCTGGGGTTGGTAGTGCTTTGGAACAGGTCATAGCCCTTGTTCCCCTCGTCCTGGCGCGATTTTGCCACGAGTTCATCAGTAACGGCCTTGAGTTCATCCAATGAGACGCCCTCCTTGAGGACGAAGAATGCATTTAATCTGATCATGTCTGGTTATTTTTATCCTGTCAAATATAATCAATCTACCCGATAATCCACTTCCCTGCTTTCGGGATACGCTGCACGAGGACGCAGAAAAGGGCTACACAGCTAAAGGAAATCGCTGCGGTCAGCAGGATCTGCACCGGAGTTGTCCATATGCCCAGGGCACCTTCAGCCCCCAATCCGAGCGAAGTGCGCAGCCAGGCTGACACGGCTCCGAGAAGAAGCATATGACAGAGGTACATCCCGTAGCTTGCTTTTGAAACCGGAAGCAGGACATTTTTGTAGAACCGGCCTTCGCCCTTTATCTGACGGAACAGGAGGATATATGCTATGGACATAAGCGCCACGCCTATGGTGTCATTCAGCCACGGCCCCTCCCATAGGGCGGCAAGTCCGACGGGGCCTTCAATGGGAAAGACGCCATTGGAATCCCCCCAGACCCTGCTCAGGAATCCGAGGGAGCATATGGCAAAGCCTGCGATAAAGAGCGGCAAAGCAATGGAAGTCACTTTCTTCCAGGACAACTCCCCGACGAACTTGCGGAAATACAGTCCCAGAAGCATATAGCCGATAAAACCGCTCAGATAATAGAAAACGCCGTAAGTGTTCCAGCTGGCTTCGCCCCAGAGAGGATATTTAGCCGCATTCGGGATGCCGGAAGGACCATATATGACCGGAGCAGACCCGCCGGCCCATTGCCTGATAAGAGGAATCAACGTGGTAAAAAGCCATATGCCCAGATAGATCTGAAGTTCCTTCTTTCCGACCTTCTCCGCCCATGGAGACAACAGGGGCATGACCAGATACAGGCCTATGAGCATATAGACGAACCACAGATGGCCGGCAGCGTAGTTGAAATTCAGCAGGAGATCCTTGAAATTCTGCACAGGCTCTCCCCAGACCAGTGCATAGACGACAGTCCAGAAAAGGAACGGGATAAGCACCCGGACAGCCCTCCTCCTGAAAAATTCCCCGGCCTGATAATGAAGCGGGAACTGCAGATAGCTGGAAGCCACGACGAAAAGGGCCACGCAGGCACGTGGGAAGACGTTAAGGATCGACATCCATATGGCATCAGCCTTAGTCAGGATCAATGACCCTTCGCCACCGAGATAAAACGGCTCGCAGCTATGGGTCATCATCACCATGAAGCAGGCCGTCACCCGGAGCCAGTCAATCCATATCTCTCTTTTAGTATTGTCTTTCAGCATGTTGAAAAATATTTCCTTTTCACCGAATTATCACAAATATAATCATTTCCGACGCGTTTCGGTAAAAATATGTATTTTTGAAAAAAATATCTCCGAGCCATATGAGCAGCATAGATGAAGTACTGGAGTTCAACCGAGGATATGTAACCTCAAAGGGCTATGAAAAGCACCTCACCGACAAGTTCCCGGACAAGAAACTTGCAGTTTTAAGTTGCATGGACACACGACTGTCCGTCCTTCTGCAGGATGCGCTGGGACTCAAGAACGGAGATGCCAAGATAATCAAGAACGCCGGTGCTGTCATCCCCTCACCATGGGATTCAGCAATGCGGAGCCTCATCGTGGCCATATATGAACTTGGCGTGACTGAAATAATGGTTGTCGCCCACACGACCTGCGGAGCCTGTCATATGAGCTTCAGCCATTTCAGGGAAGAAATGCTGAAACGCGGCATTCCTCAGGCCTGCCTGGAACGTAGCGACATCGACCTGGACGCATGGCTGGAAGGCTTCCATGACACAGAAAGATCCGTACGCGACACAGTAGCTGCCATTGTAAACCACCCGCTGGTTCCTTCCGACATTACAGTCCGCGGCTTCATCATCGAATCGGCGACAGGAGAACTGACAGAAATAAAATAGGCATATGTACGACCCGACCAAATTGTCAGACATCACCTCTGACGGCATCCGCAGCACCTCGTTCAGCACCTGCGGAATAACTTGCTCTACACATATAAACCTTGAAACAGAAGGAGATGTTATCCGACGCGTCGAGATCGTCAAAGGCTGCGACGGGAACACCAAAGGTCTTGCAAGGCTCTGTGTGGGCCGCAAGGTTCAGGAAGTCATCGGCCTGCTGGAAGGAATCGACTGCAAAGGCCGCGGCACCAGCTGCCCGGACCAGCTTGCAAAAGCATTGAGGCAACTGGACTGAGGCAAAAAGTCCGTATCTTTGGCGCCGTGAAAGCATTAATACGCAATACCATAGTCATACTGACCGTCCTGGTCGCGACTTCATGCGGAACGTCCAGGAACTTATCAAAGCAGGACTCCCCTTTCCGTCTTGCCAATGAGATCTGGACCTTCAGCCAGACTCATCCGGATGGTTTTACTCTGAATATCCGGACGATGACCGAACCGACAGAAGGAATATGCGTAGCGTACGCCACCACTCAGAACAGCCACGGCCGCGATCAGTTGGAAAGTGTCACGAGCCATGCATATTCTCACGACGGATTCGTAGGAGGCTGGCTGGACACGACGGACAGCCTGTATTACTTTGACAGTGTCCGCCTGTTTCCTGAAGACTCCCTGTCGGCCGCCGTCAATTTCGGGAAGGCCAACTTCCAGAAGGCCATCTACAATCTCTCGAAAAACGAGGAAATCATTCTCCGTGAAGACGTTGAATTCGTTTCTCCGACCAATCTCATAATCATGTACGCCAAGGAAATCGGCAAAAGCCATCTTCTGAAGGCAGTAAGGAAATACGGTGCTGAAATCCTGTACGAATACAACATCATCCCGGGTATTGCCATCAAGATACCTGAGGGGAAAGATATCAACCAGGCTATCGAATTTTTTTCAGGCATCAAAGGAGTCACCGCCGTAGAACGGGACCATATATATCACCTTATAGAACCAGTGAAACCCAAACTGGAAGTCCGGTAAATTTTCATATCCAATCATGAAAAGAATCCTTATTTACTTATCAGCATGCTTGATCCTCCTCTCCTGCGGACAGACCAGGGCGAAGAAAGACGCGGTCCCCGCGGGCGACACCGACAAACATGTAACCGACACAAAATCAGTTGCTGACGTTCAAGTTAACAATGAGAAAGAAGAAGACAGCAGCATTAATGCCATCATCAGATACATGAAAGGACTTGGTGCCAGTTATTCTCCCGGCGAGCATTGTATTCCATATTGCATGGTAGTGGGCACCGATGAGTCAAATCCTGACGACATCAGGGTCTGGGGCGATTTCCGGGTTGAGAATTACAACCAGTCTGGAGACACTCTCAAATCTGTCTCCGGCGGAAGTCACCCTGGCTGCATGCACGTTAAAAAGACCGACAGCGGTTTTGAGGTCACTCAGTTCGATGCCGTAGGCGACGGTTCCTCTTATACCCCCACCGCCAAAGCCATTTTCGGCGACAGGTACGAAGCCCTTATCGCCCTTGGCGCCGATGAAGATACCAAGAAAGCTACCCGCACAAAGTCTATCCTGGACTATGCCGAGGCCAATGGCCTGCAGGTATCCTGCTACCAGGACTACGGCTGGCCCGCGGTAAAGATCAGATAACCTGGTTAAAATATTAATCATATGAAAAAATCATTTGCCTTATTATTCATTGCAGCATGTGCTTCCGTTGTTTTCGCATCCTGCGACAAAGATAAATCCGATAAGGACAAGAGTCCTTATGACAAATACGCTGTCGACCTTGGCTTAAGTGTAAAATGGGCGAGCATGAACGTAGGGGCGTCGAACGAGAAGGAATTTGGGAATTATTATGGCTGGGGAGAAACTTCCGACAAGCTCGACGGTACTTACTATGACTGGGAAAGCTATCAAGTGTTCGATGGAATAGGGACTGACGAAGATTCTCGTGATGCGGCTATCGCTAATCTCTACGATAGCAAACTGAACCTGAAAAGCGAATATGACGTTGCCCACGTGAAATGGGGAGGATCCTGGAGGATGCCTACTCTCGATGAGTTCGAGGAACTCATTGAGAATTGCACTTGGGAGATGGTGCCGTCCGATTATTACCAATGGTCAGAAGACAATCCAGGCGGATGGAAGGTGACCAGCAAGATCAACGGGAACTCTATATTTCTTCCGGCCGCCGGACAGCGCACGAATGAGAATCTTGCCAAAGACAAAGGCAATCAGGCTTATTATTGGACTTCGAACCGCGATGAGGATGGTGAAATATTCGCCACCAATCTCGGCCGGTTCATGGATATCCCGTTCTGGAATATTCAATATGTGTGCATGGGATGCACGGTGCGTCCCGTCCACCCGTAACTCCTGCTTAATAGCACTTCTCCGACAGGATTTAATATAAAATATACAGCGCGGGAAACAAATAATCATTGCTTCCCGCGCTGTATATCAGCATGTTAAGACTGATTTTCGCTCTTAATATTCCTCTTCGTTAAACAGGATTTTCAAAAATAGAAGCATTAATTATCAATAAGTTACATTCAAATAAAACCGAAATAGACAAGGTTATATGAAAGAAAATCGTCTAAATTATTGATAATCATGTACTAATTTTGTTCTACTTTTTTATACACCCCCTTTTAGGCTTATTAGGATACCAACTGTTGTGCATGTGAATTGTATGGGTGTTAGGCTTCAACTGTTATCCCGACAAAGCACAGGCGGAAAGTGATAGGCTTATTTGGCAAGATAACAGTATGCTCCGATAAGTTGCCTACCAAAACGACTTTTTCTCAGGGGGGGGTATCAAAAGTCAGTAGGTACTACTTTTCAAAAATTTTTTTTGGTGTATTTTTTATCAAAAAATATCATCCTAATATACTTCGTTTTCCAAGTAAACCACTATTTATTAGAAAAAGATTTATCTATGGACAATACAATCGTAACAACAAACAATCAGAAGCAGTACAAGCGTCAGGACAGGAGCGTTAGTCCTGAAACAGCACAGAATATTTCCCGAAGTCTAAAGACTTATAACGCAACGCACCCACGTGGTTCTGAATGGTGCAAAAAGATATCTGACGGTTTACGCTCGGATACAGGAGGCTATTGGAGCAAAGTCCCGCCTAAACGAACGGATGATGGAGCACACGCTACCATCGAGGATATCATGCTATGAAAAAGGCTCAGGGGTTAGTTCCTCCTGAGCCTTATTAATTATTCCGTTTCCTTTGTCTCTGTTTGTACTTCTTGTACTGAAATCTTTTGCTCCTGATGAATGATATCTTTCGTCTTCAATGTATTAGAATCTCCATCTTCTCCAACATATTTACTAAGCAACCAATGATAGACATTTGAAGCGGTTCCCCCTCCTCCCATTGTCACGACATAGGCTTGTTCAAACTCCCATCCGAGTGTTCCCATAAAGTTCATGGCATCAACCATTGAGTTAAAGGTTTTGACATTCCCATTTTCATCAACAAGACGATTATCGGAGAAGAGTTTCGTTTGTTGTCCGAAATCAATTTGAACAGTAACTTTAGTGCTCAATAGTTTCTGTGTTCCTAATAGTTCGCAATAAATTTTCCCTTGTGCGTTCGCCGAGAATGCGAGAATCACTGCAAAAGCAATGGCAAAAAAACATCTTTTCATGGCTTTATTTGTATTAATAGTGTTTTGTTCTACTTATATGTTTAGAGATATTGAACGTAATGCTCTATTCTCTGCCTTTTAGATTAGATTGATTCTTTTTCACATCTCAAATAATATCTTCTAGCAAAACTGATTGACTATTACTATGTATTGGCACAAAAAAATTACATCATAATTCATCTTTTTCGTTGATTTTTTTCTTCTCTCTCTTTGTGTAATAACTAATACCGAAAGTATCGCTTGAATATTTTTGTCTGAATGTGTGCTTACCTGTTCCAAATTCTTCATACTTAACCGACACCCCGTAAGAGATACGAATACTGCCATTCGATAATGAATAATCTACGAAATACTGAGTGGTACCATTACAATTACCCTTGGACATATCATTAACACAATTATCCTTAGATATATCATTTAAGGAAGAATATGGAATCTCTCCTGATGATGAAACATCAGAGAATATTAAGTATTGAATAGTCGGAATTCCATATTTTTCCGTATAGAGATTAACAAAATGTTTGAATGCATCACTGTCATCTATCCCCGAACCAAAATCGACATCGACACCTGTGACTATATTCGTGTATTCGTCATATCTTGCACATATATAACATGGGTAAGTCCCATCAGAAAAGAATGAACCTTTGAAATATACATAATACGCAGAAGAATTAGGTAATACAGGATAACGACGCACATCAAATGGCACCTCTGAGGATTGTTTTCGCTTAAAGCCCTTTTTCTCTAATTGCCGTGAAAAATTATCAACAGAAGTATTTAGAGGTATGCCTTTAAACTGTAAAGCCGACTGTCCATTAGCAACAATAGTTGTAGTGCATAATAAAAGCACAGATAGCAGAGACACAATGTTTTTTTTCATATAGTGAGATTATTTCTGTTTAGATTATTCTGACTTATTTCCATTCAATGTAGAAACTTCTTTCAATCGTTTACCACCCATATTTGCTTTCGATTCCTATATTTTACTGATATCTTGAAGGTAAATGTCTGTTCGGCAAATCATCAGAAAGCATAAAATTGTGCTCAAGTTTGTATTCCAAGTTGTCAATTCTATCTTGTAGTTCCTCAATCTTTTTGAGCATTGCATTCACTTGCAGAAAATTATATGCCCATGTTGAGTTCGGGATAAACTCCCAATCAGGTTCTACAATTGAATCTAACTCTTCTTTAATGTCTTTTACTTCATTTTGCCATTTTCCAAATTCAGGCTCCTCAACAATGACATAGGATGCAGGAGGGGAACATGAAGGAATCAGAATAGACAAAACTGCAAATAAAATAAGACCTCTTTTGTGTTTCATTTTGCTATGGCTTTTGTTATTGTGTTAATTCATTTAACAATTCTTTAGGCAGCAAGACATTTTTCAACCCAACAGCATTCATAAACAGTGGCGCTATTTGCTGAACCGTATTCCTTGTCACACAGTTCTTCGGTACAATAGAAATGCAGATAAGCCCCATCCTCCTTCGCGTTCTTGAACGTCAATTAGGGGAGATAGTCCATAAGATTGCTGCTGCCTCGTCTCCTATCGACAGGTATGTGGCAATTTTGTTTTGCATCATCATCTCCCTGAACTCGTTAGGTTTTTCATAGAAATCGTACCTGTAGCCGGTGTTCTTCCAGTAACCGATTTCATCGTTCCCAAACCTGTACCAGGTCGGGCTCTCTCTTAATGCCCGTACGTATTCGGGCTTGTTGTCACATGCGAGAAGCGCACGTCTTCTGACCTCTTCCATGAAGGCAGGCAATTCATCTTCGTGTATCATAATAGCGAATATAGCAGATCGGTATGAGCCGTATTCCCACAACTATTCTTCCTGACTATTCACAACATTATCAAAGTCAGGCCCCTTGACATAATTACTTTGTTTCTGATTAATGGGAATCTTCTTCAATAAGCCACGTTCGACCAAATGTACTAAATCTTTATTGACCGTTGGTTTACTTACCCCAAACTTAGCGACCAAATCATTAACTGCTAATACCATTGTCGGGTTATCTCTAAACATAGACAATATCGTTGCCTGCCTATGGTTGATTCCACCAATGGAAAGTATGGTGTAAGAACGTTGTTTTTGAGCGATCTTGGTTTCAATATAGTTTTTTAGTTCCTCGAAAGCAAGTTTTAACACGCGAAGGTTATACACAATAAAATAACCTATATCATTCCCGTCATGTTCGGCATATTCAAAAGCTTTCTCGTAGGAGACTTTACTTCTATAAATAATTCGAGAAATAGACAGATACTCGGTAAGCCAATAACCGCTTTTTAGCATATACCAATAGAATAATGCTCGTGCGGTCCTACCATTCCCATCGACAAATGGATGATAATACGCCACTAGGAAATGAATGGTCAAAGCTTTTATTATGGGGTGAAGGAAGTACTTTCCGCCATTATTATCATTCGCATTTGCGAATGCGCAAAGCGAATCGATAAAACCGGGTATTTGTCTATAATCTGGAGGAGTGTGAACCACTTCTCCACTAATGCTATCTGCAACGACAACATCATTATTTAGCCGGAAACGACCAGCATCCTCCGCATTATCCAACGTATTTTCAGTCATTATCTCATGAAGTCGCAGAATAATATCAACCGTTAAATCCGCTGATTTATTTTCTGTAATATATCGTATCGCTACATAATTATTATGAATCATTTGTTCTGCCCTGTTTCTTGGAGATTCATTTCTCCTCAACATATCTTTCGCGACTTTTCTTGTAGTAGAGGCGCCTTCAATCTGACTGGAGGCAATCGCTTCTTCCATAATGGAAGAAGTAAGATACTTTTCCCGCCCTTCTTTCGGAATAATTGAATCCGTCCCCCAAAGGCCACCAAAATTCATGTCGAAATCATGACACATTTCCTGCATATGGTTAGTCATAGGCACGCAAATCCTATGGTTAGTCCATATAAAGGCATATAAGCTCAAACGAGACAAGCGAACAATCCCCCATAACTCCAACGGAGACACCCCTTCTACTTTACGATACTTGACATCATTCCAATAAAGGTATTTACGGTTAATCTCCGAGACCTCATCCATAATCTGTGGGTTATTCATTTTAGCCACTGCAGAATTCAGCAATTCGGGTGTTAGGGTAGGCGGATTCTCTATCATCACATATTATTTTTCTACAAATATAGTAAAGTTTCGATAAAAAACTAACAAAAGTTTACTATTTTTACCATAAATAGGTCTGGAAAAAGCTTCTCTATTATTTCTAATAACTACTCTTTTTCTTTCATATTTGAAGAGTATGCCTGGCCCCAAAAATGGCATAACTTATTACGCTTTTTGTTACGCTTTAATACGCAAAAATAACACGACAGAACCCTTAAGTCCTGCCGTGTTATTCATTTAATTAGCTGTATTTCAGTCAGTTAATTGACTTAATATTCTTCCTCGTTAAAGAAAAAGTCGTCTTTAGTCGGATAGTCGGGCCATATGTCCTCTATGCTCTCATAGACATCGCCTTCGTCATCCAGTTCCTGAAGGTTCTCGATAACAGCCTCGGGTGCGCCCGAGCGGTTGGCATAATCTATGAGTTCTTCTTTAGTTGCGGGCCATGGAGCATCGTCCAGGCTGCTTGCAAGTTCGAGTGTCCAATACATTTTCTGCTAGGTTAAATGTCTAATAGTCAATTACTCTGATACCTATCACAGGCACACCTGCCTGTCGTCAGCGCAAATATAGATAAAAAAACAGTTTCATCAACTTTTTTTGTCTAAATTTGCATAGAGATAAAAAATTGGCGTTATGTCATATGTGAAAGAAGAAAGATACGACGAGAAGACTACCAAGGAAATCGCCGCCCACGTGAAAGAGGTCCTCAGGCTATTGGGGGAAGACCCACAGAGAGAGGGGTTGGTCAAAACTCCCGAGAGGGTCGCCAAGTCGCTCCAGTTCCTCACCCAGGGATATGCACAGGATGGGGCCCAGATGATCAAGCAGGCAGTCTTCGATGAGAAATACAGCCAGATGGTCCTCGTACGGGACATCAATGTCTATTCCATGTGCGAACACCATATGCTCCCGTTTATCGGAAAAGCACACGTCGCCTACATACCCAACGGCAAGATCACCGGCCTGAGCAAGATCGCAAGAGTGGTAGAAGCATATGCAAGAAGGCTCCAGGTACAGGAACGCCTGACCGAGCAGATTCGCGACTGCATACAGGAAGCGCTCCATCCACTGGGAGTCGCAGTCGTCATAGAAGCTGAGCACACATGCATGAGCGTACGAGGAGTACAGAAGCTCAACGCGATAACCACCACTTCCGCATTCTCCGGGGCCTTCCTGAATTCTGCAAGGACCCGCAATGAGTTCCTGAATCTAATACGGTAATTCCTCATGCGGAGGATATTGTGCATATTCCTCGCTGTCCTGGCGTGCCTGCAGGCATATTCACAGACCACCAGAATCAAGGGAAGGGTAACAGACGCCTCGGACGGAGAGGGCGTCCCATTCGCCGGGGTCTATTTCAAAGGCACGACAACCGGAGTCAGCACAGACATCGACGGCTATTTCACCCTTGAAACCAGGAATCCGGGAACCGATGTTCTCTGCGCATCCAACCTTGGATATGAGCAACAGGAGAAGACAGTACATCTGAATTCGTTCAACGAAATCAATTTCAGCCTGGTTCCGTTGAAAAACGAGATCATGGGAGCCGTCATAAAGCCGGACAACTCATATATGAAATGGATCCTCTCGCGGATCCAGGCCCGCAAGCCCAAAAATGACCCGGAGCAGATAAACGACTATTCATGTGACACATACACCAAACTGGAACTCGACCTGCTGAATGCCGAGAAACTGTCCGTCAAAGCCATAAAAAAGAACTTCGGCTTCGTCTTCGACTATATGGACACTTCTGTGGTCAGCGGCAAGCCCTATCTTCCGGTGATGATTTCCGAGACGGTCTCGCGTTACGTACACGGGAACAACCCGAGAGTGGAAAAGGAGGAGATCCAGGCCACAAAGATTTCCGGAATCGACAACAACTACTCCCTGTCCCAGTTCGCCGGAAGCATGCACGTCAAACCCAATCTCTACAGAGAGTACCTTGACGTCTTCAATGTAGTTATCCCCTCCCCCCTGTCTGAGAACGGTACCCTTTACTACAATTACTACCTGATAGACAGTCTCGACATCGCCGGTCGGAAGACCTACAAGATACGCTTCCACCCGAAGAAGCTCGTATCCGCCACTGTACTCGACGGTGAAATAAACATAGACTCCGAGGAATTCGCTCTCCAGTCCGCCCACGTAAAGATGGAGAAGAGCGCGAATGTCAACTGGATACGCGACCTTGTCATTGACATCGAGAACCAACGCCTGAATGACTCGACGTGGTTCTACAAGGATGAGAAGATGTACGCCGATTTCTCGATCCAGAAAAAGGATTCTTCGGGACTGCTCTCCTTCATCGGCAACAGGCAGGTCAATTACAGCAACCCGGTTTTCGGCGAGTCCGGTAAAGAAGGACAGTCAAAGGTAGTCATAAACAAGGATGTACTTAGGCGGGACGAAGAGTACTGGTCCAATGTCAGGCCATATGAACTTTCCGAAAAGGAAAAAGGCATCTACAAGATGGTCGATGAGGTCAAGAACGTCCCGATGTACAACAACATCTACGACATCCTCAACATGGTGTTCACCGGCTATTACGACTTCAAATATTTCGGCCTGGGTCCTGTCTCGAAGCTTTACAGTTTCAACAGCACTGAGGGGAACCGCGTACAGCTCGGCATGCGCACCACGAAATCGCTCAGCCGCACATGGAGGATGACTACATATGCGGCATATGGCTTCAAGGATGCAGCCTGGAAGGGCGGACTGAAGATGGAATATGTCTTCAACACTATCCCTACCCGCAAATTCACCGCCTCTTTCCGGCGCGACATGCTGCAGCTCGGAATGTCCGAAGGCTCTATCTCAGAGAACAGTTTCTTCAACTCGCTGTTCTCAAAGAACGGAGGCAACAAGAGATCTCCTGTAAATGAGTACAAGCTCAGGTACGACCACGAATTCACCCCCGGCTTCAATGCTGCTGCAGAGCTTAAGACCGACCGCATATTCAGCAATGTCTTCGTACCTATGATAAAGCCCAACGGAGATGTTGTAAATTCAATCGGAAGGAACCAGGCGGAGCTCATGCTCCGTTTCTCCCGTGAAGAGACAGTCAACCGCGGCGACTTCACAAAGGAATACATCCTGACGGACTACCCGGTAGTAACCTTGGATTTCAGCGGAGCGATTAAGGGATTCGGGCGCAATGAGTGCTCATATTTCCGCCCTGAATTCTCCATCCACTACAGGAAGCATATGCCTCCGATAGGGACATCATGGTTCGACCTGAAAGGCGGAATCATATTCGGAAAGGTCCCCTATCCCCTTCTGAAACTTCATGAAGGCAACGGAACGTACTTCCTGGACAAGAACGCCTTCTCCTGCATGGATTTCTACGAATTCGCATCAGACAGGTGGGTTACATTCTCATGGGAACATGACTTCAGGGGCTTCTTCCTCGGAAAGATCCCGATGCTTAGACGCGCACAGCTCAGGGAGAACTTCACCCTGAAAGCTGCATATGGCAGCCTCACCCCGAAAAATGACGGTTCCTGGGGCAACGGAATAGCTCCGGAAGATTCCCAGGCCATCCTGCTCTTCCCCAATGGCATGGGGTCGCTCCGCAAACCATATATGGAGGTCGGAGTAGGCATTTCAAATATACTCAGGGTGCTTCGCGTCGATGCCTTCTGGAGGGTCACCCACCGCTGGCACGAAGTTGACGGAGTACGCGAAAAAGTACAAAATCGATTTGCTCTCAACTTAGGAATGGAATTCAAATTCTAATTGAGAAAAATCAATATATTTGTATTCAGACTTATGAAGCTGTTCTGAGTATGGAAGCGAAAAGATTGTTGCTGGGCGATGAGGCCGTGGCCCTCGCCGCCATTGACAGCGGGCTCTCAGGGGTCTATGCATATCCCGGGACGCCATCCACTGAGATAACCGAATTTATCCAGAAAGACCACTCCGCCAGGGAACGCGGAGTCCACAGCCGCTGGTGCACTAACGAGAAGACTGCAATGGAGGCGGCACTCGGCATGTCATATGCCGGAAAGAGGGCTCTGGTGTGCATGAAGCACGTAGGAATGAATGTCTGCGCCGATCCTTTCATAAACAGCGCGGTGACAGGAGTCAACGGTGGGCTCATAGTTTTGGCTGCCGACGACCCTTCGATGCACTCCTCACAGAACGAACAGGATTCCAGGTTTTATGGCAACTTTGCCATGATCCCCATATTCGAGCCATCCAGTCAGCAGGAAGCATATGACATGGTCGGCCGTGCATTCGACCTTTCAGAGGCGCTCCACGTGCCGGTTATGATGAGGATGGTTACTCGCCTGGCACATTCACGAGCTGAAGTAAGCCGCAGGGCCCCAAGGGCGGAGAATCCGCTGGATCCTTCGGACGACCGCGGCTGGATCCTTCTGCCGGCAATTGCCAGGAGGCAGTACCTCAAACTCATCGACAAACAGCCGGAGATGCTCCGCGAAAGTGATTCTTCCACTTTCAACACCCTGACCCTCACAGGAAAAAAAGGTGTCGGCATCATAGCTTGCGGAATAGCATATAATTATGTCCAGGAAGCTTCCCCAGAGGTCAGCGGCATCCTGAAACTGTCACAGTACCCGATTCCTGCGGATAAAGTCCGCGCCCTGGCATCTGCCAGCGAGAAGATTCTGGTAATCGAGGACGGACAGCCGTTCACAGAACATGAAGTCAAAGCCATCCTGGGCGACGGCTATCCCGTTGAAGGCAGGCTGACCGGAATACTTCCACGCACCGGTGAACTGACTCCCGACAGTGTAGGGATGGCTGTCGGCAAGCCCACATACCGTCATTTCCCGGATGCGCTCAACATGGCGCCGCGTCCCCCGCAGCTCTGCCCCGGATGCGGACACAGAGATGTGTACACCGCCTTGAACGAGGTACTTGCGGATTATCCCGACGCCCGCGTTTTCGGAGACATAGGCTGTTACACACTTGGAGCCCTCCCGCCGTTCCGCACACTGTCAAGTTGTGTTGACATGGGAGCATCCATCACGATGGCCAAGGGAGCCGCAGACGCCGGTGTCCACCCGGCGATCGCCGTTATCGGAGACTCGACTTTCACCCATAGCGGAATGACCGGCCTGCTGGATGCAGTGAACGAAAGCGCCGACATAACTGTGCTGATTTCCGACAACCTTACCACTGCGATGACAGGAGGACAGGACTCTGCCGGCACAAGCAAATATGAAGGCATATGCATCGGCCTGGGAGTGGATCCAGCCCATGTGAAGGTGGTCGTTCCCCTGCCGGCGAAGATGGCTGAAATAAAAGAGACAATCCGAAGCGAAATAGCCTACAAAGGCGTTTCCGTTATAATTGCAAGGCGTGAATGTATCCAGTCCCTGAAAAGGCACAGCGCAAAGAAATCATGAAAAAAGACATCATACTCTGCGGTGTGGGAGGACAGGGAATCCTCTCGATCGCTACCGTAATAGGAGAAGCCGCCACCGCTGCCGGACTGCATCTCAAACAGGCAGAAGTCCATGGAATGAGCCAGAGGGGCGGCGATGTGGAAAGCGACCTGCGCCTGTCCACGGAGCCTGTACACAGCGACCTGATTGCAAACGGGACGGCAGACATAATCCTCTCTATGGAACCTATGGAGGCCCTCCGCTACCTCAAATACCTGGCCCCGGACGGAGCCGTCATCACAGCATCGGAGCCTCTGGTCAACATTCCGGATTATCCTGATCATGAGGCACTTCTGGCAGAGATAAAGGCTCTTCCGGATGTCACGATGTGTGACATAGCCTCCTTGGCGAAAGAAAGCGGCAACCCCCGGGGTGCCAACATGGTCCTGCTGGGCATGGCCGCATCACGTATAGGACTTGTGTCTCCCGATGGACTCCGTGAGGCGATCGCCAGGGTCTTCGCCTCGAAAGGCGAACAGGTAATCCTGGCCAACCAGGCGGCCTTCGACCTTGGAATGGCCGCAGCTGAAAGGAGGAAGGCATGAAAATCTTTTCCGAAGAAGCTGTCGCAAGGGCATGCAAGGAGAGGGCTGTAGCCGATCTCTCGCACGCCACCATCGGGGAGACCCTTCTGGTCGCCCAGTTCCTTGAGGAAGAAACGGGTATCCCCTTCATCCGGATGGACCAGGGCTCTCCAGGACTGCCAGCGAACCGCTACGGGATAGAGGCTGAAAAGAAAGCCCTCGATAAAGGAGTCGGCAGCCAATATCCAGCCGCGGCAGGTGTTCCTGAACTCAAGAAGGCCGCCAGCGAATTCATCAAGGCATTCATAGACATTGACATCCCTCCCCTCAACTGTGTACCGACAACCGGTTCAGTAGCAGCTTCTTTCGCGAGCTTCATCGCCTGTACGCAACGCATACCAGGAAAGGACAAAGTCATATTCATCGATCCAGGATTCCCAATCCAGAAGTCGCAGCTGCGGGTCCTTGGCATAGAGTGGAAGCAGTTTGACATTTACTCCCACCGCGGCGCAGGCCCGCTGAAGAGTAAACTCGAAGAAATGATGGCAGACGGAGACGTAGCCGCCATCATCTATTCGAACCCCAACAATCCGGCATGGATATCCCTCGAGGAAGAAGAACTCCGTGTCATCGGAGAAGTCGCCACCCGATGGGATGTCATTGTGCTGGAAGACCTGGCTTACTTTGGAATGGATTACCGTCACGACTTCGGGCATCCGTTCTCTCCCCCGTACATCAGGACTGTAGCCCGCTATACCGACCGCTACATCCTCATGCTGTCCTCTTCCAAGATCTTCAGCTATGCCGGCCAGCGCATAGCCCTGTGCTGCATAAGCGATCCCCTTTTCCACACTTACTACCCGGCGCTGGCATCACGTTACCAGGATGCAGGGATCTTCGGACAGACACTGACAGCTTCAATCCTGTACATGATTACCAGCGGATGCACCGCAACCACTCAATACGGCTATGCCGAAATGCTGCGCCGGTCCGTGGACGGGACCATCAATTTCGTAGAAGACACCCGGGAATATGAGCGCCGGGCCAAAAGGATGAAGGACATTTTCTGCAGGCACGGTTTCCACATCGTTTACGACAGGGATGTCACTGAAAACATCGGGGACGGTTTTTTCTTTACCATCGGCTACGGGGACATGACCGGGGAGCAGCTGATGGTCGAGCTCATGTACTACGGAATCAGCAGTATATCGCTAGGCACCACTGGCAGTCTCCAAAGCGGAGTCAGGGCCTGTGTCAGCCGGATGCGCGAAGAATTATTCCCCGTTCTGGAAGAACGTGCGGAAGCATTTAATAAAGACCATTCTAACCTATGATTTGGAACGAACACAAAGAGACCATGTCTCGCGACCAGATGAGCGAGATGCAGGGTCACCGTCTGCACAAAATGGTAGATTATGTCTATCATAATGTGCCCTTCTACCGGAAGAAACTCCAGGAGATGGACCTCATCCCTGACGATATCCGGACTATCGATGACATAGTGAAACTGCCTTTCACTACCAAGCAGGACCTGAGGGACAACTACCCGTATGGCCTCCAGGCTGCTCCGAAGAGCGAAATCATCCGCGTGCATGCCTCCTCAGGGACTACGGGTAATCCGACCATAGTAGGCTACACCCGCCGCGACATAGAGATATGGGCGGAATGTATGGCCCGCTGCCTGACGGCATACGGTATGACACGTGACGACACGTTCTCAGTGTCATATGGTTACGGCCTGTTCACCGGAGGACTCGGCGCCCACTACGGAGTTGAGAAGGTTGGAGGCGCGGTCGTGCCAGCATCAACGGGAAACACCGAAAAGCATATAAGGCTCATCCGCGACCTGGGAATCGACGGCATAGCCTGCACCCCGTCATATGCATTGCATCTGGCAGAGGTAATGGAGAAGCTGGGAATCGACAAAAAAGAAATCCGCCTCAGGATAGGAGCCTTCGGCGCTGAGCCCTGGACAGAAAACATGCGTCAGGAAATCGAAAGCAGGTTGGGACTGAAAGGCTACAACCTGTACGGCCTGAGCGAGATAATGGGGCCCTGCGTCAGTTTCGAGTGTTCGTGCCAGAATGGCTCACACATCAATGAGGACCACTTCTACCCGGAAATCATCAATCCTCAGACCCTCGAACCTTTGGGAAGGGGGAAACAGGGAGAACTGGTCTTCACCACCCTCACCAAACAGGGAATGCCCCTGCTGAGGTACCGCACCAGGGACCTCTGCAGCCTTTACGAAGAAGATGACTGTCCATGCGGACGCACCCTTGTTCGCATGAGTCCGGTCATGGGAAGGAGCGACGACATGCTTATCATACGTGGTATCAACGTGTTCCCGTCACAGGTCGAGAGTGTCATACTGGACATCCCGGAATGCGCGCCCCGCTATCTGCTTGTCGTGGACAGGGTGGACAACCTGGACACCCTTACTGTCCAGGTGGAGATGCGCCCGGAGTATTTCTCCGGTGCCGACACCATCGACGCCATTACCGGACTTGCCAAGAAAGTGGCGAACAGGCTCCGCAGCGTCCTGAGCATCAATGCCCTCGTACAGATACGCCAGCCTGGCTCCCTGGAGCGCAGCGTCGGAAAGGGAAAATATGTAATCGACAACCGAGTTCTGAAATAATATGGCTTACAGTAATTTTTTCAATCCAGAAGAAACACTTGACCGGGAAGGAATCGAAAAACTGCAGACAGAGCGTCTACGCAGCACCATCGCACATTGCATGGATTCCGCTTTTTACAGGAAACGCTTCAGTGACATAGGTTTGTCTCCGAATGACATCAAAACGCTTGACGACCTCAAGAAAATTCCTTTCACCACAAAGCAGGACCTGCGCGACACTTATCCATTCGGTTTGGCTTCAGTTCCGCTGTCTAAGTGCACCCGCCTGCATTCTTCAAGCGGGACCACCGGGAATCCCACTGTCATCCTCCACACGCAGAAGGATCTGGAACAATGGGCGAATGCAGTGGCAAGATGCCTCTGGATGGTAGGCTGCAGGCCTGAGGACGTATTCCAGAACACATCCGGTTACGGAATGTTCACCGGAGGACTCGGTTTCCAGTACGGAGCCGAGCGTCTCGGGATGCTCACAGTTCCGGCAGCGGCCGGAAACACCCTCCGCCAGATCAAGTTCTTTACCGATTTCGGAACCACTGTAGTACACGCCATTCCGTCATATGCTTCAAGGCTTTATGAAGTGATGTGCGAAAGAGGTGTGGATCCGCGCAAGGACACTAAACTCCGTACCCTGGTCATCGGTGCCGAGCCCCACAGCGAGGAAACCCGCAGGCGCATCGAAAATATGCTTGGAGTCAAGGCCTACAACTCCTTCGGAATGTCGGAAATGTGCGGTCCGGGCGTCGCCTTCGAATGTCCCGAGCAGAACGGAATGCACATATGGGAAGACTACTACATTGTCGAGATCATCGATCCGGTTACACTGGAGCCGGTCCCGGATGGAGAGGTAGGCGAACTGGTACTCACCACCATCAACCGTGAAGCCATGCCTCTGCTGCGCTACAGGACAAGGGACCTGACCCGTATCCTGCCGGGAGAATGCCCCTGCGGACGCCACCACAAGCGCATCGACCGCATCAAGGGCCGCAGTGACGACATGATCATCCTCAAGGGAGTCAACATCTTCCCGATCCAGGTGGAACAGGTACTCGGACAGTTCAAGGAACTGGCTTCCGACTACCTCATCACCCTGGACACCGCAGACGGAAGCGATTACATGACAGTTGAGGTAGAACTTATTGACCGCCATATAGATGACTACGCCGCACTCCAGACACTGGAAAGGAATATCACCAGGATGCTCAGGGACGAGATACTGGTAACCCCGAAGGTGAAACTGCTCCCGAAAGGCAGCATTCCCCAGAGTGAAGGCAAGGCAGTGAGGGTCAAAGACAACAGAAAACAATATCAATAACCTATAACATCATGACCATACATCAACTTTCCATTTTCATAGAAAACAAAGCCGGGACCCTCGTCGTAATACTCCGGCAACTTAAGGAAGCCGGTATCCAGCTGATCGCTTCCACTATTTCAGACACAGTAGACTACGGGATCTGCCGAATCATATGCAGCGAACCCGTCAGGGCATATGAAACCCTCAGGGACGCCGGAGTAGCCGTCTCCCTGTGTGAAGTCATTGCAGTGGCACTCGACGATGAACCCGGCCGTGCTGCCGACGCAATCGGGATCCTTTCCGACGAAGGAATCAGCATAGCATATCTGTACTCATTCCTGCTGGGAGGAAAGGGAGTCCTGGTGTTCCGCACTGACAACAATGAACGTGCACTGGATGCACTCCACCGCGGAGGATTGGATATTATCCGCGAGAAAGACCTCTCGAAACTGGCTATCTGAAAATCTGCTTCATGGGACGCCCGACCCATGAAGCTGGAATCTTAAGTCCGAAGATGTAGGCGATCGTGGATGTCACGTCGTACTGCATCATAGGATCCGTAATCTCGTATCCCTTCTTGACGTTCTTTCCGAACACGATGAAGGGAGATTCGAGTTCCTGGAGCGTAAAGCCTCCATGTCCCTTGTTCTTTCCGCCGTGGTCCCCTGTCATGACGATGATGGTGTCATCATAGATACCGGCGTCTTTCAGGGCCTGGATAATCATGCCTACACATTTGTCGATCTCTGACTGGCATGCATAATAACCGGGCGAATCCCAGCCCTTGTTGTGTCCGGCCTCATCCAGGTCACCGATGTAGAAAGTGAAGAAATAAGGCTTCTTGGCAAGGATGTAATCAACTGCTTCCTTCTTTGTGTAATCCAGCACGGAATAGGGCTTGCTCTTGTCGTGATAACCTGGATTGTAGACATGATGGCTGATGGCCATGGTATCTATGACATAACCGACTCCGTTCCAGTTATATACGCACGCTGTCTCGGCATCGGGCTTCTGTTCCCTGATCACTGAGAAGATCGTGGGGTAGATCCCTCGCTCATTAACGGCTGCAGAAGGGATGTCTGGAACCTGGGAATTCCACTTGTAGTAGCCGTGCAGCTCGGTCGGAGCCCCCATGAAGATGGAAGCCCAGTTGATAGCCGACGCAGAAGGCATGACAGCACGCTTCCTGAGCGTATAGCTGCCGTTCTCCATCAGGTATTTGATGTTCGGGACATTCTCTGACTTCTCCATGCAATATGAAGCCCATCCGTCGATTCCGATGAAGACGACGTGCTTGGCCTGCCTGCTGCGGGCTGAACTCCCGAAGCTGCACATGATCAGAAGCATGGAAGCAATTAACGCAATCTTTTTCATAACGAGCTTATTTATTGATCTTTTCATCCAACACAGCCTGCTTGTCAGGTCCCCAGTAACCGCAGTCCAACTCGAAGAAAGCCGTAGTGTACGGAACGGTAAGAGGGGTCTTGATTATCACGACCTTATACAGTTTTCCGGCCTCATCCAGCCGCTTGATGAGATCCTCATGCATCACGCTTACGGCATCAGGACCGCATATGTCTTTAATCTTCTTTTTCAAGGCATCCACTCCCGGAACCATGTCCTCGGAAATGAATTCGAGTTCCTTGTCACGGTATAGATGGGCGAAAACATGAGGAGCCTTCTTTACCATCCCCACAGTCTTCGCGAGGACATCAGTGTAGGGTTCATCCGCATATAGGGTAACTATCCCCTCTCCGGACTGCAGGGGATAAGCCATGTCAGTGATTACGATCCAATTCCGGTGTCCCAGAAGCGGAAGCATCTCCTCCAGGCGCTCCTGCCAGGAAACACTGCCAGCCCCGGAAGGGGTTTGTGCACAACCTGTAAACATAAGCATTAACGGGAATAAAAATGTGATTAATAACTTTTTCATATGATTACTGAAACAACTGAACTCGCAGGTAATGAAACAGTGACAGGACGACGTCCCGCACGTATGGCAACCTTCCTGCCCTCACGCAGTGAATTGAGGATGACCACGGCGATGCTGCCGTCGGTATTGCGGAAAGCGAGATAGGTAATTCCTTCTTCCTCAAATCCTTCCGTCCCGATACGCACAGCACCGGGCTTAACTGCGATAGAGCAATGGAGCACATCGTACCAATGGGAGTTGCGTACCACGCTTTCAAGGGTCCACTTCGATGAATCTATCGAGGCACCGCCGAGGCATGTGCCGCATCCGCCGGCTTCACCACGGTTCGGCTTGCCTTCATAGTCGAGTATCAGGTTCCAGAGGACGACTCCCTTGCAGTAACGGCTCAGCGTTCCAAGGAATATGTCCCTCATCTCCTGGCTGAAACGCCTTCCGAACGCGTTCTCACCGCGGTAGTTCCAGATTCCTATTGACGCTTCGGTAAAATATATGTCCTTGTCAGGTGCGGCGGCATGTATATCATCGAGCTCCGCCACATTTCCGCGGTAATTGTGCCATGCACTTCCGGCGACATATGCAGAAGCCTCCGGATTGGCATATATCCTCAGAGGATACTGCGCCTGGTCCTCATGTCCGTCATAGTCATAATTGTGGTCGAACACAAGGATCTTGGTGTTGAGTCCGGCCTCCTTGAACTTGGGGCCGAGTACTTTCACGAAGTCCCTCTCATCATCCCAGGGCATGTACAGAGACATCGAATTGCCACGGTGGAGAGGTTCATTCTGCGGAGTGACGGCCATAACATGGTAGCCCCTGGCTTCCATCTCCTTGACCCACATGACGAAGAGGTCGGCATAATCCCCGTAGTACTCCGGATTCAGGCGCCCTGATGTCCAGCTGTCCAAAGGTTTGGACGGATCATCCGGATCCACCTTCATCCATTTCGGACAGCTCCACGGCGATCCTATTATCTGGAGGTCCGGATTCAAGGCATAGATCTCGTCAAGGATCGGGAACAGGTACTTGAATTCACTCTCATCGACCTTCAGGTTCTCCTTTCCAGGTGTGTCCCACCATGTGTACTCATCCATCGAGAAGTCGGAACCACCGATGCAGACCCTTACCAACGAAGAACCTGCGCCTTCCACGGGTGAAAACATCTCAGCCAAAAGGGCGTGCCTCTCCTCCGGTTTCATTTGGAGAAGGACATAGCAGGAGGCCTGGGTTATGGCAAGGCCGAAGCCATCAACGCTTTGGAAGGTCTCATCGGTAAAGCTGATGGAAGGAAGTTCCGAATCCCCGCCTTTTGCGCCAGGGTGTACGACGGTTTTTTCAAAATCCTTTGACTTGTCGAAAGTGGTAGTCCACACGGTCGCATCCCCGCCGGAGCATGAGAAGAGAACCGGCAGGAAGAAGACCGGAAGCATATGGAACAGAATCTTTTTCATATGATTAAGCGTTATTTCTTGATTTCAAACTTGTCAACCGTCTTTCCGTCCATACCCAGGACTTCAACCTTCATAGTCTTCCCATCCACTACAGCTTTCAAGACAGTGTCGTTGGAATTGACCACAATGGGGAATGAAGCGCTCTCCCCTGCCTTCTTGTGGACGTACTTGTGAAGGTGGGCGGAAAGCATTATGTCTACTCCTGCCTCTTCCAGGATGGGGATGAACTTCTTAGCCACCTCGTCATTACCGTGCCATCCGCCGAACGGAGGGATATGGCAGGTAACAATCTTGAACGGGGCCGAGCGGAACTCCTCCGATTTGACAATCTGCTTGAGCCATTCGACCTGCTCGTCGCGATAGTTGTCGTACATTGTCAGTCCGTAGTACTCAAGGTCGGAATCCGGTTTATCCTCTCCGGAATCCAGGGCTACGAAACAGACCGGCCCCTGCCTGTACATGTAATAGATATGCTCCGAGAAGGGAGAGAAATAATTCTGGAAGGCCCATGCACTGCGGCCGCGCGTCTCATGGTTGCCCCTGGTATAATACATCGGAGTCTCTTTGGCGAAGAGATCCACAGCTGCATCCATGAAACCTCCGAAAACCTGCTCTTCGCTCTCAAACACTGAGACCATGTCTCCGACAAAGAGGACCATATCCGTCTTGGAGAGGTCTGTGTGCCCTATTAGGGTCTGAAGTTTCGGGACGTCACCGTGGATGTCGTTCAGCATGGTGAAGCTGACACTCCCGGCCCTGGAATCCAGCGTACGGAACTTCAATGGCTGTTTCCTGTAGACATCCGTAGCTGCGGTCTGCCCGTAGGCCACATAATTGCCCCTGTGTTCAGTCACCTCCTTTGCATAGACGCGGTAACGGTAATTAGTTCCAGGATCCAGACCACGGATACATACGGAATGGATGCGCGACTCATTCTTGATGCCGTTGGCGCAGTCAAAATACTGGGGCCGTTCAGTCACATAGAAATGGGTCCCGTCATCGGGTGCAATCTCAACCCAGCCGAGGCTGACGGAGTCGGATATCCAGACGAAAGTGGCCTCGGTTGCAGTGACATTCTGGAGATAAGGGCCATGGATAATCTTTACCGCATGTAGATTCGATGCCGCTATCAGAAGGACGGCGAGAAGGGTGACAATTCTTTTCATCGTTCATTACCATGTTGGAACGATAAAGTTACAATTTTCAATTGAAAAATCCTATCTTGCAGAAAACACTATAAACTGAAAGCCCAAAATGTCATTGCTTTCCATACTTCTCTGCCTTTTGACAGCCAGCCTCCAGAACGAATGGACGCCCTCACAGTGGCCGGTCCTCAAAGAATATGACAAAGACCACCTCAAAGAAATAGCCCTTCCCCTGGGCGGCATAGGAACAGGGACAGTCTCACTGGGAGGAAGGGGTGAACTCCGGGACTGGGAGATAATGAACATTCCAGCAAAGGGTTATTCCACAGTGACTCCGGGAAACAACGCTCCGTTTTTTGCCATCCACGTGCAGAAGGCTGACGGAGATGGGATCACCCGCATGCTGGCTGGCAACCTTTATCAGGACGAATACCTCCACTATGAAGGCCGGCCGGTCGACAACTACGGTCTCCCGAGGTTCAGCGAAGCCTCTTTCAAGGCAGCATATCCCTTCGGACAGGTCCTCCTCTCCGACCCGGACCTCCCCGTAAAGGTCACAGTCAAAGGCTTCAATCCCCTGATCCCCGCATCAACCGAAGACAGCAGCCTGCCAATCGCAGTCCTGTCATATGCAGTAACCAACTCCTCCGACAGTCCTCTGAAAGTGTCAGTCTGCGGATCTATACGCAATTTTATCGGGAAAGACGGGCACTTGTACGACATCAACTGGAAAGGAGACCAGGTGTACAAAGGCTCCGACAGGAACAAGAATGAATTCCGGACCTCTGACAGGCTCTCAGGCATATATTTCTATTCCGAAGGCGTAGATCCGAAAGACCCCGCATGGGGCAACATGTCCCTTACCACAGCCAGTTCAGGAAAGATATCCTACAGGACTTCGAGTGTAAAGGACAATTGGAACAATGCCATCCTGAACTTCTGGGATGACTTCTCGGATGACGGGATGCTGACCGAGCTGCCTCCTTCGGGAGAAAGCGACCCGATGGCTTCCCTCTCGGTCAAGAAGGAAATCGCCCCCGGTGAGACCGCGTATTTCACCTTCTTCCTCACATGGAATTTCCCCAATAGGAAGGCATGGTCCCAAACCGTCGTCGGCAACTGGTACAGCCAAAAGTACCCCAACTCGTGGGAGACTGCATGTCAGATAGTTCCGAGGCTCCCTGAACTGGAGGCAGGCACCCTGCTCTTCGTCAATTCCTTCCTGTCTTCGACATATCCGGACGAAGTCAAGGAGGCCGCCCTCTTCAACCTCAACGTTCTTCGGAGCCAGACAGTCTTCCGCCTCCCGAGCGGACATATGATGGGCTGGGAAGGGATCTTCGACCGCTTCGGTTCCTGCCAGGGCAGTTGCACCCATGTCTGGAACTACGAGACAGCCACCGCCTTCCTGTTCGGAGACCTGGCCAGGACCATGAGGGACGTGGAATTCAATTACGCGCTCAAGGACAACGGACTGATGAATTTCCGCGCCGCCCTGCCCCTTTCGGAAGCTTCCAAGGGGAACAGCCCGGCAGCGGACGGTCAGCTCGGATGCATCATGAAGATCTACAGGGAATGGCAGCTGTCCGGGGACATGGCCTTCCTGCAATCGAACTGGGAAAAGGTCAAACTGGCCCTTTCATATGCATGGGTCGAAAAAGGATGGGACGGCAATCGCGACGGCGTCATGGAGGGCTCTCAGCACAACACCATGGATGTCAATTATTTCGGTCCCAATCCGCAGATGCAGTTCTGGTATCTTGGGGCCCTGAAGGCAGCCAGCGCCATGGCGACGGCCATGAAAGACAAAGCCTTTGCAAAAGAGTGTGACAGGATCTTCGCCTCAGGATCCGCATGGACGGATGCGAATCTGTTCAACGGTGAATACTACGAGCACAGGATCACCGATCCCGAAACCTTCGCCTTCCTGGACGAAAACGAAACCATGATACCGGACTTCCAACTCGGGAAAGGCTGCCTTGTGGACCAGCTCGTCGGACAGTATATGGCACATATCTGCGGACTGGGCTATCTAGCCGACAAGGAGAAGATACGCACAACCCTCCGCAGCATTATGAAATACAACTTCGTAGAAGACATCCACGGACATTTCAATAACATGCGGTCATATGTCTTCGACGGAGAATCAGCCCTCCTGATGGCATCATGGCCGAAAGGCAGGCTCAAGGTCCCCTTCCCCTACTTCGCGGAGGCCATGACCGGATTCGAGTACACCGCTGCCGTAGGAATGATCTACGAAGGCATGACGGACGATGCGTTCAAATGCATCAAGGCCATCAGGGACCGTTTCGACGGACGGAAGCGCAATCCGTTCAGCGAACCGGAATGCGGACATCATTATGCGAGGTCAATGGCCAGTTGGTCAGCCATTCCGGCTCTCAGCGGATTCCATTTCTCTGCCGTAGAACGCAGCATAGGATTTACTTCCGTGCCCGGACGCTTTTTCTGGAGCAATGGCCATGCATGGGGATTGTGCACAGTCACAGAGAAAGACTTCACGTTGGAAGTCCTCAAGGGTTGCCTGGATCTTGACACAATCAGTATCGGCGACAGGACGTTACGGAGGAAGGGCTTGAAAATCAGCGAAGGAGGGTCCTTTACCGCTCTCCTTTGACGTCAGAAACGACGAATACGTACAGCACGGCGGCGTCAGTTATGAATAAACGCGCCTTGTACGCATTGGAAGGAGCTTCGCCCACAGGATAGACCTTTCCGCCGGATTCGCAGGATATGCTTATCCCTGAACCGGTATTCTTGAAAAGGACCCTCATGGCAGCATTCCCGTCCTTGCCTCCGATGTAGAGATACCTGGTGTCCCCTGCCTGGATTCCGCTTATGTCCATCACATAGTTGCATTCAGGCTGGTGGATTCCGGAGATTACATATGCCTCTCCTGGAGTCTCCGGGACGAGGGCCTCATCCACCTGGACCAGCTTCGAAGAGCCGAAGGCGGGATACATGTTGGAGTTTTTTATAAGGACCTCGCCCTTCAGGTTGATCTCAGAGAGTTTTATGTCATATGCGAACATATTGTTCCATGAGCTCTTGCGCTGGAAATGCAGGTCTGTCGGGCCATATACTTCCTTGATGTTTGCGGGGATCCGCACTCCGTCACGTACTATGTCGAATTCCGTTCCGGGATTGGTTTCCTTTGAATAATAAAGATGAAGCCGGCCATATGTCCACACGCTCTCGTCAGTGGACTGTCCCCTGTCGAACGCCAGGAAGACATACCTCGTATTGAGTCCCTCAGGGAACGGGGTCACGTTGTTCCAGCCCCTGAAACCACCGTCGGTAATGTCGATGTCAAGGTTTCCGACCTTCTTCAGTTCCGGGAAAGCGAAGACAGGATAGTTGTTGTGCCCGTCAGAGGCAGCGTCCCCAGAGAAGACGTATCTTTTCCCGCCGACCTTTGAACTTGTGACTCCGGTAGAGTTCACATCAGTGAAATAGCTGTAGTCCCTGAAACCTCCGTCCGGCCTGTCACTTGTCTGGAGACGGAGCATATAGGTACCGCGGCTCCCGTCAGGACGACGGTTCGAAGCATATATCATCACCCACTTGCCCATGTCGCTGTCATAAAAGACCTGGGCGTCTTCGTCTCCCTGAAGCGGTTTCTCGTAATCCATTTCCTCGAAATTGAGCCTGGTCACCCCGAAACGCACGTCAGAATAGGATTTCTGG
>JAEEGL012167941.1_pt1 | contig 27525 bp, 20 predicted proteins | sample 9134231 | NCBI WGS metagenome assembly JAEEGL01 (sample SAMN16246548, study PRJNA631951) | gut metagenome | biome: gut microbiome; feature: rumen; material: fiber-attached | host: Bos | place: Iran: Karaj | collected 2018-10
CGCAATGGTGAATCCATAGTGCCAACCGTAGGTTTCGCCCACAATTCCGCAGAGAATCGGCGAGAAAAACGCACCAAGGTTCACGCTCATATAGTAAATGGTGAATCCGCCGTCGCGACGAGGGTCGTTTTCTTCGTAAAGACCGCTCAAAATTATTGGCATATTTGGCTTGAAAAATCCGTTGCCGACAATCAAAAATGAAAGTGCGAGGTAGAGAAACATTTCATTTTCAATAGCCATCAAAAAATGGCCGATTGCCATCATAATTGCTCCCCAAATCACAGCTTTTCGATGACCGAGGAACTTGTCGGCAATCAGTCCGCCAATAAATGGTGACGCATACACCAACGAGCCGTAGGCGGCGAAAATGCCGTATGCCACGGTTTTCGACGTTTCAAGATTTTGAAATAATTGCTGGATTAAGTACAGCACCAACAACGCACGCATGCCATAGTAACTGAACCGTTCCCACATTTCGGTGAAGAACAGCACTATAAGGGCGCGAGGTTGTTTCATATTTATCGGTTTCATTTCTAATATGTTATCGTTGCCGTTGATTCGCTCACGTCAATGCTGACGGTGCGACCCAAGTATGTTGCAAGATTTTTGTCCTCGTGACCCATATTCATTCCATAGATGATAGGAATGTTGAGATCGTCAAAATAATTATGAATAATTTCGTCGATTGGTCGGTCGTTGCCTTGCGATGTGCTGAAATCGCCGACAATCACGCCTTTCAAACCGTCCAATTTTCCGCTCAACTTCAAGTTTGCCAACATTCTGTCTATTGCATAATTGGCTTCCCCAGTGTCTTCAATCAGAAGAATGGCATTTTTCGCATTCAAGTCGAACAATGTTCCGCCCATGCTGTACATCAACGACAGATTTCCGCCGACCAAGCGGCCTTCTGCCTTGCCTTGTACACAGTTTGTGTTTGTTTTTATGCTGTGATTTTTCAATTCTCCGAATAATGCTTTACGCAGACTTTCGTCGCTGTCGTTGTCGCCAAATGTCTTGACCATTGGTCCATGAATAGTTTCGTAGCCCATATTGTTCAATGCGATGTGCATGCCTGTCACGTCGCTGTAACCGACAATCCATTTCGGATGCGATTTCATTGGCGAAAAATCGATGTACGAAAGCACTTGGGCAACGCCATATCCGCCACGTGCGGCTATGAGAGCCTTAATGTTCGGATTGTCAATCAACTTTTGGAATCCGTCAATTCTTTCGCTCATTGTTCCTGCATAGCGACCGTCTTTATTGTAAAGATTGCTGGCTTCAACAACTACCAATCCCCAACTTTTCAGTTTTGCAATGCCATTTGCCAAATCACTTTGTGTAACGGCATTCGACAGTGCAAACACTCCAACGGTATCGCCCGCCTTCAGGTAATCGGGACGAATGTCGTCGGTCACTTCCTGCTGATTGTTCAGCACAGTTTGGTAGTAATAACTCGTGTAAATACTATCAACGTTGGTCACATACGTATTGTAGTAGTTGTATTCTTTTTTACAGCCGCATACGGCAGTAAGAATCAGTAAAAATGGCAGAATTCGCTTCATAATGATATTTTTTAATTTTTATCTTTTACTTAAAACAGGCTTCCTTGTTTTTCTTGTGGCAACCGTCCTAAATGTCTGTATGCGAGCGGTGTAACTTCGCGACCTCGCGGAGTCCGTTGCAGAAAGCCTTCTTTAATCAAGAACGGTTCATACACTTCCTCTATCGTCCCAGAATCCTCGCCTACGGCGGTTGCAATGGTATTTACGCCGACAGGTCCTCCGTTGAATTTGTCTATAATGGTACAAAGAATCTTGTTGTCCATTTCGTCGAGACCGTATTTGTCGATGTTCAAGGCTTCCAAGCCGAATTGTGTTATTTCTGGAGTGATTTTTCCCGAACCTTTTACTTGAGCAAAATCTCTGATGCGTCGGAGTAGTGCGTTCGCAATACGTGGCGTGCCGCGGCTTCGCGAAGCAATTTCCTTTGCTGCCTGCGTTTCAATGTGAATGCCGAGAATGCCTGCGGAACGAATGATTATTTTTGTAAGCAAATCAACGTCGTAATATTCAAAAAGGCAGTTTATGCCGAATCGAGCGCGGAGCGGACTTGTAAGAAGTCCCGAACGCGTTGTGGCACCAATGAGCGTGAATGGTGCAAGCGACAATTGTACCGAACGTGCCGCCGGACCTTTGTCTATCATAATGTCTATGCGAAAATCTTCCATTGCGGAATACAGATATTCTTCCACAACGGGCGAAAGGCGGTGGATTTCGTCAATAAACAGCACGTCGTTTTCTTCGAGACTTGTGAGTAGTCCAGCCAAGTCTCCAGGTTTGTCGAGAACGGGTCCCGATGTTACTTTGAAGTTTACGCCAAGTTCGTTGGCAATAATGTTCGACAGAGTTGTCTTTCCCAATCCTGGAGGGCCATGAAGCAAAACATGGTCTAACGATTCTCCTCGCATTTTTGCAGCGGCGACGAAAATTCTAAGGTTTTCTACAACCTTCTGCTGACCCGTGAAGTCGTCAAAATCCAACGGACGAAGTTTCTTTTCGAATTCACTGTCCTTGTTCGATATATGTTCAGGGTCAAGATTTGTATTCATTTTCGCTGTTTTTGCAAAGATATAAAAAACACTATTTTGACGGTGCTACAATTCTATTTTCTTGTCCGTCTTTGTAATAGACGGAATATTTGAGATTTCCGTTTTCGTTATAATAATTCCATGTTTTTACTGCCTTGCCGTGTTTCCATTGCTCGTTGTGTTCCACTTGACCATTTTGGTAGTAATAATAATGTTTCCCGTTAGGTTTTCCCGAAAAATACTCTCCTTTGAACGCTTTGTGTCCGTTGAGGTACGAACTTTTCCACACGCCGAATTTCTCTCCATATTCGTAGTTCCCTTCCGAAACCAAATCGCCGACTGTGATTTTCCAAATGCCCTGTTGACGGTCGTCTTTGTACATTCCTTCGCTCACAACGTTGCCTTCTTCGTCATATTCCATACTTAGGCCGTTGCGTTGTCCTATTTCGTATTCTTCGCGTTTGATTACGTCGCCAGATTCGTTGTAAAACTCCCATGTTCCCGAATAGAGTCCGTTACTGAAAGCTCCTTGCTGTTTAATTGTTTCGTCGGGGTAGAAAAATTTCCATACGCCTGATTTTTGTCCTTGAGAATACATTCCTTCGGATTCTATTTTCCCCGATGGATAGAAGAAAATCCATTTTCCCGTTTTGTCGCCATTTTCGAGTGTGATTCCGTGTCCTACAAGTTTCCCTTGCGTGTCGTACAGTTCTCCATCGACGATAGAACCGTTTTTGTCGTAGTGGCGATGGATTCCGATAGGTGTTTTGTCGCGATAGCCGCCTTTAAATTTTAGTGTGGAATCAGGATAATATTCTTTTTTCTCAAATGGGTCTTCGAACTCGTCCATTGTGGAACTGGAAGACATAAGACTATCGTTTTGGTATTCGCCCACCTGAATGAGTTGCTCGTGCTGGTTATAGAGCTTATATTTCCCATTCAGTTTTCCTTTGTCGTAGTAGGCTTCGCTTTTCATTGCACCGTTGGAGTAGAAACTGACGTGCTGTCCGGTTTTCAGTCCCAACGAATCGGTCCTGTTGATTGATTGGCTGGAAATGAGCCTGTCATTTTCAAAAATCAAGATTGTGGTGACGATTCCGTCGGCGTATTCATATCCCTTTCCTTCTTTTTTGTTGTTCACGAACGGAATATCTTTGATTAGCTCGCCGTTTTTCGAAAAATATTGCTCGTTTCCTTGTTTTTGGTCGTTCACATAAAGTACGCTTAGACTGAGAAACGACGTGCTGTCGGAGGTATATTCTTTGTAAAATCCGTTTTTGTGATTGTCGAGATACGAGATTTCCTTTTGCAAATTTCCTTGTTCGTCGAAAAAGCACCATACGCTGTCGAGTTGGAAATTCGTGCGTTTCCCGACAGATTTGAGTGTCCCGTTTGGATAATACGATTTCCAATAGCCGTCGGGTTGGCCGTTTACAAGATAGCCTTCCGACGAAACAGTCCCGTCGGGGTAATAGTAGCGGGTTAATTCTTGTGACGAGCTGGAATTTATTCCCAAAACTACAGAAAGTAAAACGGCAAGAAAAACACGTTTTTCTGTAAGTGTACTATGTTTTGCCGTCTTTGTCATAGTGTTTATTTTGACAGTTCCAACATGGTGTTGAGAGCCTTCACCGCCTTACGGCTGACTTCTTCGTCGACAAAAATTTCGTTTGTTTCGTTCAAAAGGCAGTTGTACACATCTTCGAGACGAGTTTTCTTCATATCGTGGCAACTAAGAGTTGGACTTCCAAGATAGAAGGTTTTGTCGGGATTTTGCGTTTTCATAGGGTGAAGCACGCCCTTTTCGGTGCAGACGATAAATTCTTTTGCCTCTGATTTTTTTACAAACGAAAGTAGTTGTGCCGTGGAACCCACGTAGTCGGAAATTTCAAGAATGTCGAGCTGACATTCAGGGTGTGCAATTATAAGTGCGTCGGGGTGTAGTTCCTTTTGCTTCAAGACTTTACGTTTGTCAAGAAAATGATGAATTGGGCAGCAGCCGTTCCATACCTCGAATTGTTTTCCAGAAATTTTCATGGCGTATTTCCCTAAATTTTGGTCGGGAGTATAAAGAATTTTTTCTCCTTGGTCGAGATAGTGTTCAATAATTTTCAAACCGTTGGTTGAGGTACAGATGCAATCGCTCAAAGCCTTGATTTCGGCGGTGGTGTTTACGTAAGTGATAATTTTTGTATCGGGGTGTTCGTCTTTGTATTTCTGCAAATCTTTTTTTGTAATTGTCTGTGCCATAAGGCAGTCGGCATTCATGACGGGAAGAAGAACTTTTTTGTTTGGCGAAAGAATTTTTGCCGTTTCCGCCATAAAATGCACGCCGCAGAACACAATAATGTCAGCGTCAGTCGACACCGCAGTCTGACTGAGATTCAAACTGTCGCCTAAAAAGTCGGCAACATCCTGTACGTCGTCTTCCTGATAATAATGAGCTAAAATAACGGCATTCTTTTCTTTTTTCAGTCGTTGAATTTCCGATTTATAGTCTATGTTTTTCATCACCATACGATTTTTAGCAAAGTAAAGATTTTTTTATGAAATCATGCGTAGTGCCGAAACAGAAATATGAGTTTTTTCATTCATGTGAGTCATGGCACGCTACGTCTCTACTTTTTATTTGCAAATTCGAAAAAAACTGTATTTTTGTATTTATAAAAAAATGCAAAAATGGATGATAAGACAATAGTGATGGCTGCCGACCATGCAGGCTATCAAATGAAGGAATACATCAAAAAACAATTGGTTCAGGAAGGTTATTCTCCTGTTGATTACGGAACTGATTCTGATGAATCTGTCGATTATCCAGATTTTGCTCATAAAGTCGGCGAGGCTATCGAAAGCGGGGCATATTCGAGAGGATTGGTGTTCTGCGGTTCGGGCAATGGCGTGAACATGACGGTGAACAAGCACAAAGGTGTTCGTTCCGCATTGTGCTGGAACGAGGAAATTGCCCGTCTTGCCCGTGCACATAACAATGCAAACGTATGTGCTCTTCCGGCTCGTTTTATTCCTGCACAGGATGCGTGGAGAATTGTGAAAATGTTCTTGTCGAGTGAGTTCGAAGGCGGCCGCCACGAAAAACGCGTCGATAAGATAGAGATACAAAAATAGAGTAGTATGTCAACCGAAAAAGCAAAAAAGTTTCAACTCGATGCCGCTCGGGTCGCTTTTGACGAAAAGCACCGAAAGACCATCCGTTTCAACATGGGTAAGTATTACGCAGCCGTTGCTAAAGGCAAGGCACGTTACGAAAGTTTCGAGGCAACGCGCGACAAGGCCGCGGCTATAAAAAGACATACGCTCGAACATTTGTCGGAATATCTTCAACAGTTCGAAAAGAATTTCACTGCAAACGGCGGAACTGTCCTGTGGGCACGTACTGCCGACGATGCAATTGCATATATCACAAAGATTTTTCAAGAAAACAACGTCAAATCCATTGTCAAAAGTAAGTCAATGACAACGGAAGAGATTGAACTGAACGAGAATCTGAAGAAAATTGGCGTTGAATCTGTCGAAACCGATTTGGGCGAATACATTGTTCAACTTGCTGGCGAAAAGCCATATCATATTGTTACGCCTGCCATGCACAAGTCCAAAGCCGACGTTGCGGAATTGTTCAACAAACATTTTGGGTTTCCGTTGGAAAGTTCTGCCGAGGAAATGACAATGCTTGCCCGTGCAAAATTGCGTGAAAAATACCTTGCTGCCGATGCAGGCATTACAGGTGCTAATTTTATCGTGGCTGACAAGGGTGCAATTGCGGTGACCGAAAACGAAGGAAATGCCTTGATGTCGACTTCGTTTCCGAAAATTCAGATTGCCATTGCCGGGATTGAGAAAATAATTCCGTCGTTCAAGGATTTGGGACTGTTTTGGCCGCACTTGGCTCAAAACGGCACGGGACAGCCTATTACGGCATATTCTTCTGTGTTCAGCGGTCCGAAAAAAGATTCCGAATCGCACGGACCGGAAAAAATGTATGTGATTTTGTTGGACAACGGTCGTACAAAAATATATAAACAAGACACGTTCCGTGTTGCGTTGTCGTGCATTCGTTGCGGAGCATGCCTGAACGCCTGTCCGATTTATAAGAACATTGGCGGTTACACATACGACACGACATATCAAGGTCCTATCGGAACGGTGATTTCGCCTCATTTAAAAGGCTTCGACCAGTTGTCGCACCTTTGTACGGCGTGCTCTTTGTGTGCAAATTGTGCAAGCGTCTGCCCTGTGAAAATGCCGTTGAACGATTTGATTTTGGAAAACAGAAAATTGGCGGTTGAAGGCGGATATTTCTCATCGTTGGAAAAACCTATCGTTGGTGGATTTACGTTCTTCACCAAATCGGCAGGACGAATGGATTGCGTGGGGGGAGGAATGAAAAACCTTGCCGCAAAATGTTTAGGGAAAAACGTCTGGGGTTCGAAACGCCAGTTCCCGAAATTTGCAAAGAAATCGTTCAGGAAATTACATAAATAAGATTGTTTGTGTTCGTGTAGAGACGCGATTAATCGCGTCTCTACAACATGTCCCCGAAAAATATTGTGCTAACTCCGCATTATTTCCTATCTTTGCGATATGGAAATAGTCGTAACGTATGAGAATCCAAACAGTGAGGATTCCATTCAAATTATTGTGGCAGAGCCGGTTGGCGAGTATAGGCCGACCGAAAAATCGCCGTATGCGGGCACGTCAATCAACAAGGCAATCAAAGATTACTATGCGTGCCCGACGAATAAGGAAAAAGTCTCCGTTCTGCAATGGATAGTGGAAAACCCTGAGTTTCAGGTGTTAAAACGGTATTCAACAGCCGAAAATGCCGTCTATGGCTTGAACATCAGCCAGTACGACGACATTCTTCTTTCTGGCGAAATGCCCAAGAATCTTGTAATTGCTCAGAAACTTGTGGCAAATAAGTTCGATGTCTTCCTGCTGTCGAATCCCACATCAACGAAAAGTGCAGATTTTGTCCTGCGACAGAATAACAAACTATACTATGTGGAAGGCAAAACCCTCGACGGCAAAAATTCCCTTGACCATTTGATTGAAAAAGGTTGCGAACAGTCCAACAGACTTGTTATAGATATAATTGGAACCACGAAAACGAATTATATCACGAAGGAAATAAAAAATGCTTTTGAATATTATCCGACATTGCAGGAGATATTTCTTCTTAAAAGAAGCCGATTAATTAAAATAAACAGATTAGCAGCAACAGCCAAACATTTTGAAGACTATTTTGCCCGTTACTGGCAACAACAGAAATAAAAAAAGGAGACTCGCATCTCCTCTTTCTGCTTCACTTGCCGTAGCCGTGGAACATTCCGAACTTAATCGGCTGCTGCTCGAATGGTTCAGGGCTTACGCCTTTATGTTGATACATAAGAACGACGCAAATATACAACCATTTTCCCTGGTTGTCAATGGATAATTCCATAATTTTTTGTGGCAAAAATCGTTCATTCACCCCAAAATTCATATTTCATTCATGTAGAGACGCGATTAATCGCGTCTCTACAACACCCTAAAACACAATGATTTACAAACCACCCCCTTGCATTTTTCAACTTAAAACTCATAACCAATAACCCCTAACCACATTATTTCCTCTCTTTTTTACTCAAATGCTTGACAATTTATTTTTTATACACTAATTTTGCACGATATAGTTTTTAACGTAAACTAACTGAAAATGAAACAGTTCGGTGTAATATTAGCAGCGATGCTCTTTGCTATTCCCCTAGCTTTTGCAGATGGGACTAAGCAATTTATGCCGTATGATAAAACTGTTAATGGGGTTATGCAAGGGAAAGGAATAACATACCTTTCTATTGCGGCACAAGAAGGCGGTAATGGTCCATCTCGACCATTTGCACGATACAACCATACAGGGAAGGCAACTACATTAGGTGCAACAGACGATGCAAGTTGCGAAGAACCTCACCGCCTTCATATTCGTATAATAGATCATGAAAATGAAGAAATTCATTTTGGATTCGGGAATGAAATCACAGGAGTAAATTCTTATACAGATAAGCCTGTATATGGAGGAACACTCTCTTTTAGAATTAAAAATCCTCGTGGTGAAATCGTATGGGAAGAACAGGAACTGCCGAATAGTGGTAATGGGTTTATAGAAAGTTATGCCGAAGCATATTATGGTCCAAAGTCTATTAATTCAACAAATGGATACGACTATTTGAAATTAGATCCAGAAATGGACGGTGATTATTATATAGAATTTGACAATGGTTCAAATATTGGCTCTACTACAGGGAACACTGCAATTAGTTTGGAATTATTTGATATTACAGTCGTAAAAGATGGGAAAGCGGAAAACGGTCGTGTTTGGTCTCGAGCGTGGGGTTTGAATACTAATGGAACAAATCACGAGACGTATACGACATTTTATACTATGTCAACCGACCATTATCTTTCGAAGGTTTATATGGGAGGTTTTCAGCCGTATCAGTTTGTTATTGCTTGTAATTCCTATGGTTCTATAAATACTAAAAATTGCGAGGAAGATAGAAAATCGTTATTTACGACCGACGTTCCATTCAATCAGATTCCAGAATATCAGGTATTTTTAACTAAGCCCGATCCTGCATATTGGGGCACGGCAAAAATTCCGAATGTGCCAGATAAATTGACCTTTGCCGGCGATGCAATGACCTGCGAGGATTTGATTTTTGTGGTTCAACTGCTCTACAACGAAAATGCAACGTTGGAACTTTACCTTGACACGAACGATGATGGTATTGGGGATAAAGTAATTGCGGCACTACTTGAAGCCAAAGCAATAGAGAATAGAGGATTTCATTATCCATGGAAAGATAGGACGCAATTACAAGATACATGTTCTACGTGTGACACCAGTTGGCATGGAAAAGGAATCGGTTGGGGGAAATATTTTTACAATCCAGCTGCCGAGGGTTGTGCTCGTAGATATACTTTATCGTTGTTTGACCAGTCATATTCATACGAATACACTGCAACCGCTCTCGACCACACTACATACACAGACATAGACAGAGTTAACCCAGGAGATTCTTTAAGAACTATCCCGACTGTTACGGGAGGCGTAGGAAGTTTGCCAGGATTCTCTTTAACTTATCCTATAGGTTCGGAACAGAACCCTGTGCTTATTACTTCAGCAAGTGAGTTGGATTTATTGGCAGGTGCACTTTCTTCGGAAAACGGAAGTTATAGTCAATGTATTGATAACTTCTTCCATTATTGGGAAGGTGGAACAGAAAAATTTGCAAAATATTGCTATGAAATTAGACAAGATACAGGTAGCAATGCGGGTTTTAAAAACACCTATTTTTATATCACAGCACCGTCAGGAACAATTACTTTAGATGATTCATGGGATGGAATAGGAAAACTTTCTAAAGATACAGTTGCACCATTTAGAGGTCATATCCGTGCAGGGCGATATATGCCCAATCCAACATCAGACAATTTAAATGAAACTACCGCATTACATGCAGGAGACCAAGATACCATTACAATAAATGGTTCGATTGGTTTATTTGCTTACTGCGATGGTGCAACAATTGAAAATATTCATGTAAAAGGAAGTATTACAGATGCTACAGGGACGACAGATGATCCCACCAATATTTCAAGTTATTATGGTGTTGGAGCTATTTGTGATTATGCATTAAACACTACGTTTTCTCATTGTACAAACGCTTGTAAAATAGAAATAGACGAAGATAATGAGTCGACGTGTACGGGAGGAATAGTTGGTTACGGTGAAAATATTATTGTAGATTCATGTTCAAATTATGGCATAATTAATACTATTGCTCCTTCATGGGGTAAAGAAAATTACTCGGGTGGAATTGTCGGTATGGCACTTGGTACTTCTACAATCAATTATTGTTACAACGTATCGAATGTGAAAAATAAGGGTTACACAGGAGGTATTGTCGGTGGTTCTATAGGTGCAACTGTTTCTAATTGTAAAAATGCGGGATATGTAGAGGCAACACCTGCTCCATCTGGGTTGATCGGAACTGCAACTTATGGTGGAGGTATTGCAGGATATCAAATGTCGAATACGAACGTTATTTCTTGTTTAAATTCCGGAACAGTCACAGCCGATTATTGTGCAGGAATATGTTATGCACAACCAGATTTAACAATTTCATATTGTATGAACGAAGGAGGATTATACGTAGTAGATAAGTACTCCATAACAGTCCCTGGAAATGATAACACGCACATCATATCTTCAATTTCCACAAATAATCCAGCCGAATATATTAATGGAAGTTCTGTTACAGAGATTACATCTGAAAATAAAGCAAGCATTTACGCAACTTTAGAATCTATTGATGCAAGTCCATTCTATGTTGACGAAGATTCTGGTGATTTGAAAATGAGTAATATAGAATGTTGTGGACGAGTTTTTCGGCAGGAAGATGCTGGTCGTTTGTTCAACAGCAACACCACATTCTATATTAAATGGGACGGCAAAGACAGCGAAGGTGAATGTGTTACTGGAGATGTAACGGTAAGTTATCAGAAAAACTCTGGTGTAACCCACTTCCCGTTCTATGATCCAGAAAACAACAAAGAACAAGGTTTGGTAGTTTATCGTTTATCGCCTATTCAAGATAGTATATTGAATGCGAGTCCATTGGTAGAATCGGGTTCGTATGCGAACAAATATGGTTATCAACGTTTGCCCAAAAACTATTTCCAAGAATCTAATTATGACGAAAAGGAAATGGGAATAGAATTAAAGTTGTTTTGGGATGACACAAAGCTTTCGACAGGTTCGTCATGTACTCGTGAGATTGCTAATGGTTACCTTTTTGGGGAATCTGCAACTACGCCAGCAACGTATAAGGAATATCATGCTTTCACGTCGAAAAAAGATGCACAAAAAAATTGTTTAAATGGTGCGTATAGTTCAACAACAAGCGGCTGGACAAGATATTATATATGTGAAAATCTAAAAGCAGGTGGAAAATCTTCATATAAATTAAAAGTACAAACCTCAAGTGGGTCAAGTGCTTGTCTTGGCATCAGTAATTTGGGAAGTAGCAGTGTTTGGGATAAAGAACCTAATGCTTCAAAAGCAGATAGATTAGGTGGATACTATGGCTCACAAGCAGGCGGACATTTGTTCCCTATTGAAAATTTTGGAAACAAAAATATTATGAACACATGGTGGAACGGTGTGGAAGTAAAACAACTTGTGCCATTGAAACTATATGAAAACGAACCAGCCGTTCTTATGCCAATAGAACTTACAATGTGGACTGCCACAAATTTGGAAGAATCGGTATTGTTGGAATGGACAACGGCATCGGAAGAAAACAATGACTATTTCGCAATAGAACGTTCAATCGATGGCGTTACGTGGAAGGTTCTTGGCAACGTGGGCGGAGCAGGTACAACCAGTGCAACGCACTACTATTCGTTCGAGGACACAAAACCTGTTTCGGGTATTTCGTACTACCGCCTTAAACAAGTGGACTTCAACGGAGAATACACCTATTCGAGCGTTAAATGCATCAATCGTCCTGCCAATGCAGACAAAATGTATAAGGCATACGTAAATCAGGACATAGACGCATTCATCGTTCAAGGCGAAGAAATTGCAGCATGCAACATCGAGGTTTACAACAACCTCGGCGTTAAGATGACAAACCTTTCGTTTAACCCAATTTCAACAGACAAGGTTGTCATCAACGTAGGACAACTGCCAATTGGAACGTATTTCATCAAAATCTGCAACGGTTCCAAGTCGGTGGTAAAATCGTGGTAAAAACAGATACGTATTGTGTATTGTAGAGATGCGATTAATCGCGATTGTGTATGTAGAGACGTGTTACATGGGAAAAATATTCATCTCGCATTTCTTGCAATCAAACTCCACACGGAACGAATGTGATTTGTCGGACAAATAAATTGGTTCGGCGTTTCCTTTTTTACATTGCCCGAGTTGGTAACGAATACAATATTTTGTGGTCATCAGCGGAACGTTGTCCCTATGTTCGCATTCAAATGCCTGCTGCGATATTTCCACACCGTGTCGGCGGAAAAATTCCGCTGTTTTTCGGTTTGCCACGTTCAAACGGAAATCGTGTGGCTCGTTGGTGGGATATGGTACCGTATTTTGTTGTAGGGACGCGATTAATCGCGTCTCTACAGAATCCATGATTTTTGTCCGTAACAAATTGCACGCTTCGCGTCGCAGGGAATTTATTTCCGCCACAGGGACAAACGGAATCGTTTCCCCTTGACAATTAATAGATTCTAAACAGAACATGCTGTCGCCCATTTTGGAAATCTGCGAGATAAAAGTTTCCTTTTGTCGTTGTGGATTTTTGGCAATTTCTGTTGCCGTGCGTTCCACCTGTATAGAATGACCGTCTTTATCGGAAAGCGTTAGCGAATACGAAATGCCGTTGAATGTACATACGGCATGTACGGGCAATTTTCTTGGCTGATTGCTCTGGCTCAAGTTCTTTTGAAATTCAAAGTCGAAATTACGCCAAATTTCCGTTCCTACAGGAATTTGCACTTGCTTGTTTAAAGTAATGGTTTTACCATTCACTGCATTAACTTGAATACCTGTAAGTTCGTTGTTTTTGTCATAGAAGCAAAGCCCGTCGCCGTTGTGCAGTGGAATGTTTGTGCGGATTTGCAAACCATTTTTCCCCTGCGATTCCACGGTACCGATATATTCTCCCTGCGATTTCGGAGAACGGATATTAGCAATCTTATTTTGTTGTTTATCAATGTAATACTCTGTGTAACCTCGAGTAAAAGTTTTGTTGATGTCGGGAGTGAAAGTTGGAGTACAAATGCCTTTTGAACTTCGCTGATAATCAGGATGTTTTGCAATGAAGTCGTTTAGTTTTGCATGGAAATACGCCGTTACGTTTTTTACATAGTCTTCGTCTTTTAGTCGTCCCTCGATTTTGAAACTTGAAATTCCTGCTAAAATCAAGTCTTCCAAACGGTTACCAAGACTTAGGTCTTTTGTTGAAAGGAAATAGCCTTCGCGATTTTCTCCCAATCCTTGCAAAGTATATTTATGGCGGCACATTTGGGCACATTCGCCTCGGTTTCCGCTTCGTCCTGTGGCGTATTCGCTCATATAGCATTGGCCACTGTAGCAAACGCATAATGCACCGTGAATGAAAAATTCCAGTGGAACTGTCGTTTTATCTGCAATTTCCTTTATTTGTTTGAGATTCAATTCGCGGGCGAGAACCACTTGCGAGAAACCGACTTTTTCAAGAAAATCAACCTTTTCGGGCGTGCGGTTGTTGAGTTGCGTACTTGCGTGGATGGGAATCGGCGGCAAATTGCATTCGAGCAAGCCCAAATCTTGAATTATCAGTGCGTCAGCGTGAATGTTGTATAGTTTATGAGCAATTTCAACTGCACGTTCTATCTCGTTGTCGTACAAAATGGTATTTAATGCCACGTAAACTTTTGCATTAAATTGATGAGCATATTGAATCAGTTCAGAAATATCTTCGAGCGAATTTGCCGCAGCTGCCCGTGCACCAAATGCCGGCGCTCCGATATACACAGCGTCGGCACCGTGGTTGATGGCGGCTATGCCAACTTGCAGGTTTTTTGCCGGTGAAAGTAATTCTAACTGTCGCATAGCAAACAGACTATCTCCGAATCTGTCCTTTCTTCTTGCTATTCGAGCTTGGTTTGTTGTTCGAATTATTGTTTTGCTGACTCGATTGCGATGTTTTATACGCTGCGGTTCGAGAACTTGTTGTTTTTGACGGAGGAGCGGTTTCTTCCTCTTTTGGCTCTTTTGCCATAAACGTCTGGCGACGGATAGTGCTTTCGTCCGATTCAAATGCGTTGACTTTAGAATCCTCTATAGCCAAACTTCCGATAGAAGAGTTTTCAATAAGAAAATCTTCAATCATGCAGTTCCTAATTATCAAATCAGAAATAGTTGCATTCGTAAGAGTCAAGTATTCGCATATTACGTTCTCTATCAATACGTTAGTAATGACCGTCTGTTCAATTGTCACGTCGGTTGCCGTTACGTTCTGTACGGAAGATTCCACAGTTACTACGTTGGTAATCAATACATTGTCTGGACCGTATTTTCCGGCAATAGAATCGGCAACGCGTTCTGCGTATGTTTTTCGTGGAGGATTGTTTTCTTTTGCCGCACGAGCCGCCGCCGCTTTTGAACTTGGCGTAGTTCGTGGTTGAGCTTCAACTTGCATTACAGCAAAGAGACATAATAGTATGAATACGATTTTTTTCATATTTTGTTTCATTTAAATGCAAAAATACGTTTTTTCATTTTAGTTGGTATAAATTTATGAAAAATGTTAAATCTTTTAACCTATAGAGTTGGTAGGCTAAATAAAATGTATATATTTGCATCGTCTTCGCAAAAAAATGTGTCGACATGTTTTAAAAAAGTTACATTTGCAAAAAATTAAAGGTTATGAACGAGAAAAAATTACTTACAATTCAAGACATATCGTGTGTGGGGCAGTGTTCCCTCACGGTTGCCCTGCCTGTTATTTCAGCTATGGGAATTGAAACGGCCATTTTGCCGTCGGCAATACTTTCCACTCACACGGGGGGGTTCACAGGTTACACGTTTCACGATTTAACGGAAGACATTCCTGCCATAAAAGAACATTGGAAAAAGGAAAACATCCGTTTCGATGCTTTCTACACTGGTTACGTGGGCAGCGTTAAACAGTTGGAATATATTTCCGACATTATGGACGAACTTCGTAAACCCGACAGCATAATAATTGTAGACCCTGTTATGGGAGACAAAGGTAAATTGTACCCAGGTTTCGAGCCAAGTTTTGCAAAAGAAATGGCAAAATTGTGCAAGAAAGCCGATGTGATTGTGCCAAACCTTACCGAAGCAGCGTTCATGCTTGACGAGGAATATATTGAATCGGGACACACGAAAGAATATATTGAACGTATTTTGAAAAAACTTATGGCCTTGGGTTGTAAGAATGCTTTGCTTACAGGTGTAAATCTGGAACCAGGTAAATTAGGAATTGCAGCATATAATGGTGAAACTAACGAAATCACATACTATTTCCGCGACCTTATCAACGGAATGTTCCACGGAACGGGCGATGTTTTTGCCAGCAGTTTCGCAGGTGCAATGACATTGGGAAAATCAGTTGACGAAGCAGGGAAAATCGCAGTTGATTTCACTGTTGATGCAATTGCTAAAACAATTGACGACAAAAGTCACTGGTACGGAGTGAAGTTCGAGCTTGCCTTGCCAGAACTGATAAAAAGTATTCGATAGAATTATCTGAAGTCGTTTACAACAGCCATCATTTCGGAAAGAAGTGTTGGCTGTTTTTCTATAATAGTACCTATGACGGCAATGTCGGCACCGTTTTCGTAAACCTGACGCAACGTCTCGGGCGTACGGATTCCTCCTCCGACAATCAATGGAATGGAGCAGACTTTTTTAACTCTTGAAATTATTTCGGGATTGACAAATGTGTTTGCACCGCTGCCGCCTTCCAAATATAACGCTTTAAGGCCGAGCATTTCGCCAGCAAGAGCTGTTGCGGCTGCAATGTCGGGTTTGTTGTATGGAATGGGACGAGTGTTGCTCATATATTCCACCGAAGTCGCTCCACCGCAGTCAATGAGAATATAGCCTGTAGGAATTGTTTCTATATGCAGATTCTTTATGATAGGAGCAGCCAAAACATGGTTCCCGATAAGAAATTCGGCATTCCGTCCCGAAATAAGCGATAAAAACAATATTGCGTCGGGTCCTTCGCAAACCTGATTTGCATTTCCAGGGAATAAAATTACTGGTCGGTGAAAATGTTCTTTTATGATTTGAATGGCATTACGAGTACTCGAAGTCACCAAACTTCCGCCCACGAAAATAGAGTGCACGCCGCATTCCTGTGCATTAGTCGCTATCGAGCGCAAAGAATCGTCGGTTTGTTTGTCGGGGTCAATCAACAAAACTAATTGTTTCGAGCGATTTTCTAAAAAAGATTCGTAAACCATATTTTTAAAAATTATATCGGACTTGCTGTCCATACAAGACAATATTTTTCTCTACGAAAATACGACATTTTTATTGATTTTGCCACACCTTCGTTCAGAACCTCTCCGCAAAGGTGTTTGTCAGTTTTTTTTACTCGGAATTTTTTGAAATCAGGCGTGGCGTTTGTCAATTTAAACAATGTTTCTTTCGCCGACCAGAGTAAAATTAAATCTTCGAGCGAGTTAAAATCCGTTTTTTCTTCGGCAAGGACAAACTTGTGAGCCACGTTCATCACTTGTTCCCGATATTCCTCCACATCGACCGCCACATTCTTGTTTTTCCCGACAATCACCGCCACGTAATTTTTTGAATGGCTGATGGAAATTGACTGATTTGCCATTGTGGGTTTGCCGTTAGAATCGTAAATTATTTCGGAGTACGAATTGTAGAGCAATTCTCGGAGCATGAATCGGGGCATGGCGTATTCCAATTGTCTATTTTTATTGGGGATTTTCTGCATTTCTTCTTGTTCGCGAAGAGACAATACGCTCAAATAGTGCTGAGGTAATTCGGCTGGTTTTTCTTCGACCCACAATAGTATTTCGGAATTTGCAATTCTCATTTAGAAATAGTTTCAGAATAATGTATACATGGTTTCGACAGGCTCAGCCATTCATAACTCATTTTTAATTCTCTTGTTTTTCCAATTCTTCCAAGGCCTTCAGTATAGTTGCATCGTCTGAATTGAACAATTCCAGAAATTCCTGGTCGCTGAGAATATTGCGAACCACGTAGCAACAGATGAATTTTTTTGCCAAGGCATATTCTTCGGCATTGAGTTTTTCGGAGACTTCGACGCCGCAAGTTTTCGCGAATTTCAGCAAATCCTCAACTGTCGCATTCTTTTCGGTAAAACTCACAATTTCGTCTTTCGACTGAGTTTTAAGGATTTGGCGGTGTTTGTCGGAAAAGGCAAACGCAAAATTGTGGATTATTCCGCGCGATGACAGATTCCAGAACAGTGGAGAGTAAGATTTTTCTTTCATCGGGACAAATACGTCGGGCATAATGCCTCCTCCGCCATACACCACTTTTCCCGAGCGGGTAGTGTAGCGGAGCGAGTCAGGGAAGTTTATGCTGTCGGCATCGAGCAATTCGCCTCGTGCATATCGGTCGACAAGTTCTCGGTCGTAGTCGGTCAGACTGCCGTTGTACGGTTTTTGAATGCATCGTCCCGAAGGAGTGTAGAATTTCTTTATCGTAAGACGTATAACGGAACTGTCGTGCAGTGTAAAATCTTCATTCACACAACCTTTCCCGTATGTGCGGCGTCCGACAACAATTCCTCGGGAATTATCCTGCATGGCTCCGGCAAAAATCTCGCTTGCCGAAGCAGAATATTCATTCACCAAAACAGCTATTTTCAAGTCTTTGCATGTTCCCATGCCGTCGGCTTTGTAGTATTCTGGTTGAGAATTTCTACCTTTTGTAAAAACAATAATGTCGCCTTCTTCGAGAAATTCATTTGACAAGTCGACAACCGTAGATAAAAGTCCGCCGCCATTTTCCCGCAGGTCGACAATGATGTTTTTCATTCCTTGACTACGCAGTTTTGAAACGGCTTCCATAAATTCGTCGTAGGTTGTCTGCGAGAAGCAATTTAACGAAACATATCCAGTTTTGTCATCAATCATATACGATGCGTCAATGCTGGTGATAGGAATTGCGCCACGGGTTATCTCGAATGGAATCAAGTCTTCGACGCCATTTCTTTTTATTCCTACTTTAACTTTCGTTCCGCTTGGACCTTTCAGCAATTTCACCGTTTTTTCGTTGGTAATGCCATTCCCAGCGATAACCGTGTCATTCACCGTCACAATTCTGTCGCCAGCCAAAATGTTCAATCGCTCCGACGGACCTCCGTGAATCACCTGCACAATGACCACAGTGTCGTTTTGAATGTTGAATTGCACGCCGATTCCTTCGAACGAACCTCGAATTGGGTCTGTCAAATCTCGATAAGCCTCGGAGGAAATATAGGACGAATGTGGGTCGAGTTTTTCGAACAAATCAGGAAGGAAGTCGTTGGTGAGACTATCTATATTTATGTCTTCAACATATTCTCGTTCAATGAGTTGAAGAATTTCCGAAATTTTCGAGGGTTGTTGTGGTAGTGGTCCAGAAAATTTAAATGCTCCGCAAAACCATACTCCGCAGGCAAAAGCAAGTGCTAAAAGGAACGGAAGCAATATGACGATTTTATTTTTCATCAATGTTTAGTTGTAAAACCTCAATACCTGCCCGTTTCAAAAGCCGTATTCCGTCGTCGATGCGGTATGGTTCGCAGTACACTACTTTTTTTATGCCCGATTGAATAATCAATTTTGCACATTCAATACATGGCGATGTGGTGACGTACAATGTTGCTCCGTCGCTGGCGTTGGCGGATTTTGCCACTTTTGTGATTGCATTTGCCTCTGCGTGAAGAACATACGCTTTTGTTTTCCCGTCTTCGTCTTCACAAATATTTTCAAATCCCGACGGAGTTCCGTTGAAGCCGTCGGAAATTATCATTTTGTCTTTTACTATCAACGCACCGACCTGGCGGCGGATGCAATATGAATTTTCCGCCCAAATTCGTGCCATGCGCAAATACCGCTTATCAAGCTGTAACTGTTTTTCTGCCAATACTTTATAATCGCAAGCCATAACGATTGTTTTTTCGGTTGCAAGGTACGATTTTTAGTATAAATTTCAATATGGAGCAGTCAAATTATAATAAATTGAAAAACAGTTTGATAGATTTTTTTTTGAAAAATAGTTGACGGAATTTGAAGAAATAAAAAAGGAATCTCTATCTTTGCCGCCGTTAAACCACATAATTTTTACAAGATGAAAAAGATTTTTAATCAGAAATTTCTTGTGTTCTCGTTATTCACGTCATGTTTTTTTGTGAATACAAATGCACAGGTGTCGTATAGTTACGACAACAACGGTAACAGAACCGCAAAGGTAATAGTATTAAACACGTTGAAAAGCGATGAGGTCGTCTCCTCGGAAGCGCATGATGATGGAATTTCCGTTTTCGAGGAAATAATCGGGGAATCATCCATAACGATTTATCCGAATCCCACCAAAGGGCGATTACGTGTAGATATACACAAGAAATCGCCAATAGACAATGGATTTCTTGAAATTTTTGCTAATACGGGGAAATCTGTTTTTAAAACGACTACCATATTAGAATCAAACCAAATAGATTTATCAAACCAACCAGAGGGTATATACTTGATGCGAATTAGTATCAATGGGAAAATAAGCACGTGGAAAGTAATCAAAGAATAAAGAAAGCCGTAAAATTATGAAACTAACAAAATTTGTGACAACAGCATTGTTGTTATTATACGGAAGCATAACCCAGGCTCAGTACGAAGTAGGAGATATGGGCGGAGTGTTTAACGTAAGCGAGATGGGTGCTGCAACCTATTCTTTGCCGTTCGATTTGCCAGAAGGCATTAACGGAATGAAACCCTCGTTGGGGCTGGTATACAACAGTCAAGGAGGAAACGGAGTGGCAGGAATGGGGATGTCAATTTCGGGATTGTCGGTGATTTCCAGAACGCCGAAAGACATCTTTCACGATGGAACAGCCAAAGGTATTTCGTATACTACGGCAGATGCGTATGCGAAAGACGGAGTACGTTTATTGTTAAAATCGGGATCGAACGGAAATTCTGGTGCAATATATAGTGTCGAAGGCCTGCCATACGACGATATAACATTGATGGGAAGCGGTCAGTCGCAGTCTTTTGTTGCAAATCTTCCTGACGGAAGCAAGGCCTATTATGGCACAAAAACGATTTTCCCCGTAACAACGGCTCCGAGTCTTTGGTATCTGGATAAAGTTGTCGATGTGTATGGGAACACGGTCACATATAATTATAGTAAAAGTGGTAATTGTGTGTATTTGACGAGTGTGACTTACGGCACAAACGAAAGTGTCGGTACAAACTTTTCGGCATCGGTAGTGTTTAATTATGAAAACCGTTCCGATACGGTAAAATCAATACACAGAGCATATAAGTGCAATATGTCGCGTAGATTGAAAAGTGTTGTAGTGAAAACTACGCAAAATTCCACAAGCACAACGTGGTATACATACAATTTAGCATATCAGTACACCGATGGATTTTCCCGTCTAAAGACAGTGACAAAGACATACGAGTCGGCGCAGCTTCCTCCGGTGACGTTTACGTGGCAAGGAATGTCGGGATTTTCTCTCACCAGAACGGCTATAAAGAAATTCGGCGACATTGTCGCCAAAGATGACAAGGGAGTTTATCAGAGCATAACAGGCGGTGAAGACAGATTAAACCAATATTTTTTCGCTGGAAATTTCTTGGGCAACGGAAAATCAGACATAGTGGTGGCGACACCATATAAAGACTACACGTACTTTAATATTTACGAATATGGCGATGACGGTATTTTTCGAGCTAAATCGAATAATGAAGTAAAAGCAGATCCTATTGATTATCATCAACTTGGAAATTACGTTGGCGATGTTGATGGCGACGGACAAAGCGAAATTATTATGCCTTGTACATCTAATGGATATTTTGGAGTATATGTGAGTGACAAGATGAAATGGCGCGATCCTATAGCAATTAACGGTGCGTATCCTGCGGGTGCCAACAATTCGCAACCGCTTGATAAAATCTTTTCAGAAAAATTAGTCGTCAATTGCAAACCGATACACACGATAGGCGATTTTTATAATTGCGGAAGAATGCAGGTAATATATGTAGAGACCGAACCGTATAATAGAGAATATACTTGTAAAATTCTTATGAAAAAGGCAGACGGAACAAAAACAGTATCGTCTTTTAAAATGTACGTTCCCAATGCTCCGAGACGTCTGATTGCGTCGGATTTCAATGGCGATGGATTACCCGATTTGATGGTTGTAAATAGAACGGGCTATCAAATCTATATAAATCAAGGTGTTGCAGAAGGCGAAATGCCTTTCCTTGAAACGGAGCAGGTATACGGAAGCGAAGTATGCGAGGTGCAGAATGTACAAACTGGCGATTTTAACGGAGATGGGGTATTGGACTTTTTAATAGAATCAAAAGGCGATGACAATTGGTACTTCTGTTTCGGCAATGGTAACGGTAAGTTTACCAAAAAACTTGCATGTAACCTTCCTGACTGTACGGACAAAAACTATACTGAACGCGACAACGACAAACTTCATTGCTATGTAACGGATTTTAATAATGACGGGAAATCAGATGTGATAATAGTGAAGGCATTTTATAAGAAAAAGAAGTCGTGGGGTTCCGTTTGGGGCGAATATCAGGAAACCTATACGTATTGGATGAGGTCGACGGGAAATTCTTTGGTTGTGCAAAAGAAAACAACAACTTCGAATGTAAACGATGCCTCGCCGGCACATTTTACTGTCGGCGATTTTGACGGAGACGGATTCGAGGAAATTATCACATTTGGGAATGACCTACTTGGCGGAAGTACGTCACTGTCTGCCTGGAACTTGTATGACAATAAGAACCTAACGGCAGCTTCGAATAAAATCTCGAAAATCTCCACGTCAAATTATGGAACAGAAACCCTGTTGACATACGCCTCTTTGTACGATAAAACTGTCTACACAAAAGGGACTGACAGCAAGTTCCCGCTTGTGGATGTAACTCTGCCAATTCATGTCGTGAAGCAATCTACGCAGAATGTGGGAGGTTGGTCGTATGTGATGGATTATTCGTACGCAGGTCTGCGGATACATCTTCGAGGACGAGGAATGTTAGGTTTTAAATCTACTACGACGTATGATGAAGGGACAGACAAACGTGAGACAAGAACAGTCAATTCTTTGGATGCCAATTGGTTCATTCCGAAGGAAATAACGACAACGACAAAAATTATTGACAGTGAAAGTAGCGTTAAAACAACAATATCGATAAATAAACGCAATGCGAACAATTACTTTGCATATCCGTCGACAATCGAACAGGCTGACGTTTATGGAAATAAAACAAAGACGCAGAATAGTTACAATGTAACGTATGGCTACCAGACAAGTCAACGCACCGATTATGGGACGAGCAATAATATGTACAAAATGACAACATATTCATCGTATGTAAAAGTTGGCGGCGTATATAAACCACAATATGTCACCACGACACAAAAACATAAAGATGCGTCGAAGGTGTTTACTGTGCAGAATAGAAGTGAGTACAATTCAAAAGGTGCTGTTGTAAAAGCAACGGAATATGCGAATTCTGTTCCGAATTACCACACATACACATACGACATATTTGGTAATGTATTGAGCCATAGTTTATGGGCATCGGGGATAGACACAGTTACAACTACATATACCTACGATGCGACACATCGGTTTATTTCCGAGGAGAAGTCAAATACGAGTGGCATTTCAATGACATACACTTACAATGAGTTGGATTTGCCGACAAAAACATCAAAATTGCTAGATGGCTCTACCATAGAATATGAACAATACACGTATGACAATATCGGGCGGAGGACCTCGGTAAAAACGTATCCTCAGGTAACTACGTCGACCTACACGTATGGATGGGGTAATTCGGCGAAAAAGCGATATTATATTAAGGAAGAATGCACGGCAAGTCCGTATGTCGTAACATGGTACGACAATGTCAACCGTCCCGTACTGACCGAAACGCTCGGCGAGGACAGCGTGCTGATAACCAAGGAAAAACTGTATGACAGAAACGGAAAAATTGGAAAAATTACGTCTACAACGGGAAATACCTCGCACAATGTGTTGTACTCGTATGATTTTCTTGAACGGATTAGTATGGAGCACAGTAGCATGGGAACGGACAAGATATATGTCTATGAAAATATGAAAGTAAAGGAGTTTGGAACGATACCGGCAATGACAAAAACTTTTGATGAATGGGGAAATATTAAAACGATAACCGACGTTGACGGTGCGTCGGTGCAATATACGTATAATTCAAACGGTAATGCCGAAAAAATAGTGGCGGACGGAGCCGTGTTCCAGATGGAATACGATGCCAAAGGTCAGCAGACTTCGTTGACCGATGCCGATGCGGGAAAGACGACATACACTTACGATGCCTTGGGACGTATCATCAAACAGGTTGATTATAAGGGAATTGTAACAACAAACACGTATGATAAATCTGGTTTGTTGACCAAAACAACGTGTGGCGATGTTACCTCCACATATACGTACGATATGCGACAAAGATTGATTTCTGAAACTACTGGTTCAGAGTCGATTAGTTATCAATACAACACAAAAAATCAACTTACACGAAAAACAATTACCGTAGATAGTACAAGGGATTTAGTTTTTCGCTATTTTTACAACGCATTAAATCAAAACTACCTGATGTATTATCCAGATAATACGAGTGAGCGTTATTATTACGATGCCATCGGCAATGTGAATCGTGTGGTGTTTAATGGTCAGGACGTGTGGAAACTGACTTCGAACAACGGACGGACGCGTAAGGCTCAGCTTCGGGATTCATTGTACCGCTATGAGTACAGGGCAGCCGACGGATATCTGAGTTATACGAGTTTTATGTATAAGTCCAGCTATCTGAATAATTTAAGTTACAATTTCGACAAGAAAAAGAACCTGCTTCTTAGCCGTAATAGTATGTTGACGGGCAGACGGACGGAATATTTTTCTTATGATTCGCATGACCGTTTGGTTGAAACAAAAATTTCGGGGAATTCCCAATATATTGAGTATGCAACTAATGGAAACATCACTGACAAAACGGATATTGGAGCATATACCTACGATTCCAACCGTCCGCATGCGGTTATAGAAGTTGAAAATTATGCGGGAACAGTTTCCGAAGTTCCGCAGTATATAACATACACGCCGTTCAACAAGGTTGCAACCGTGAGTCAGGGAGATTACCAACTTTCTATAACATACGGATCCGACCGTCAGCGATGCAAGACGGAACTTTCTCGCAATGACACGTTGCTTTATACTCGCTACTATGCTGATAATTACGAGGAGGTACACGAAGGTAATAATGTATATCGTTACTACTATGTATATACTCCAGATGGATTATCGGCTGTTGCTGAAAAAAAGAATACCACAATGAATATATATTCTTCCGAAACGGATTATTTGGGAAGCATAGTTTCATTGTACAATACAAAGGGGAAAATGGCTTTCCGTGCAGAGTACGATGCATGGGGCAGACAGAATGTTGTGGTCGACAGTCTTGCCCGATTCCAGCGTGGCTACTGCGGTCATGAGCATTGGCACGAATTCGACCTCGTGGATATGAACGGTCGAATGTATGACCCCGTAATTGCTCGATTCCTCTCGCCAGACCCATTTGTTCAGGCTCCAGAAGATTTGCAGAACTACAACCGTTATAGTTATTGCTTGAATAATCCGCTAAAATATAGTGACCCGAGTGGGGAGTCTATTGTTGCAGGAGCCGTAATTATTGGAGCGTTGGCAGGTGCATATTTCGGCGGTGCTTTGGCAAATGATTCATATAAAATGAAAGAGTGGGATTTTAGTTCAAGTGAAACTTGGGCGGGTATGTTTTGGGGAGCCGTAGTAGGAGGAGTAAGCGGATATGCGGGAGGTGCAATCGCAACGTCTGGAATGCCTTTTGCGAATACCGCATCTATAGCAGGTTCTTCAATACTGAATTCATCAGGCACATATATAGTTTCGGGAGGGAAGTCTTCAGTTTCTATGAGTTTCGGTTTCGCTTCTTACGATTTTACAAATAATGAATGGGGATACCTTGGGAAGAAAGGGAATAGTAAACTTGAGAATTTGGGATATTTTATTGGTTCTATGGGGCTCCTTAATGATATTAATAATGTAATTAACCAAACGAATGCGACTTTATATACTCAAGAGCTAAATGATGATGGTTCGTTAGATATAATTTCGCATACAGGTATTGTAGAAGATAAGTCAGGAAAAACACTAATGTCCTTCGGACCAAATGATGACAAAATAGGTGGAGGTGGCTTTAAGGATCTGATTGGAAGTGCTAAACCGTTAGGTGGATATAAAAAGTTCGGGGTAGCTATTCGTAAAGGGACTCCTGAGTATTATGTTCCTACATATTTGTCAAAGTCAACAAGTCTGGTAGTAAATAAATATATATTTGATGGATTAAGAAAAGTAAGTAAGTTTATACCTTATCAAGGTCTTACTACCAATTGTGTGAACATGTCATCTATAGGACTTTGGTTAAATGGGATACCTAATATAGGAATTCATCCTTATTTATTACATTACAACATAGTTGCTTATAATAATTGGGGAGTTAATCCTTATATTCTTAGTCCATTATTAACGAAATAATAATAAAAATGAAACGAAAATTTCTATTTACACTTGTTCTTATGTTTGTCACAGTTCCTTTACTAAAGGCAAATGTGCAAGATTCAACTTTAATAAAACATAGTTGCAAGATCATTGAGCACGGTTTTTTTACTTTCTACACGGTTGGTAGTAATAACACAAACTATAAACATGTTTTTAGTTATAGTCTTGATTTGAAAAAAAATACCTTTTCTGTGTCATTTTTAGAAAGTGATACTATTAAAGCAAATGAAATGACTAAAAATGAAATAAAGGGTTTTTATCAAAGCGATGTATGGAACAAAAAACGCATTGGGACCTCTGTCGAAAAATATTTTCTAGTTTTCCATCCAGATTTTCTTAGATGGGATAATACTCGAAAATTAGACTTTTTTGTTCAGGCATGTCAAAAAGAACAAGGGGACAGGGTAAAGTAAGTATAATATTTAAAAATAAGGGCCATAGGACATAAAAATTAGTTATGAGACCAGCCAAATGTGTGAAAAAACTTCTAATTCTCATAATCCTTTTTCTCTCGTTTCAGGCGTATTCTCAATCCAACGTATTGGATTCTGTTATATGCTTGATTATGAAAGACGTACAGAAAGACCTTGAAAAGGAGACTATTCGTCTTGAAGAATTTGATTGTGAAAACGTCAGCAAAAGTTTTATTATAATTCACTTAACGGGTGGTTGGTCTCCAGAAAAACAAATAGTATTGTTCTACAAGTATGGGACACCTGAAAATCTAAATCGGGAATTGCGACAAAGGCGATTCCCGCATTTTCGGAAAATGCTTTATTGGCAATTTGTCCGCGATAATCTTCGGAATAATGTGCTTGTTGCAAAGTATCTCGAATACAAATTTATCTGTCGAATAGAAAACTCGCCCGATGATGTCGTTTTATATGGGAAATACGATTTAGTTCAGAGCGAGGACGAGACAAGATATATCATAACGAATAAGGCAACGAAACTTCTACAAGGCGAAGAAATTTTAAATAGATTCAAAGAGGAGTTTTAGATTCTTTTGTGAAACAAAAAAAGGGAACCGTAAGATTCCCTTTTTACATATAAATAATGTAACGTTTTCGTTTAACCGTTAATTTTCGCCCAACTGTCTTTCAACGTACATGCACGGTTGAATACCAAATGTTCTGGCGTGGAATCTTTGTCAACGCAGAAGTAACCCACACGTTCGAACTGCATCTTGTCCAAAACTTTTACGTTTGCCAATGCTGGCTCCATTTTGCAATTCTGAAGAACTTGCAGCGAGTTTGGATTCAGATTGTCGAGGAAGGTCTTGCCTTCTTCGCATTCTTCGGGAGCTTCCACAGCAAACAATCGGTCGAACAGACGAACTTCGGCATCAACGGCATGATTTGCCGATACCCAATGAATTGTACCTTTTACCTTGCGGCCATCGGGCGAATTACCGCCACGCGAAGCAGGGTCGTAGGTACAGTGAATTTCGGTGATATTTCCGTTAGCATCTTTTATAACTTC
>JAEEGL015943149.1_pt1 | contig 27524 bp, 27 predicted proteins | sample 9134231 | NCBI WGS metagenome assembly JAEEGL01 (sample SAMN16246548, study PRJNA631951) | gut metagenome | biome: gut microbiome; feature: rumen; material: fiber-attached | host: Bos | place: Iran: Karaj | collected 2018-10
AGGGCGTGCGCGGCGGGGCTGCGGCGGCCTGCCGGAGCGGGGCGTCTCCTTCCCCGGGAGACGTTCTCATGGAACGGAAATCAACAGAGACAAGTGAAAGAGGAAGAGAGCAAGCGACCGGCCGCCGGAAATCGGAGGGGGCTCCAATATTGGACACGGGACGGACACCCCGCGAGCGTCCAATTTTGGAACGCCTGGCCGTGTCCAAAAACTGCAACCGCGGCGTACCCCCAAACGTACCGTCTTCGTACGCCCCATGGGTACGCGGAGGCCCGGCCCCGGACCGCCTGGTCGTGCCAAAGAACCACGATCCCGGCGCACCCAGTCCGGCTCCAATTTTGGACTCCTGCCGCGTACCCCGCGAGCGTCCAATTTTGGAACGCCTGGCCGTGTCCAAAAACCGTAACCGCGACGTACCCCCCGACGTACCGCCTTCGCGCACCGCCTCCAAAATTGGAGCTTACCATCCCCCGGAGGCGTCCGCATGACCGGCCGCACAGACGCGGAGAAGCGCAACAGAAGGATCAGAGAGCTGGTCCTCGAGCACGTGCCGATCAGGAGGATAGCCAGCATCTTCGGGATGCACCCCAACTCGGTCCGCGCCGTCATCGAGAAGTTCGTGAGGGCCGGCGAGCTCGTCAGGGTCCACGACACCAACCCGGCGATATACCTCGACCCCCGCGCACGCGTTCCCTCTACTGTGGCAGCAGGGGGCGGGGATGTCGGTGACGGGGGGTACGCCGGATCCGACGGCCCGATAATGGACTGCCTGCCCGAGTCGGGGAGGCTCCCCCGGGGATGGGTCAACCACCATCTCTCCGGGTTCGTGGCCTTCAAGGTCAGGGCTGCCGGCACCTTCGACCCCGTGCCCGACCCGAGGATCGGTTTCTGCGGGTACTGGGAGGAGCCGACCTCCGGCGGGAACGGTCAGACGCTGCGCGTGTGCCGCCTGAGGCGGTTCGGCCAGGAGCTCACGGTCGCGTTCTTCCTCTCCACGCACGGGAGGATGCAGTTCAGGGTGCACCCCGGTCGCGTCTACGTGGACGCGGAGAAAGTGGGCGTCCAGAGGAGCAAGGACATCCTGGTCGAGAGGGCGGAGCACGTCGCCAGGCTGCTGGGCGCGACCGGATGGCAGGTCTCCGACCCAGAGATCCGCGGGGTGCTCCACACGGCGAGGGAGAACGACCCCCTGGCGAGGCTGATCCCGGCGGACAGGAACGACGAGTCGGACGATATCGTGGTGGACTCGTCGCCCGGCGTCCCGGAGACCGAGATGGAGGGGTGCGAGGACGACGAGGCGATCCGGATATACGCCAACATACCCAGCGCCGTCAAGGAGGTCCGCGAGGGGGTGTCCGCCTGCGGGGAGGACATCGAGAGGCTGAACGGCAGGGTCAGGGGCCTTATGGAGGCCCTGCGCCTGCAGTCCGACGCGCTGGCCGTCATGGCCGGGAACGCCGAGACCTTGGCGGAGGTCCAGGCCAGGATGGGGTCGATGGCGATGGCCGACATGCAGGCCAGGTTCACCCAGTTCGACGGGAGGGGGTACCAGTGACCTCCTGCTACTACGGCCCGTCCCGCAAGAGGGTGGTCGAGTACGTTTGCCCCTGGTGCGGCAGGAGGTTCTGGGCCATACCGTTCTCGCCGTGCGCCACCCCGGTCTGCCCCGAGTGCATGGAGGCGTCGGAATGAGCCGCTCGTACATAGTCGTACTGACCAACGGATGGCAGGTGCTCTCCGACGACCCGACGTTCCTGGACGACTTATGCAACGGGGAGCCCACCCTCACCGTGAGGACCAACAACAGGACCTACCACGTGAACCGCGACCGCGTCGTCTGCATACAGGAGGTGAGGCAGTGACCGGGGAGTACGAGGGCCAGACGGCCGTGCTCTACGCCAGGGTGTCCACCGACGACAAGGACCAGAGGCCGGAGTCCCAGATGGAGGTCATCGAGGGCTGGTGCCGGAGGGAGGGCGTGTCCGTGGTGGGGCGCTACATGGAGGAGCAGTCCGCGAAGGACATGTCCAGGCCGCAGTTCCAGGCAGCGATCGGGCGGATAGTGACCGGGGCGATATCCTCCGCGCCGGCGAACGGGGAGGTCGACCCCAGCACCTGCAAGGTGAACCTGCTGGTCGCCTGGCACCAGACCCGTATATCCAGGGACCAGGCCGACTTCCTGAACATCAAGCGCCTGGTCGAGGGGTACGGCTGCGTCATACGCTTCGTCTCGAACCTCATCAGGACGGAGACCTCGGCGGGGCAGCTCATCACCTCGATAGACGCCTGGCACGGGCAGGTCGAGAGGGAGAAGCTCTCGGACAACACCAGGATGGGGATGCGCCAGAGGAAGGCCGCCGGCCAGTACCTGTCCAGGCCCCGGGCGGTGGTGTTCGAGGAGGACCTCCCCGGATACAAGCTGAGGGGCGAGGTACGCACCGACGACGGCGTGAGGCACAAGACGGTTATCACCACCGAGCGGGACGTCTACCGCTGGGCGGCCGAGGGCCTCTCGGTGGAGCGCATCGCGAAGGAGAAGCTGTTCGTCTCCTACGGGGCGCTCTACGACCTTCTCAGGAGGACCGGACGCCTCGAGAGGTTCAAGGAGGTCAGGCTGTCGGACAGGGGTCGCCCTCCCGAAGGCCTCGGAAAACTGTCGGAAAGGGGTGCTGTCGGAAAGGGCGGGGAAATCCCGGTATTTTCTGTCGTCAAGGGGTCGTTTTCGGAACTGTCGGAAAGGGAACCCTTGCCGACAGGCGACGACCCCTTCCCGACGGACGAGGGGGAGGCGAGCCGATGGCCGAGACTACCGGCAGGAGGACCGTCGTCGTGGACACCGGGGTGATAATGGCCGTTGTGGCCTACCGCTCCAAGTCCCTCGCCCCCGTGTTCGACAAGGCGAAGCGGGAGGACGACCTCGTCATCTCGAACATCATCCTGATGCAGTGCGCGAGGCAGGCGGGGAAGAGGAAGTGCTCCCTGGACCGCGACGAGATCGTGGCGAGGGTGAGGGAGCTCTGCCCGAACGTCGTGGAGATCGCCATCGTCCCCCTCGAGGAGCTGAGGAAGAAGTACCGCATGAGGGACGACTCCGACCTGGAGGTCCTCTGTTTCGCCGACGTCCTGGACGCCGACATCCTGATAACGAGCGACGGGGACTTCTTCGACGCGAAGAGGCCCCCGAGAGGCATACGCGCCATGATAATGAGGCCGTTGGAGTACCTCATGGGGAGGCGGCGAGATGGCTATATATACGTCCGAGCCGCATGGGAAACCCAGCCGCGATGACTCCCGCTCTTCGGACGGGGGGTAGACCCTACAGGCGGAGGAGCTCGGTTGCGCCGCCCTTCGCGGCACGCTTCGGACAGGGGGAGGCGGACAATCCCCCGTCCAAAGAATCGTCCAGTCATGCGTTTTCTCCGAGGACGGAACGGCGATTTCCTGTAAGGGGGCCCGCCCATGAGCCAGGGGCTGGGCGACCCGATCGTGGAGTTCCTCCACAGCCAGTAGCGCATTTCCGAGATCATCGCATGCGCCAAGGGGTTCGCGGACAGGGGCTACGAGGTGTCACTGGACGGCGACTCCGGGTGGATGTACGTCAAGGAGAGGGACGCATGAGCCCTCTCGCCATCAAACGCGCCGGGGCGTTCCCGGCCTTCATTCTCATCGAGGCGATTCACATGGGAGACCCCATAATGTACAACGAGGGCGACGCCAGAGCGCTGGCATCCCTCATGAGCGGCATTCCGGACACGGAGATGGAATACGGCAGCGGCTCCACGCCGGCGTCCCGCGGGTACGCCCTGGAGCTGGACGCAATCAGGGCGAGAATCAGAGCAAGGATCAGGGCATGCGTCAAACCGTGCCGGTGCGGGGGCTGCCCTGACGTGGCATTCAACGGCAGCGGCTGGCGGATACGGTGCGCATGCGGCAGGACCGCCGGCGGGGAGACCCTGGTCGGGGCGGCCGAGTCGTGGAGGGACGACCGATGGCGGACTCCGAGCGCATGTGGATGGAGCACAACGTGAGGTTCGTCAGGGACTGGTCCGTCATCCTGTCCGGGAGCCTGGACAGGCTGGGAGACCGCGGCCTGTCCGACGCGTCGAGGCATCTCATGGATGCGGCCGACTCCCTGAGCGGGTTCCTGGAGGGGGAGGGCGAATGACCGAGTACGGAGGGTGCTTCTCCCGCGGGACCATGAGCGACCACGCCACCGTCTCCAGGACCCCAGAGGGGCTGGTGCTGACGGTGGTGGAGGGCGGGAGGCCCGCTTCCTTCGTCCTGGACAAGGAGTCGTCCGAGGAGATGTCCAAGTCCATCGGAAGAGCTGTGGAGAGGTGGGACCGATGGCCAAGGTGCTGGACGTCCGCGTCCCCGGCGAGGTCCATGTCGGGAGGATCCCGGGAGGGGCCGAGATAGGCGTCGCCGTGGACGGGCGCATGGTCGCCTGGAGGCCCCTTGGCGCTGACGCCGCTCTGATAGCCGCCGACGCCCTCAATGGCGCCAGGCCAGCGTTCGAGGACTCGGGGTTCCTGGTCGTTAGGCGCGGGGACGAGGGCTTCCTGTCGTTCCTCGGGCTGACAGTCCAGATGGGCGGGAAGGGGGCGTCGAGGGTGGCATCGGCCCTCCGCACCGCCGTCTCCGGGGAGAACGCTTATTCCGTGAGGAGCCGTGGGGGAGGCGAGCATGAACGATGACCGTATCATATCCGAAGCCCCGCCGGAGGTCTCCGTGGAAGATGTGCTGAACGTCCTCACGGACGGATGGCAGACTACCGAGTCGGTCCGGCAGCGGCTCTTCGGGCCCGCCCAGGGGGATCTGAGGACCAGGCAGGCGGGGGCGGTCAGGAGGAGGCTCATGAAGCTGGAGGCCGAGGGCATGGCCGTCCGCAGGGACGCGATGAGGGTGAGGCCGACCGTGGAATGGAAGAGGGGGGCGGACGGATGAGGATCTACGTCCTTGACACGGAGACCACGGGCCTGTCGGGATGCCCGGCCGACCTCGTCCTGGAGGTGGCCGCGGTAGAGGCGGACACATCGTCACGCACCGTCAGGCCCGTCTACTCGCAGGTCGTCGGATACGACGTTTCGTCCTGGAGCGACGGCCTGAGAGGCTCCTGGATATTCCACAACTCCGACCTGACCGTCGAGGAGGTCGGGGAAGGGAAGCCGATGGGGACGGTGGCCGAGGAGCTCAGGATCCTCCTGAACGGGCGGCCCTGCACCTCCTACAACACCGGGTTCGACTTCGACAGGTTCCTCCTGAGGGAGCCCTGGTCCCTGAGGCCGGTGATCGCGCAGGACGTGATGGAGGCCGCCCACCGGGTGGTCCCGGGAGACCATAACCTGGGCGGCGGCCTCACGTCCTGGCCGAAGCTGTCGAAGGCCTATGCGGCGCTCTGTCCCGACGATCCCGGCGGAATCGGCGATAGCCAGAGGCACAGGGCGCTAGAGGACGCCGTAATGGCTGCATGCGTCCTATTGAAGCTCTCGGACATGGGAGCTTACACCGGGCAGCCAGATGGAGACTCGATAGAGCCTTCCCGGCCGGCCGATTGATATGAACCCTCTGAAGCATAGAAACAAGAGCTTCCCTGCGGACGGCAATGATCCGTCCGCGGGGATTAAATGGGTTGTTGATGGACTTTCGGTCATTCGGATGTAGAGGGCTGTCCAAGGTTTCCCCTTCCTTGGACGGGGCCCTCCTCAGGCGAGAACACAGCTTCGGCGAAGCCGTCGTCCCTGGGAATCACGTTCCCGCACGCCTGGCATATAGAGAATGGGTTCAGCTCGGCCTCGCGGCCGCACGTCGGACATCTCATGGATGCCGAAACGCCGAGGGGGTATTTGTCGGTTCCAGTTCGAATTTTTCGACCGTCTTTGACGTCTTCGCTTTCTGTAAAATGAATTACTTGTCAAGACGGACATCCGAAACAATCCCATCGTTTAAATCGTCAATCTACATCCGTAACATGGAACAATCAGGGGGTTTTCGGGTTCCGATGGTCCGCATGGCTTACGATATCACCGAGGATAACAGGCGCCGCCTGGAGCTCATGAAGGCCTTCGGGACCATCGAGGGTAAGGAGGTCACCCTCCAATACCTCGTCAACGTGGCCATAGAAAGGCTGTTCCAATCCGTTTACAAGATGTATTCTAGCGACGACCAGCGGAGTAGCATCCTGATAGATGCTATGGAGTCCTTAGTCGTAGTCGATTCCGGAGATAACGTCTGATTCCCTTGTGGCCACTGAATACGGGCATGTCATCGTAATCTATGTACGATTCTTTCAATATCAAAGCAAAGGACGAATTCACGTGGCGAAGACGTCCTGTGGCACAATCGTTCCGGCCCAATTTCCGAAAACGTCTACGACGACGGAACGAGCATGTCGAACTAATCCACGAGCATCCTGGACGACTTCCTGTTCGACCGATTGAAGGAGAACAGTTGTCTGGACGATTTGATCAGGTCGGAGGACGCATAATTGGAATTGCGTCCGTTTGATCCCGAGAGGCTGTGGGTCGACGCAGAAACACAGGGCCTTGGATGATTCTGTACGTGAAGCATACAGCCTCAGGGATTAAGGGGTAAATGGCCCCAAAGGGCCGGTTTTAGTTCAATCGTCTTCAGACGATTCGGAGTCTTGGACTGTGTCCTCCTTCGGAGTCTCTTCGGGAAGCATGAACGCATCCACCTCCCCTATGATGCCCTGCGTGTTGCTGACTAGTTGGTCGATCAGCGTGTGCTGGGTCTTCCACTGGCGCATCATGTAGTCCTGTGACTTGGTGATGCTATCCTGCAGCTTCCGGTACTTCATGCAGATGTTCTGGATGGTGTTGCGGAACGCAGGGCTGGTCACATGATTGTATAGGGCCTCCTGGAGCGTCCCCTGATGCTCGGCAACGGCCAGGGCGTTGCTCTCCCTCTCTATGCTGTCGCGGAGCACTCTGGCCATGTTCATGACCATGTCCGGTTTGACGAGCCAGACTCCATCCTGCATCGAGAATTCTTGCATTCCAACTCCGAAGACGTTGGAGATCAGCACCCCTGTGACCCCTCCGACGCGCTGCATGTCATCCCTGAGTTTGGGGATGAACTTGTTACTCCAGTTCTTGACGTTCTTGGATTCCCAGACGATCTTTCCACAGACCCTTCCGGACCTGCTGACCACGGTCTGTATCACGTCGGCCCCGTTCCTGCCTTTCTCAACTTCCTCCACCTGATCCATGAGGAAGGCGGAGCGGAGGCACTCCTCGAGTTCCAATTCCTGGACCTCTCCCTGGAGCTGCTGCGAACCCTGCTCCAGCTTGCGCTTGGATTCGTCGAGGGACTTGGTGGTGTCGTCGAGCTTCTTCCTCAGTTGGGCGATCTCCTCCGCCTTGGCATCGTCGGAGTCCTTCCTGGCCTTCTCGTAGACCTCCTCCATCTTCGCGTTGACCTTCTCCTGCACCTCGAGTTCGGTGGTCTTCAGCTTCTGCTGGAGTTCGAAATGTTCATCCGCCATTTTCTTCATTTTCTCTGTCATATCCGAATTGGCCTCGGTCAGGCGTTTAACCTGGTCTAGGAGTTCAGAGATTTGATTGGCCTGTTCGGACTGCGCAGTTTTCACGGCATCCGCAATCTTCTTCTCACTATCCTCCTGGAGGCGCTTCTTCTCCTTTTCGAGTTTCTCCTCAGCCTTATGCTCTTGAAACGCTATCGCTTCCTGGAGCTTCTTGTTGTTCGATTCCTCGAATTTCTTCCCGATCTGGTCGAGATAGATCTGGTCGAGGTCTAGCGTCTGTCCGCAGTGCGGACACTTCATCTCTGAGTTGTTGGTTCTCATATTTCTTCCTCCATAGCATCCGCTGATTGGGATGCTTTTTAGAGTGGGTAAACGGTTTATTCTTCGAGTTTGATCAGAAAGCAGCCATCAATTCTGGAGTAGTCCAAATTGCGCGGGACCTGTCCCACGAACCTGTCCAGCCCCTCGATCTTGATTGAGCTGCCTTTGCATTCGATATCCCCGGTCTCGCTGGGTATCAGCTGGAGATGGGAGCCGTCAGGGCTGCGGTATGCCTCGTACCTCCCGGGGCGGAGGGCCTCGGAGTACAGAGCGTTGTAGCCCACGGCGACGAATGTGTCACACTTCTCGGTTGTTGCTGTGACTGTTTTTCCAGTATCATTCTGTACCGCCTTCTCCATCGGCCATGCGAAGTAGAACTTACGGACCGAATTGCCCTTGTAGACGAGTTTGCAGTACCATGCCTCGCCTTGTTTCACCTCGGAGTAGACGTCCCTGTCGATGAAGACGATGATGCCGTCCTCGGGATTCCGACCGTACACGCCGCGGTCGTTGACCTCGTCGAATCTTATCGGTACCGTTTCATCGGAGTAATCGCTGGCATAGCACATTCAGGCCACCTCCTTTGTAGTGTCGCCCCTCATCCTGATGATCGGCATGGTGTCCAATATGCTGACGTTGTCTGCCATACCTTTCAGCGAGTGGCTAAGGTTGGCTTTGAACGATGTGATGCCCACGGCGATCCCCTCGTCCTTCAGTTCCTCGATGAGGACTCCGAAGTCCCCATCGCCAGTGATGAGTTCGACAGAGTCGCAATCTCCCAGCAGAGCGAATTTCTGGGCTATGAGGGCGATCTTGACGTCTACCCCTTCCTGTTTGCCCTTGTTGTTCGATGGGGGAACGAGAATGGTCTTGAATCCCGCCTTCTCCAGATCCTCGTGGAATATGCGGCACACGTCCTTCCCGTCCTTGTAGGTGACTCCGTCGACGGCGAATGCCGCCACGCAGTCCCTGCCGCGCACAGTGTCTTCGAGCAGCTTTCTGTACTCGATGACCGTGTTGCTGTATTCCTGGCTCTGCCTGCATACCACGTTCCTTACGTCAAGGATCACGACTGTGCCCTCTCCCGACACGTCCGTTTTTCTGTCGATAGTATCCACTGATATTGCCTCCTTTTTCGATGTTTTGAAATTGTTTCTGCCGTTACTTCTTGGGTTTTAGTTCACAGAGTCCTGTGCATTCCTTCCCGGACAGTTCCACGAGAGGTGGGTCCTCCCCCTCCGCCAGTCTATCCCAGTCATCAAAATTTTCGTCTACCATGCAGGTTACGATGTTGTAGTAGAGTGGGACGGACATGAACACGTCATCGATGATGAAGAAGTTCCTGTACTTCACCGGCTTGTACAGTCCGAGGTGGGCGTACTCACTCCCGATCTTTGCGTACAGGTGGAGGCGGTAGTACACTGGCTCCTCGATGGTGTTTATCTTCTCGGTGTAAGACACCTCTATGGTGTCCTCACCGGTATGGATGACCATGTACCTGCCGTTCTCAATGAAGCACTCGCTCTTGATGTGGAAGGTCTGGCTAGTCTGGGGGACAAACTTGGTTTTTCCCAGTGCAGCGTCCCTGAGCTGAAGATCATCGATTTTGCGCTCTAACAAATGGATGCTTTCGCTGAGCGGGATGAACTCCCTGTTTATAGCATCCAGCTCGGCCTTCATGTCGGCTATTCTGCGGTCATCGAGGCCCTTTCTGGCATCCTCTTCAGTGGGAGAAAGGGTATACATAATCTTCTCCCTTCTTTTTATGATGGATTCCATCTTCGCCTGGGCATCGTAAAGTTCCATCTTGTATCTGTTGAGTTGCTTCGCGATATCCAACCTCTTCTCGATGACGGATGCCTTCTCGACATCGCTGGATAGCTTTTCGCGAAAGTAGGTTACAACCTCCGGCGGGATGCCTTCCAGATCTCCGTTGTCGAATTTGTCTACATACTTGTAGATAGACGGGCGCGACTTGTTCAGGTCCGCAGCGACCATCGAAATGCTCGAGTTCTTCTTGATCCATTCCATGATCGACTTGTCTTCCGCTTGCATGCTTCGTAGTATACGTATACAGTATTTAATCTTTTTGATGTAGCACATCAGTGATTGTCATTAAAATATACTGGTAATGTAAAAATAAATCGAATTATGTAAATGCAAAAATAACAGAATTCTTACAGAATAGTTCTATATAATCAGCATAATTAACGTCATACCCAATTACATAATAAATAAATTATAGAAATTTTAATATAAAATTCAATAAATAAGGGAGAATATATGATTAGCATATAATATAATTTTACAACGTCATTCTACAAGTGTAAATATTGAAATATTTACACATCGCATATATTCGTGTATTGTTATGTAAAATACGTATCGAATCGGATAGTAAGGCCTCATAATCTATCATAAAAAAGAAGATAGAAATGGTGAAGAAAAAAGAGAAAGAAAACATTGTTCTCCGAATGAGGATACAATTACACGCATGAGGCTACGCCATTCGAGATTATTACTGACAAAAAATCGGAAGTACTGTAATGATGACGCAAACAGAAACGATCTGTGCTGAACGATCCTCTCGAACATCCGAAAAAGATTTGTTGTCATCAGACTTTGCTGGATTATCAATCGGTCTAGCTTTACTCCGTAAGGATTCCTAACTATTCTGAGGGTCCAGTCCATCTCAACGAAAGGTATCCCTTTGGATTCACAGGTTTCCTCTAGCTCATCCCTACAGTCGCATCCTGGGCCAATGATCACATACTTTATCCTTCCAGGTATGGGACAAGACCAGCGCTCATCTTTGGAATAGCTGCGGCCGTCGATCATACCCACGGTCACGTATCTCCATTCGTCATCCTTCTCGGCATCCCGTTTCGTGCGAGTGAACATGCGCTCGATCATTCCCCCCATGCTGTTGTTGCAGAACCTCCTGACTTCGGTCTCGGAAGTCACGTTCCTGTCCAGCATTTTCCTTCCGGATCTGTCCACATGGAGAAGCTCGCAGAACTGGCCTAGCAGATCCAGATCCGTACGTTCTTCATAGGACATCCTGTATGGCCTCATCTTGAAACCGTCCCCATCTAAAATGGTCGTATCAAAGCACATGCACGCTCCGCTCCATCCGTCCGCATACACCTCCCAATGATGGGGGCTGTCCCACCTCTCGGTGAAGCAGCAGGCCCGAGCGTATTCACGGAAGTCTGACACAAAGTCGCGGGAACGGTCGAGCTTTCCGCTTACCTCCCTTTCTACCCTGCCGAATCTGAACAATTTCTTCCTTGCCAGCTTTATGAACCTCTTGTTTCTCTCTTTGGAGAAAACGCGTCTGCACAGGTCGGCGTAATCTTCCACCTCAGTATCGTCCTCATCGTATCCATCGACGTTCCCGAATGAAAGGGCCTGATTCTTTATCGCATCCAGCATCCATTTCCCGGCCATGTATCTATACAGGTGATCAGGGACTTCTTCTGAGAAGGATCTTTTTAGACCGATAAAAAGTCCGTCGTCTGTATTCCGGATTACCGACGCAAGGTCGCCGACGACCACGGAGTTCTCTCTTTGAAGTCTAGAATAGCATTTTCTGAACACCTTCATGTTCCTGATGAAAAAGCGCCCGCCACCATGCGTAGAAAGGTGTTCCAGGCCTTTGCAGAACTCATCGAATTCTTCTTCTGAACGCATCCGTTGCCTCCCATTCATCAACATCGGCGAAAAACTCATTGAGACGACATCTTATCGCAGAAATAGCATGCAATGTATTCATTGAGGTACTTGAACGGGTAGGGGTAAACGGTCAGCTGACCGTACCTCACGAACGGCACGTTCATCTCCCCGATGATCTCGTCGAAGAAGTTCTCCCCCCTGACGCACTCGACGAGGCGTATGTTCGGAGCCTTCTCCTGATTGGTTATGTTGAAGCTGTTGTACCCGCAGAAGTAAAGCGCCTTCCCCTCGTAGTCCAGCCTCTTGATGTCCAGGGTCGAGTAGACGGTCCTGTCGACGGTGTTGCGTCCCCTGGGGCCGTTTCCGTCCCCGCCGCTCCCCCTCCCTTTCCCGAGCTGCTTCATGGACTCCTGCATGACGTCGGGGTCGGTCACCGGGATTATGCCTGTGTTCGTTATGGCGCAGACGCTGTCGCCCTTGACCATCACATGCATGCAGTCGCTGTTCTTGTTGGGGTCGGGCCAGACGTGGCCGCAAACGTCGAAAAGCGGGTCCCGGTCTGTTATAGCCCCGCACTCCATGGAGCCGTCAGGGTGCATCACGAGCTTGAAGCAAGCGTACGGCCCTTTCTTGCCCCTCCTCTCGCGCCTTATGAAGGCGTAGTCCTGGCTGTATCCCCTGGACGCCCATCCCCCCACGGAGTCGAAACCCTCGCAGAGGCCCCTCTTTATGAACAGCTCCTTGATCACGACGTTGAACAGTGCGCGGTCCTTCAGGCCGTCGTCGCCCTGGCCGAAGTCCTCCACGGTAATGTGCTGCGTCGCGGCGCCCTCAGGAGGCTTATGTCTGTCCCCCTCTCCGCCGTAGAAGGCTTCGTTGTGTATGACGCGGATATTGAGACTACTGGGGATCTCGGACTCCGAGCGGACGGCCTCAATTCCGAACAGCTCCGAGAGCCTAGCCACCACGGCATCCGCCGTCCTCCCAGTCTCCGCATCACCGTCCACGTCTATCACGGCGAACTCGATGCCCCTCGCCCTTTCCGTCATCTCGGCCAGGAACCTGTCGAGGTCGCCTTTGTCGGGAATCACGTCGTCAATTATCCTCATCCCGGAGAACCTCACCTCCAACAGGCCCTTGTAGACCCTATTCACCCTGTCGATGAGCAGGTTGACGTTCCTTACCTTGCTGTGCCTGTACTTGTCTTCCCTCTTAAGGTCCTGGTAAGGTACGAAGGCGTTGTCTGATCCGGGGGCCTTCTTGACAATGAAGTTTCCGGCCCTGTTGTCGAACACCCGGCGGAAGACGCCGTTCTCGACCCTGTACTGGGCGAGACCGAAGAGCTCCCTACGCTCCTCCTTGCTAAAGGACCCCAGGGTCGACATGGACCTTGCCCTGACCGTTATGCGCAGCCTGTGCGGGTCCCCGAACGCGGTCTCCGCGGAGAAGTGTAGCGCGGTGAGCCTGTTCCTATGGATCCATTCACCGAAAGTCTGGAACAGGCTCCCGTCCAGGTTGTTGTACCGGAATCCATCGACATCGATTCTGTTGACTCCGTTGAGAAGCAAGGAGAGGAGGGCCCGCTCGTTCCTCGAGAGGAGCTCGGAAGGGGTCACGTAGTCGCATCTGAACCCCTCGCCCTTGCTGCGGAGGTACCTGATGAAGTCCGCCTTGTTGGAGGCGTCCTTGCCCATCAGGACGTAGACGCTGCCCTTCCAGACGCGGAACACGGACCAGATGCGGTCCCCCTTTACGTATTCCCCCACCGGGTCGGTTATTGAGACCATCCTGCCGTCGTCGTCGTTGGACACCTCCAGTATGTCGAACCTCTTGGCTATCTCGTCCGTATGCCATGCGATGTCCAGAAGGGTGGTGTTCACGACCTTGCCGACGTGCCTCTTCACGTTGTTGTTCATTTTTTGATCCCCCTGAGTTCCGAGATGATATCCATATTGGTGTCCCCGGTCGCCGGGTCGTAGAGCCAGGGTACGGTGACAATCGTCCTTCCGTCGCGCTTTTCGCGTATGCAGTCCCTGGACTTCCCCTCCGGGAGCAGTACGTTGATGACGTACACGGTCCCGTGCTTCGAGTCGTTCATCTTGCCCACTATCTTGGCAATCTGCTCCTCCTTGGAGGTGAACCTCTCGGAGGACCAGTGCTTGAAATCAATCGCTACATCCGGGCTGATCTGGCAGTCGAACCTCTCGAAATACTTCCTGTCCAGATCCTCAATCCTGATTCCGTGCCTTTCGAGGATGAACCTCCCCGCGACCTCCCCCAGCATTCCCATCCAGAGGTTTTTCGCGGCGACCGGGGTGATGATGTACCTCCCGGGACTGATGTCAGTCGCGTATCCGTTCCTCTCGAAGTGCTCCCTCATGCCAGGGACGGAGAGAATCTCCGGCAGGCGAACGCTCCTCGCGGACACCTCGTGGCACCCAGGCATCCTGCCGTCGAAGCTTATCCGGAGGTCTTTGAACTCGCCTTTGTACCTGACGAAGTAATGGTCTGTGGGGGCCGGCACCTCCATGTACATCTGGTAAACTGTGTTGTTCAGGACGTCGGCGCTCGGATTGCGGAGGATGTCCTCGCGAAGGAGGGTGTAATCTCTGATATGGTCCTCCGTCCAGGCCGATTTGAGCTCGTCGATGACCCTTGCAGCATTATGGCTACGGTGGACCCCCATGTCTGCGAAGGACTGCTCGTCTCTGGAGGCCTTCACTCCTGCGGACACCTGCATAATCAGCTGCTCCGTCTCCACGTTGACGACGCCGTAATCCTCAAGCGGCTCATCTATTAGTTCGGAGAGCCCCTCATCATACAGTATCGTGGTCCTGACGTTCTTCATGTTCGTTCTGCAGATCCTGCCCACTGCCTGTATGACGCGTCCGGTGGCGAACCTCTTGGCGCTGCGACTCTGCCTGGCGATTCCGGACACGGCCCTCATTCCCTCTATGTCGAAAGACAAGACGGCGGAGATGCCGTCCTTGGCCTCCTTCTCGGTGATCTCGCCGTTCTGAAGTAGGTAGCTGATCTGCGATATGGCCATGGCCATGGCCTCCTCGTCCTCGGGGAACTCGGGGACGCTGACCAGATGAGTGGGCTTCTGCAGGTAGATGAAGTCGAAATCCATCTCTCCCCTGTCCTCGTAGTCGCTGACGTTCAGGGCCTCTGCCCCGTTGGGTATGCCGAACTGGAGGTTCTGCCCAGCACCGACGGTGTTGTATGTGGTGACGACGAATCCCTTCCTCCCCGACGCGAGGTACTCCAGTATAGTCTTTTTGTTAGTGTCATACCCGTCGCCTTTAAGATAGAACACCGAAGACTCGTAACGGAAGTCGTCCGGCACGCGGTCCCCCTTGCCGGCGATTATCGCCGAGAACAGGAGTTTCAACATGGAGCGGTCGAAGGCCCTGTCCCCGTCGGCAGGATGCTTGTTGCAGAAGCAGAGGCCAGCATGCGCGTCCGGATCGTCCAGGAAGGCGGCGAACGCCTTGCACACCTGGAGGTAGCGCTCCTTGTCGTAGTCATCGTCCACGATGTCGAGCCTATCCGCGACGGTCCCCATCAACTCCTCGGGGATGACTTCGGCCCAAAGACCGTCTGAATAGCCGCAGTCTCCTCTGGAGGACACGGCGGCCACCCTTATCCTGTCCCTGTCGTACCCCGACCTTGATGCGAATATCTGCTCCGCCATCCTCTCGTCGCTTTCTACGGGCGGGAGGAATCTGTCTCCAAGCCTGGAGCGGATGTAGTCCAGGTCATAGTTGCCCAGGACCGTCCTCAGGCCGGCGGTGGCGGACATGCCGAAGACGAGGGCCTGCTCGCAGACCTTCAGGAGTATCCGCTCCGCGGAGACGGGGTATGAGAGGAGCTCGATTGCCGTCCGCTCGTTGTTGGAGCTTTCGTCCCTCATGACGTAGTATCCGAATCCGTTGGTGTATACGGACCCGTCCACCCCCTCGATTCTGTTTTCGGAGGACGAGGTCCCCAATAATATCCTTTCGAGCAGGTACCCTCTGTACGAGGGCGTGCCGTCCCCGATTCCGTGGACGTCCAGTATCGTGAGCACGCAGTCCTCGTAGCTGAGAGTCTGGTCCCTCTCGTTCCTCTGATAGTTCACCGCCATCTTCGATATGTAGCGGCAGAACTTATCGATGCAGTAGTCCACGTCATCCAGCGTGTAGAACAGCTTCGAGTTCAACTTCCTGTCCCCGTTGAAAAACCTCAGGATGTTGCGGTTCTCGTCCTTCCTGAACTCCAGGACCACGGAGTCGTTGACGTCGCTGACCATGTATTTAGTTTCGGAGGTGAAAATGAATGCCTTGCCCTTCTGGTAGTCGGCGTCGGCCTTTATGATCTTGTCCAGATGGTGTTTGCCTATCGTCTTTTTGAAGCACTTCTCCACGAACTCGTTATCCTTCTTCAGGTCGCCACGTATGGTTCCATGCTGAATGAAGACTTTGGACGGTAGGTCGTCTCCAGACAGCCCGCCGTGGATCTTGAGGATCATGTCCACCAGGTCTATCCTTCTTCTCCCGCTGTTCTGAATGAGCCTGGAGAGGATCTGGTTGCGGGTCGAGTCGAACTCGTCGATGAAGATGACCGCGTCTTTGACTATCGGAGAATCGTAGATCGTGTTCGATTTGCCGATGATGGTGTCATTCCTCATCACGAACTTGTCAGCGCTCATGAAGAACACCTTGCGTTTGTGGGTGTATATCGAAGGATAGAGCTCGGACACCCACCTCCAGGCCTTACTGCCCTCGATCAGCCCCAACCTTCCATCGTAATCGTGCTTCTCCTTCCTTATCACGGACCTGAGCTTCCTCCTGAACTTCGGTTCGACGGAGGACGCAAACCTCTCCTTCGCCAGCCTTAGGGCCGGATTCTCGCGCCCACCGAACGAAGAATCCCGGATGTTACGCAGGTGAGTCAGAAAATCGGTCACAGCCCTGTCCCTTCCAAGGGACTCTATTATGGCATCATCCATGTCAGGGCGGTAGCAGGATATGACGGTCTCGGACAGGGAGTCGAGGAACAAGACCGTCTCCTCGAACAGCTTCTCCTTCCCATTGGCTACGAAAACGTCCTTAAGGTCCCCGACTGCCAGGTTCTTCTTTAGCGTGGTCACCACGGCTATGTTTCTCTTGTCCTTCAGCGGGACCGAATCGTCGCTGATGTAGCGATATATGGCCTCGTTCGTCTTGAACGTCTTCCCTGAGCCCGTGGGCATCGTTATGAGCTGGAGGCCGGACCTGTTGCCGTGGATGACCTCTCTGATGATCCTGTCCATCGGGCCCTCCATACATTGCCATCTATATTAACATATTATTGTTAATGTAATTAATAAATAGATATGACGTAATTTCATTAATATCATCTTACGGAGAGAGCCGCATGAAGATAGTCAGCAGGGTAGTGGTGTCCTGCGTCACCACGGAGGTCGTCAAGGTCGTCGATCCGGCCGTCTCCATCCGGGCGGACCGCATCCATCTCCTGAACTACGTCAAGCGCTCCCGCGAAGGGAATCCTAGCGAGACGGCCCGCGAGAGGCTTTACGATACGGTATACGAGGAGAACGTCAAGCGCCTGAAGGAGGCCGGCATCGAGATCGTGGAGCATCGCGACGTGAGGCCCTACAAATTCGACGAATGCTTCCATGCCATCTACGACATACTAACGGAGGAGAAACGCACAGGGTCCGCTCTGTACGTCAACGTCTCCGCCGGCTCCCCGGAATACGCGGCTGCGGCGTCCATCGCCTCCATGATGATTGAGGGGGTCAGCCTCTTCAGCGTGGGAGCAAAGGCGTCCAGCTACACCGTCCCATTCGACAAGCAACTTGACCTTCTGACGCACGATGGGGAGATCGTCGGGACGGCTTTCGAGGTCTACGAACCCATCGGGATAGACCCCTTCCCCCTTCCGACGCCCGACGTGGAGTCGCTGAAGGCGATGAAGGTGTTTGCCTCGATCCCGGAGTCGACACGCTCCAACGTCAACGTCATCCGCGAGCTGATGAGGCGCGGGATGTGGAGATTCTCCCAGGAAGACGGCCTGAAAGGCACTACCCTCGAGATGGAGGAGAGCGGGGAGAGCAGGACGTGCCTTGAGGAGTACAAGAGGCGCCAGCGCAAGGAGGCGGTCCTATACCAGCGGGGATACATTGACGTCTGGAAGAAACAGCAAGGATGGATAGAGAAGTCGCGGGCCCATCCGAAGAGATACTGCCTGACGGACAAGGGAAAGAGGTACGTCGACATTTTTTGCTCCGATGCGGTGTTCAAGCTTCGACGGCCTACCGTTCGGTTCCTCTCGATAGCCTTTAGTCTGGATTCCACGTGGCGTGCGATGTAATCGATTCCCTTAGGGTCGAAGGTCACCGTCTTGCCTAGCGAGACGTATTCCAGGTGGCATTCGCAGGGACGTCCGTAGAACCCCATGGCCGCGTGGGCGTACACGGACAGCTGCAGCCTGTACTCGCGCTCCGTCCTTTCAGTGATCGCGGCGTCGGTCTTGTAGTCGTGAACCTCGACGTGGTCGGGATAGACCGCCAACAGATCTATGAACCCCTTCAGGACGACGTTGCACCCGTCGACCGGCAGCATGCACTCGACCTCGGCGTAACGCTCTTCAGCGTCCCCGACGCCCTCCAGGACCCGCCTGATCCAGGCGTGCTCCGGCTTAGGCACCTTGGGGGACAGCCCGCTGAACATCATCCTGGCGTCCTCGTGGACCTCCATGCCGTATTTGGCGCCTTTGGGGCACACCTCGTCAGACTCGCTGTCTTCGCGGCCCGAGAAGTCCAGGTCCATTATGTCGTGGACGCCCAATCTCAACTTCCTGGGGGAGTACTCCGGGATCTCGGGCATACCGCAGGCCCTGTTGAGCTCCTTCCCGGGGTCGAAGCTGCTGTCCGGGACGGCCTCGTAGCGTTCCTTCGACAAGCCCTTCATGAACTGGGAGTACCTCTCTCCGCCTTTATCGTCGTGCTTGCCACAGATGAGCGTCACGTACTGGCGCGCCCTGGAAACCGCCACGAACATGAGCCTCCTTTCCTCGTCGTAGTCCATCGGCTCAGACGCTTTGGCGAGCGCCGTCCTCCAGGAGCCGCATACCTTCTTGTAGCCGCCGAAGTCGTGGACGGCCTTGTCGCATCTGATCCCGGCCGCCTCGCTCTGGTATATCACCGATGCGTCCTGCTTCTTCGCCATAGGGGTGATGCCGGAGTCCATGAACGGGATGATGACCATCCCGAACTCCAGCCCCTTGGACTTGTGCATGGTCATTATCCTGACGGCCCCGGAGTCGATGGGGGACTCCACCGGATAGGGCGTGCCGTTGGCCATGTCGTCCTCCATCATCGCGATCATGCCGGAGATCGTCTGCAGGGAGCTCTTGTGCTCGTCGGAAAGGGCGTTGATTATGGCCTGCACTATGTCCGGATCCAGGTCGGGGTAGAAAGCGAAGGCCTCCGAGAGCATATCCGTCACCCTCCTTCTCTTGCGGAACAGCCTCTCCCTTTGGTCCGATATGTATCCTGGGACCTGGCCGTCTTTCGCCGCCTTCAGCTCCGCCATGCAGTGCCCCAGGTCCGCCATTATGGGTATGTACCCCTTCTCGTCCATCCCGTTGTTGACGTACCTCAGCCATGCGAGGCAAAGCTTCCCCTCGCGCGTGGACATGACGTCCATGTCCCCCTGCAGGAAGGCGGGGATCCCGGCCTCGTCCAGGGCCTTCTTGACCATGCGGCACGATTTCACCTTGGTGCAGAGGACGGCCACGTCCCCGAGCTCCGGCTCGCGCTCGTCGAAGGATCCCGTCCCGTCGTTCCTTGTGCAGATGCGGTAGGCGTCCGACGTCATGTAGTCGCCTATCGCCCGCACGACCTGGGAGCACTCGTCGTCCAGGGACTCCGCCTCGACGTACCTGATGCCGGTGCGCCCGCCGAAGTCCCCGTTATGCGCCTCGAGCCTCCCGCCGATCATCCTCTCGATAGACTCCACGTCCAGCTGCTCGTCTTTGGTCGCCTTCAGCGTCAGGCACCTGAACGAGGCGTCTATTATGGCCTCCGACGACCTGTAGTTGGTGTCAAGCTGCCTCCTCTGCACCTCCGGTATGCGGAACGGGACCCTGTCGACGTCGTCGTTCAGGAACCTCCTGATCCTGACGGCGGCGCCCTCGAAATCCACTATGTTCCTGATGAACACGTTCCTGAACCCGTAGATGCCCTGCTTCCAGTCGCCGACGCAGCAAAGGTTGGGCTCGCTCATCAGCATGAGGGAGATCATAGACACCGTCGGCAAAGTCGGTAAACCCAGCGAGAAAATCCGGAATGTCATTTCAGTGGGAATGCTGACGGAAGGATGGGACGCCAACAACGTCACGCACATCATGGGACTCAGAGCGTTCTCTAGCCAGCTTCTCTGCGAACAGATAGTTGGTCGCGGGCTTCGCAGAATGTCATACGAGGTCGATGAGAACGGATTCTTCCTACCAGAATATGTGAATATATTCGGAATTCCCTTCACTTTCCTACCTCATGAGACCGATGAAAGCAGCGGACCACCCGTAGAGAAACCCAAGACGCTGATATCATCCATACCTGAGAGGAGCGATTACGAGATCCAATGGCCCAACGTCATAGGAATCGGTCGGAAATTCGGGGTCAAACTGTCGTTGGACCCCGCAAAAATAAGTAAACTCAGAATCAGGTCGGACGGGTCCATAACCGTTGCCCGTATGGGAGCAGCTAACATCGGTGGAGTGAGCCATGACCTTTTCAAAGACATAGACCGCAACAAAGCAGAAGTACGCCTCCAGACGCTGATTTTCAACACTGCTATGGACGTCTATAAGGAGATGGACAAGGACCCCAACAAACCCCTGTGGCAGAGCAATCCCAACCTGATGGGGCAGGTCACCGCCTGCATCAACAGTTACATCAAAGACGGGAACATCGAGTTCGAACCTGAATGCGACCTGAACAAGTACAGCAGTTACTTCATAGACAATCTAAACCGCATCGTTAGGCACATATGGGAATCAATAAAAGCAGACAACACGGAAGAATATATTCCAGTGATTGACAGCTCGAAGCCCGTTCTCAGCACATCGGAAGTCGGTTCGTGGTATTCCAGCAAGAAGTGCCTGCCGACCCAAAAATCTCAGATAAGCCATTGCGTGTTTGACAGCAGCTGGGAGGACACCGAAGAATTCTTTTTAGAACGCTCAGAAGACGTGGTAGCGTTCGTGAAAAACGACGAGCACGTGGGATTCCAGATCAACTACATCTACAACGGAGCGAACCGCATTTACTATCCCGATTTCCTGATAAAAATGAGGAATGGCAAGATGCTCATACTGGAAGTCAAAGGAAGGAAGGACGAGCGTGTGGAGATCAAGCGCGAATACCTTCAGGAATGGGTGAAAGCGGTCAACGATTCGGGGAAATATGGAGAATGGTGCGAAGACATGTCACTCAGCATAAAGGATGTAGAATCGATAATCAAAAGGCATTGCTCCTGAGGTACTGGTTTCAACTTTGGTTATCCTCATCAAGTCTATGCGCCTCCCGCTCGTTCGTGTACATACATCGATAATGATTGAATTATCATTGTGATAGAAGTATGAAATTTGATATTAAGCAGAGTATACGCCTAACCATGGATGAGAATTGTATGCTACGCGGAAACCCTATCCGTTCCTGTGTCGAGGATAAGCTGGAGCGCTCTGCCGTTGCCGAACGCATAGCATTGCTCATTCAGAATGATTCTATTCATGAATGTTGCACTATCGGTGTATCAGGGGCCTGGGGAAGCGGAAAGTCGTCTGTAATAAACATGGTCTGTGAGCAACTAAAGGATTCAGAAAACGTCTTCATTATGAATTTCAACCCAGTGGATTACCAGACCGAGGGCGGCGACATAGCGTCATTGTTTTTTGGCCTTATGATCACCAAATTTAAATCCATTCGTAAAGAATCTAAAAAGATAGGCAAGTACGGAAAAGACAACGCGGGCATATTAAGCAATTCTGCCAAAGCAATCGTCAGTCTCACGAGACAAGACCTTACAGGCCTCATAGACAACCTGGTCGAGATTAAAAAATCCACATCAAACCCCGCCGCACACGAACCTGTGGATGATGTGAGAGAAAAGATTTCCGATTTACTGAAGTCTTCCGGCATTAAGCTAGTCATAACAGTAGACGACATTGACAGGCTCCTCCCTGGTGAGGCATTGCAAATTCTCAAGCTGGTCCGCATTACAGCATGCTTCGACAACGTGGTCTATATCCTGGGGTACGACGAGGGTGTGCTTTCAGAGCAAATAGACAAGAAGATGGGACACAGGTATCTGGAAAAGTTCATCCAAGTCCCCGTGCGCTTGCCTGAACCCAACCCTATGCTAATCCAAAAGATGCTGTTGGAGGGCGTAGAAAGCACAATCTCGTCTTATGGTTACGATCCAGGGGAATACACCTTCCAAGCTTGCGCATCCGTAGCTCTGAAGACGCTGAGGGATCTGAACATACTGCTCAACAGATTCAGGTTTAAGCTGGCGATGTGCCCGAAAGACGTGTGCCCTGAAGAGCTCCTAGCGCTTACCTACATAGAGATGAAGAATCTACGTTTGTACGACTGGATTTTCGAGAACCGTTTTGGCCTGTGCTACCTTCACTCTGAATACACGCATACGGCAGGTTCTATGGAGTGCAGCATAGAATCTAAACTACAGGAGGAGTTCAGAACCATCCATGTTGACAAATCGATCTCCAGCGCCGTTAGATTCTTGTATCCATCACTGTACAAATACCCGTTCTATTACGAGAATTATCGCGGTATTAGGGAGCATATACGTTCAACATCGTCATGCAATGCATTCTTCATGCTATCGCCATCATCAATCCCCATCAGCAATGACTTGATGGACAGCATCTTTGATGAAGGCAACACAATACACCTGGTAAAAGTAATCCAGGACTGCATTGAATCCGGAGACGGAAGGGTTACGATACTGTTGGAGAAAATTAAAGCAAGGCTTCCAGACATCGACTATCTAACCAAGTAGTTGATTGCAATGATCCTTCTCTACGACGAAGAGGTTGTCGGTTCGGAACCGAGCAAACGGATATTCATGGATCCACTGTGCGAAAGGGCACGGCGCGAAGTCCTATTCTCGATACTCGACGATATGAACGACGATGATCGTCGCATACTCTTCTCGGAGCATCTTCCAGACTCCGATCCTGTGGCGCTTGCCTCAGACTTCATCGTGATGCTCAGATATCTGAACGCTAGGGGTCAAAATTCGATTCCAAATGAGGATGATTCCGAACCCGTACAGGTTCTAGTCGGCAGGTCCTTGGTAGACTCAACAATTGGAATGCCCAAGCCGGATAACGCCATTCACACAAGGATGATATTGCATGCCATTAGTTTTGTAGATAAAGAATCTGCCACAGAGCTTTTCAACTCCATGTTAGAAGATGACGGTGCTGTAGAAGAATTCATAAAAAATGCTTTCGGAGACGAACTGATTACATCCATCAATGAATTAATGTATTATTATCCTCGTGAAAGAATTCATATCTTGCAAAAGTTCATCGATGGCCCCTTCAGAGAAATAATACTGAGGCCTGTAGACCCCGGGTACGGGCCCCCTCTATAAGGGACAACTGTAGCAGCATTTAAGCAAATAGCGATCTCACGGCGAAAAGAACATGGCCAGCAAGAAAGGAAATACCAATTCGGGTGCTCCCTTCTGATCGGGGCAGCTACAGGGATGTCAGCCTGGTAAGAGGACAGAGGTCGTCTACCAGGCCTTAAGCCGTTTACCTTTCAAAGTTCATAGATCGCCTTTGCGCATTCGTCCGGTCTAGGGATATCGACCTCGATGACAAGCTTCGCCGGAGCGTCGGTCTCGATCTCGCTGTTCATCTCGCAGGCGGACAGGTAGATCTGCTTATAGATCTCATTCATGACGGTGCTACATATGCTCTCCATGTTCATCTCAATGAACCCCTGGATGCCGCATTCTATCTCTTCTCTGAGCCACTCCTTGTCTTTCCGTATGACGGTCGTCATGATAAGCCGGATGAAGGCGTAGAAATAAACCGTTATCAGACGCATGGCAGGCTTGGCGCGATGTCGACATGCCATGTCGCGGATTCGCCTCCTAGGCCCGGGAGCCTTCCTGTGAAATCTCCGGATCACCATACGGCCCTTCGAAGCGTAGGCCACCCTGCCGTCGATCTTACAGGAGGACAGGCGTGTAGGCGCGGAGCGATTGTGACTGGAGATCCATTCCCTGTCCATCCGGTCCATCTCCTCGACGTCGGCAGGGTCGGTGAGGATCATCGGGGCCTCCAGCAGGCTCGTCTCGATGCCCTCCTCTGATCTCACCACCTGGAGCGGGGAGTCCCGCCTGACCCTCGCGTGCGCCCCGTCGCCCATCATGGCGGCGCTGGACAGGTACCTCGGCGAGAACCACGACGAATAACCGCCGCTCTCGTCGTCCCAGTCCCTCGGAGCCCACTCTCCAATCCTGGCTCCCCCGGCGATTCCGTCTCCCGAGTGCACGATGACATAGGCCACCCTCTTTCCGTCGCGGTCGTGGGCGGCGACGATCCTCGCCCTCGCGCCCTTGTCCCTCTTGAACCTCTTCAGCTCCTTGCCTAGAATAGGGGCGTCCAGGGGGAATCCGGCGAATCCTCCCTCGAGTATGGGTGCCTTGATCTTGTCCGGGTCCTCGTAAGTCCTCAGGCGGTACGAGTTCCTTCCCTTCCGGAGGACGAGCGTGTCCCCCTCCATGTATGCGTCGAATTCCTCCGCGTCGCCGAACGCGCCGTCGATGAACGCGCGGGGCATCATCCTCCCTTCGGCCTCGGCCATGAACGGCGGGTCCGGGGACGAGGCCACCGCCATCCTGACCCTCTCCCTGTCCGCGTAGACGGCCCTCCTCCCCATCTTGACGGCGTCGGACCCTATCGCCCTGGGGCCTCTGAGCGCCGCCCCTATCCTCCTGCCCGACAGCCTCTTCGCGGCCATCGCATCGCCTCCGACGGTACAATGGCCATCCTCACCGTCACATCTCCGACGGAGCACGACCCGACGGCCATGCCCTTCCTTTGGAGATGCAACGTGCACAGCCCGCCCGACACCGAGAACATCCTGGCCATGAGGGACAGGTCCGCCGAATCGTAGAATGTCCCTGAGCCCCTGTCGCCGTAGTTGACCTCCCGGGAGTCGCCGACGTCCGCGTCCATCGCGTTCCCGCCGGGCTCTGCGGCCCTCAACATCAGGTCGCCCTCGTCCTCGTACAACGCGATCTTCCCGGACCACCTCTTCCCGCCGCCCACGACTATAGACGCCCTCCGGAGCTCCCGCGAGAAGGCGTCCGGGTCGACGTCGAAGCCCATGGAAGGCTGTGCGAACCTGAACTCCCCGGGGTTGCGCCGTTGCGAGACCGGCACGCGGACGGACCCGGACCTCCCGGCGAGGACCATGTCGCCCCCGTCCAGGCTCGCCCGGTACTCCGCCGACGGGCTGACCCCCTTCAGGGACGAGACGTCGATGCAGTCGTCCGGGCCCCACCCGAGTCCCAGCAGGCTGCCCCCGGGATAGTCCATCGTGACCAGCACCGTATGCGCCCGATTGACGACGTAGGTCGGGGAGGTGCAGTGCATGCCCTCGCCCACTAGCCCGGCTATGGCAGCCAGCGCCTTCAGCTCCTTCCCTTTGACGCGCGAAGGCCCCGCATCCGGCGGCCCTGGCTTGGGCTTCCTTTTCCTCTCCGCCGTCTCCAGCCATCCCCTGATGGTCCTCTCCGGTACGCCCATGGCTTCCGCGACGGCGGAGACCAGCTTGGACTTCCTTCCGTTGCAGTATCCGAGGGCCTCCTCCATCGTCTTGTAGTAGAGGAGCTCGGAGTAGAGCTGGCGGAAGGTCATGTCGCGTTCCACCGGCTCCAGCCCCTGGCCTGTCAGCCAGGCGTTTATCCGGACGTCCTCCGCCGGCTTCGGGGGGTCCTGGGAGGGCCTGGGCGGGGACCCGGTCTTCCTCTTCCTTCCGGACTTCGGCTTCGACGCCTTCCTGGGCGCCTTCTTCTCGGATATCGATATCCTCGGCCTCTTGCCGGCGTCCCTCATCTCCTTCACGAATGACGCCGCCTTGGCCTTCGAGGTGAACGCTCCCAGCAGGCCGCCGTCGTCCACGACGCGGTATTCCCTCGCCATCGGAATGCGGCCCCCTTGAGCTCCGGGATGCTCTTCGCCAGCCTCGCGACGGCTTCCCAGTCCCCTGACTCCAGGGCCTCCCATATCCCGTCGGGGAGCTCCCTCAGCGGCTCGGGGATGCCGTTCCTCTCGCACCAGGGCCCCAGCGCATCCCCCAGCCAGTACGGATGGCTTTCCCCTTCCCTGAAGCGTCCGGTCTCCGGATGGAAGGAGTCGACGAACGCCGCCCCGTAGGGCTCTTCGCCTCCATGCGCGGTCTCCTCCAGCTCTTCGCTCCCGTCCCAGCAGGCCGGGTCGAAGTGGAAGCCGGCGACCATGCCGACCGAGCCGTCCGCGAAAAGGATCGGCGGCCAGGTCTCGCACTCGATGCTGCTCATGGCCCAGTCGCGCGGTTTCCTCCCGATGTTTGGGCTCATGGCCCCCCTGTGATCGGGGGCCCCCGTGGACGCGACCTGGACGCAGTGGAGCCCGCTGTCGGGCCTCCAGATTATCGTGACCCTCCTGCCCTCGCATCTGCCGTAGGTGGCGAGGAATCCCCTGCCCCCGATCGACGCCTTGTCCCTGTCGACCGTCTCGAAGAACCCGCACCCGCGACTTAGGGCCAGGTCTGCCAGGCAGTCCGCCCTCGCCCCGAAATCGACGGACGAGGCCCTGTCGCGCCCGAGGCTCCGGAGGCATCTCTCGATCGTTTCGGCGTCTGTCGGCGCAGGGAGCGTCACGCGCCATTTTCCGGATTCGGTCTCCTCGACCCTCCCGCGGCCGAAGCGGTCCGAATGGTAGAGCGTGTAGCCCTCCTCCCTCCTCGACGGCCTCTCGGCATGCGCCGTCCTGGAAGAAGATGTGGGAACCGGTGCGCACAGGGTCTCCCCTTCTCCGGCGAAGCGGCCAGCGCCCGTCATGCGAACCTCAGCCCCCTCAGCTCCGGGACGGATCTCTCCAGCTCCCTGCGCATGTCTTCGTCAGCGTTCTCGAGCATGTCCCAGACTTCCTCTGGCAGCTTCCTCACAGGCATCGGCTCCCCGTTGCGCCTGCACCAGGAGCCGAGGGTGTCGTCCTGCCAGTACAGGTAGCACGCCCCCTCGCTGAGCTCTCCGGTGTCCAGGGAGTAGCGGTCGATGTAGACCTCTCCGTAGGGCTCCACGCCGTCGAGGAGCAGCTCCTCCCGCGCGTAGTTCTCCTCCCAGTAATCGGGATCGTAGAGGACCTCCGTGACCATCCCGACCGATCCGTCGTCGAACAGCATCGGCGGCCAGCACTGGTATTCCAGGCCCCTGAGGAGCCATTCCGACGGGCCTACGGAGTTGCGGCTCACGGCCTTGCCGCGCGCCTTCTTGGTCTTAGACTTGGCCTCCGGCTTCCCCAGCTTCCTTGCGAAGCGTTCCGCCTTGGATCTGGAAGAGAACACGCCGGCCAGATTTCCGCCCTTCCTGACCTCGTAGTTGGCCATCGGCGCCTCCCTCCGTACTTCCTGTTGAGCTTCATGAGCCTCTTGCACAGGCTCACTGCCCGTGGATCGGCGTACTCCGGACCGTCGGGGATCAGATACTCCTACTCGTAGTCCGGATGCAGTACCATGTCGACGAACCCGTCGAAAAGGACCTCGCTCAGGAGGCACTCGTTGCCGCGCTCGTTCCAGCGAACGTACGACCAGTAGTCGATGAAGAAGCGCACGGCGTCGTTGTCGTTCGCTATCCTGAGGCCCACCGGGTCGCCCCCTCTGGTGTCCTCCAGGTAGACCTCCCTGAGGATCTCCACCCCCGCCGCCACGTTGGCCCCGTCC
>JAEEGL013348861.1_pt1 | contig 27521 bp, 23 predicted proteins | sample 9134231 | NCBI WGS metagenome assembly JAEEGL01 (sample SAMN16246548, study PRJNA631951) | gut metagenome | biome: gut microbiome; feature: rumen; material: fiber-attached | host: Bos | place: Iran: Karaj | collected 2018-10
ATCCGGTGAGATAGACATGTGCTGGATGTATCCACGTCTTCCGTCATGACCGCAGAGGATCACGCCGACCACGTGGCCGTCTATTGTTGCCACAAAAGAAGTGGTGGGATTTCTCTGAAGATACTTAGCGATGCCTTCTTTCGAATCGTCTGTGGAATTCAGTCCGTTATGACAGGCGATCCAGATCGGATACACCTCGTCATAGTCCTCGATTGTCATAAGTCTGTAGTTAATCATATTCGTACCTCGTAATAGAAAAGGGACCGTACTTCTACGGTCCCTTGGATGATCTTTATTCAGTCAGCAAATCAGAGCAGACCGTTCTTCTGCTTCATCTTAGCGTTGACCTTCATCGGGAGACCGAAGCAGTTGATAAATCCGCCTGCATCTGCCTGGTTGTAAACATCGTCAGCCTCGAATGTTGCGATTTCCGGATCATAGAGGGAGAACGGAGAAGTGGTACCTGCCGGTGTGCAGTTACCCTTGTAGAGCTTCATACGGACTTCGCCGGTAACAACTTCCTGTGTCTTATCTACGAATGCGGAGATAGCCTCGCGGAGCGGGTGGAACCACTGACCGTAGTAAACGAGCTCGGAGAACTTCTGCGCAACGAGGTCCTTGTAGTGGATGGTGTCACGCTCAACAGTGAGAAGCTCGAGTTCACGGTGAGCAGCGAAGAGAAGAGTTCCGCCAGGTGTCTCGTAAACGCCACGGCTCTTCATGCCAACGAGACGGTTCTCAACGATATCAGCGATACCTACACCGTTTGCGCCTGCAACCTTGTTGCAGTATCTCAGAAGATCAGCAGGGGAGAGCTTCTGTCCGTCAACTTCTACCGGTACACCCTTTTCGAACTTGATCGTTACGTATGTCGGTGTGTCAGGTGCCTTCTCAGGAGAAACCATGAGCTCAAGGATCTTATCGAGGTTCGGCTCGTTTGCCGGATTCTCAAGGTCCATACCCTCGTGAGAGAGGTGCCAGAGGTTTTCATCCTTGGAATAGTTGTTTTCCTTAGTTACCGGAACTTCGATACCACGAGCGTTAGCGTAGTCGATCTCCTCGTCACGGGACTTGATATCCCAGATTCTCCAAGGAGCGAGGATCTTCATGTCAGGATCCAGAGCCTTGATGGAAAGCTCGAAACGAACCTGATCGTTACCCTTACCTGTGCAGCCGTGAACGATCGTTGTGCAGCCGTTAGCGTGTGCAGCTTCAACGAAGTGCTTTGCGATTACAGGACGTGCCATGGATGTGCCGAGGAGGTACTTACCCTCGTAAACTGCATTTGCCTTAAGAGTAGGGAAGACAAAGTCAGAAACAAACTCTTCGGAGATATCTTCGATGATGCACTTGATAGCGCCGCACTTGAGAGCTTTCTTTTCGAGGTAATCGTGATCGACACCAACGCCGACTTCACCGCAGTAAGCAACTACTTCGCAATCGTAGTTCTCCAGGAGCCACGGGATGATGATGGATGTATCCAGTCCGCCTGAATACGCAAGTAAGAATTTTTCCTTTGCCATAAGGCACCTCCATGAATGAATAATTATTAACAATTTTGCATAAAGGCATTTTAACAGACGATATTCGCTGCGTCAACCGATATTTCGAAATTCATTTTATTTATGTTTACTACTTTATACAAGTATATAAATGTTGTGCAATTAACGAATTTATCTTTGTTTACTAAACATCTGTTAAAGAGTAAAATTATACGGTATGCGGGGGCTTTTGAAGCAATAGCCTTCCGAATTTGAAAGGGGACCGGATCATGGCGTATCCACTGGTGGAAGGAAACATCGGATCATACTGCACGTTAAATGGCGAAAAAGTCGCTTTTGACGCTCCGGAAGCAAGCCGTCTATTTATTCCGACTGAGGAGATCACATATTACGAATCTGTGCGGTTTCAGCAGGGGATCCTGCTTTTCTGGGAAGACCACATGCAGCGTCTGAAGAAATCCGTTGAGGCGAAAGAGGATTTCCCCATCGATCCCGATACTTATCACTTTGCGGCCGAGTCCATGATCTGGGAGAGCGGTATGTCTGACGGAAACGTCCGGATCGTCATTACCAAGTCCCTCTGGCTCGTATATTTGAGCAATATGACTTATCCGACTGAGGAGATGTATAAAGAGGGTATTGTTACCACAAATCTTCAGTGGGAGAGAGTCGAACCGCATGTCAAGGTTTTCCGCGGTGACTATAAGAAGGCGGTGGCTGAGGCATCTTCCAGAGAAACAGCTTTCGGAATGCCTTATGAAGTCATTCTTTCCGGTAAGGACGGGAAGCTGGTCGAGGGCGGCCGTTCGAATTTCTTCGTTTTGTATAAAGATACGGTTTATTCGCCGTCAGAGGATCTGATCCTGATCGGTATTACCCGTAAATATGTTAAGGATGCGATCGCCGAATCCGGACTTGCTCTGGAGGAAGGTGCTTTCAGCCTGGAAGAACTCGTAAGAATGGAAAAGGAAGAGGATGACGGCCCGCCGGAGCTGGCGCTTTTCGTAACGAGTTCGCCTTTCGATATCCTGCCTGTGCACAGTGTGGAAGATTACGAGTTCCGTTCGTCAGAATGCCCGAAACTTCTTGGTCTGATGGAGAGCTATCAGAAGATCGTGCACCGTTATATCGAACTGCATAAATAATCAAGCCCGGATCATACCGGACTTTCTGGAAAATAATTGGAGGAAGAAAATGGCTAAAAAAGGAACGATTTCAGTAACTACGGAAAATATCTTTCCAATCATCAGAAAATGGCTTTATTCGGATCAGGACATCTTTGTCCGTGAGCTGGTAAGTAACGGTTCAGACGCGATCGCGAAGTTCAAGCGTCTTGTGGACCTCGGCGAAGCTGTGAAGGAAGATTCCGATGATTATCAGCTGCATGTCAATTTCGACAGTGAAGAGGGAACGATCGAGTTTACGGATAACGGCATCGGTATGACCGAGGAAGAAGTCGATAAGTACATCAACCAGATCGCTTTTTCCGGCGCGATGGACTTCGTCGAGAAGTATAAGGAAGAGAGCACAGATGCCAGCGGCATCATCGGACATTTCGGCCTTGGATTCTATTCCGCATTCATGGTTGCCGACAAGGTAAGGATCGACACCAAATCCTTCCAGAAGGATGCTCCTGCAGTTTCCTGGGTATCGGATGACGGTATGGATTACGAGATCTCTGATTCTGAAAGATCGGAGCGCGGTACGACGATCACGATCACGCTCTCCGAGGAAGCGAAGAAGATCTTCGATGCCGGTAAGATACGCGGAATCCTGAAGAAATACTGCTCATTCATGCCTTTTGACCTTTATTACAGTGATGTGGTCGCGGACAGAAAGCATGAGGCTGAGGAAGCGAAGAAGAGAAAAGAAGCTGAGGAGAAGGGCGAAGAATATAAGGAGCATGAACATGAGATCATGCCGATCAATGATACCGAGCCACTCTGGAAAAAGTCTCCGAAGGACTGCACGGAGGAAGAGTACAAGAACTTCTATAGAACGGTTTTCCATGATATGAAGGAGCCGCTGTTCTGGATCCACCTCAACATGGATTATCCGTTCAACCTTCAGGGTATCCTTTATTTCCCGAAGACGAACAATGTCTATGAGACCCTCGAAGGACGCATTAAGATCTACAATCACCAGGTCTTCGTTGCCGATAATATCGAGGAAGTCATTCCTGAATTCCTGTTCCTCCTTCGCGGATGCCTCGACTGCACGGATCTGCCGCTGAATGTTTCCCGTTCCGCACTCCAGCAGGACGAATACGTCAAGAAACTGTCCTCTCATATCATCCGTAAGGTCTCCGATAAGCTCAATGAAGTCTTTAAGAATGACCGTGAGGGCTTCCAGAGCTACTGGTCCGATATCAGTATCTTTGTGAAGTACGGCATGATGAAGGATGAGAAGTTCTACGAGAAGGTGAAGGATATCTGCCTTTTCAAGACTGTCGATAACGAGTTCTTCACGCTTAAAGAACTGACTAAGGACAGAGAGAAGGATACTGTCCGCTATACGAAGGCGCCTGACCAGCAAGCCGCCTACATTGCGATGGCGAAGGAGAAGGGTTTCGATGTTGTTGTACTTAACGAAGAACTGGACAATAACTTCATTTCCTTCCTGGAGTATAAGAATTCCGATACCAAGTTCAAGCGTGTCGACGCCGAGCTTGAGGGTGAAAAAGCTTCTGAAGATGAGGTAAAAGCACTGAGCGACCTCTTTAAGGCGGCAACCGGCGAGGAGAAACTTGAGGTCTCTGCAGTGGCGCTCGGTGCCGATCAGCTTCCTTCTTTCATCCGCGAGACGGAGGAAGCCCGCCGAATGGCAGAGATGAGAAAACAGTTTGAGGCGATGCGTACCGGTAAGGAAGATGACCCGTACAAGAACCTTGACGATATGTTCCCGGTGAAGATGGATCTTGTCCTGAATACCGATCATCCGCTGGTGCTGCGCCTTCGCGGCATGGCCGGAGTTGCATCCGAGAAAGAAAAGATGGATGCTCTCTGTCAGCACATCTACGATCAGGCAAGACTGGCTCACGGGTCACTCGATGCGGAGGGGCTGAAGCGCTTCCTCAAATATAACAGTGAACTTCTCACGGAAGTCGCTGAAAAACTAAATTAATGGCACAAAAACCTTGTTTTCTATAAGAAGGAAACAAGGTTTTGTGATACCATAGAAATGTTTGAAGGATACATCTTTTTGGAGGTAATTTATGAGTAATCAAGTTCGAAGAATCTTTTCGGAGAAGAAGAAGGAATTCGCTGTCGAGGCAGCCGGCGTGATGAAGGACGTCAAGTCCGATGTAGGCGTCAAGACGATCGAGAGCGTGAGGATCTTCCACAGATACGATGTATCCGGTCTGACGGATGAGGAGTACGAGCTTGCAAAGAACGTCGTATTCTCCGAGCCGCCGGTAGATGTGGTCTATGACGAGACGATCGATGTTTCCGATGCCGCTTATGTTCTGGCGATCGAGTCCCTGCCGGGCCAGTATGACCAGCGTGCAGACTCCGCCGCACAGTGCTGCCAGATCCTTACTCAGAAGGAAAAGCCGCTGGTAAGAGTCGCCAGAGTAATCGTTTTCTACGGTTCTGTCACAGAGGATCAGAAAAAGGCCATTGCAAAGTACCTCATCAACCCGGTAGAAGCAAGAGAAGCTTCCCTCGAAAAGCCGCAGACCCTTGAAGAGGTCTTCGATGTTCCTTCCTCCGTTCCGACGATCGAAGGTTTCACGACTAAGTCGAAAGAAGAGCTTTCCGAGCTCAGAAAGACCTGGGGCCTGGCCATGTCCGATGCGGATATTGCATTTACCCAGGAGTTCTTCCAGTCCATCAAGCGTGATCCGACCATGACAGAGATCCGTGTTCTGGATACCTACTGGTCAGACCACTGCCGTCATACCACATTCCTTACTGAGCTTACCGATGTAAAGATCGACGGCGACAGTGCTTTTGCCGAAGAGTTGAAGGGTATCTACGCAGATTATCTCTCCACTAGAGAAGATGTTTACGGCGAGCGCATCTCCAAGAAGCCGGTCTGCCTCATGGATGTAGCGACCATGGCAATGAGAAAGCTCAAGAAGGACGGCAAACTTGCTGACCTGGATGAGTCGGAAGAGATCAACGCCTGCTCCATCAAGATCCAGATCGATGTCAACGGCAAGAAAGAAGACTACGTTCTCATGTTCAAGAACGAGACACATAACCACCCGACCGAGATCGAACCGTTCGGCGGTGCGGCTACCTGCCTCGGCGGCGCGATCCGTGACCCGCTCTCCGGCCGTTCTTATGTATACCAGGCCATGCGTGTTACCGGTGCCGGTGATCCGACCGTTCCGGTATCCATGACGCTGGAAGGCAAGCTCTCCCAGAAGAAACTCGTACGTACAGCAGCTGCAGGTTACAGTTCCTATGGTAACCAGATCGGTCTTTGCACAGGTCACGTAGATGAGATCTATCACCCGGGCTATGTTGCCAAGAGAATGGAGATCGGTGCTGTTGTTGGCGCTGCTCCGGCAGATAATATCGTTCGTGTTCGTCCGAGACCGGGCGACATCGTCGTTCTCCTCGGCGGAAGAACAGGCCGTGACGGTATCGGCGGTGCGACAGGATCTTCCAAGGCACACGATGAGAAGTCCGTCCTGACCTGCGGCTCTGAGGTCCAGAAGGGTAATCCGCCGACAGAAAGAAAGATCCAGAGACTGTTCCGTATTCCGGAAGTTTCTAAGATGATCCTCCGCTGCAATGACTTTGGTGCCGGCGGTGTATCCGTTGCAATCGGTGAGCTCGCTGATGGTCTTGCCATAGACCTCGATAAGGTCCCGAAGAAGTACGAAGGCCTTGACGGCACAGAGATCGCGATCTCCGAGTCTCAGGAGAGAATGGCGGTCGTTATCGATCCGAAGGATGAAAAGGCATTCTTCGATTATGCCGCAAAAGAAAACCTCGAAGCGACCGTAGTGGCTGTTGTTACAGAAGAACCGGTCATGAAGATGACCTGGAAGGGCAACACGATCGTTGAACTCCCGAGATCCTTCATTGATACCAACGGTGCTTCCTCTTACGCGAAGGCAGAGGTTACAGAGCCTGACTTCAATAACGGTATCATCGATAAGACTGTTGAGTCTTATGTAGACGGCAATTTCGCTGAATCTGTAAAGGGCACACTTTCTTCTCTGGACGGCTGCTCCAGAAAGGGTCTTGTTTCCAGATTCGACGGTACGATCGGTGCAGGTACGGTACTGATGCCTTTCGGCGGCCGCTATCAGCTGACACCTGAAGAAGGTATGGCATGTAAGATTCCGGTAGAAGAGGGCAAGACCAATGCTGTATCTGTTATGGCTTATGGTTTCGATCCTTACTTCTCCGCATGGAGCCCGTTCCACGGTGCTTACCACGCAGTAACCGAATCTCTCCTGCGTCTGGCTGCGATGGGCTGTGACCCGTTCAAGGCAAGACTGACATTCCAGGAGTACTTCGAGCGTATGGCAGGTGAGAAGTCCTGGGGCAAGCCGCTGTCTGCACTTCTCGGTGCTTACAAGGCTCAGCTTGACTTTGGTACAGCTTCTATCGGCGGTAAGGACAGTATGTCCGGTTCCTTTAATGAACTGCATGTCCCGCCGACGCTTGTATCTTTCGCAGTCGGTATGACAACAACGGATAAGGTCGTTTCTTCCACACTTTCCGCTACAGGCAAGAAACTCTATGCAATCAAGATCAGACGTGATGATAACGGATGCTATGTTAAGGATCATGCGATCCGCGTAATGAAGTGCATGACACAGATCCAGGATCGCGGTCAGCTCCTCACAGCCGGCGTTGTCAGATCTGCCGGTATCGCAGCAAGAGTTGCCCAGATGTGCTTCGGTAATAAGCTCGGTTTCAGCTTCTCCGATAAGTTCGCGATGGAAGATCTCTTCAAGCATTCCTTTGGAACAGTACTCCTTGCAGTCAGCGACGGAAATGCGGTAGAAAAGATCGAGCAGGTCGGCGGTAAGCTCCTTGGTGTAACCACAGATGACGGTAAGCTCACATACGGCGACCAGTCCATCGCCATCGATGATGCGATCAAGGCATTTGAGAGTAAGCTCGAGCCGATCTTCCCGACAGTCGTAGATGAGGGTGCAGCTGTTTCTTATGAGAAGGGCAGCGTTGAAAAGAATGCAATCACGGCTCCGACGATCCTGACAGGCGCGAAGCCGAAGGTCTTCATTCCGGTATTCCCGGGCACAAATTGCGAATATGATACAGCATTTGCATTCTCCCGTGCAGGCGCAGAACCGGATGTTATGGTCATCCGTAACAGAAACTCCCAGGAGGTTGAGGATTCCTTCAAGGAGATGAGCGAGAGAATCAATAGTGCGAATATGATTATGATCCCGGGTGGTTTCTCCGCCGGTGACGAACCGGAAGGTTCCGGTAAGTTCATTGCAGCTGCTTTCAGAAATGCGGCAGTTACAGAGTCTGTCCGTGACCTCCTCTTTAACAGAGACGGACTGATGCTCGGTATCTGCAATGGCTTCCAGGCACTCATGAAACTCGGACTCCTGCCGTACGGCGATATCCTGCCGCTCGAGCACGACGGTCCTACGCTGACATTTAACCGTATCGGCCGCCATCAGAGTGCTTATGTTTCCACGAAGATCGTTTCCAATAACTCTCCGTGGCTGTCCTACACCAATGAAGGTGACACCTATGAGATTGCGATCTCCCACGGTGAAGGCCGCTTCTGCGGATCTGAAGAGCTCCTTAAGGAACTGTTCGCCAAGGGACAGGTTGCTACGCAGTATGTTGATGCTGAGGGTAATCCGACCATGGATACCGCCTTCAACCCGAACGGATCCATGTGCGCGATCGAAGGTATTATCTCTCCGAACGGACGTATCCTCGGTAAGATGGGCCACAGTGAGCGTCTCGGTAACGGTGTTGCCAAGAATATCCCCGGCGAGAAGGATCAGAAGATCTTCGAGGCCGGTGTAAGGTACTTTATCGGATGAACAGGCAGGAAGTACTGTCCATACTCGATGAGTACGGCTTTCAGGCAAAAAAAAGCCTAGGGCAGAACTTTCTGTGTAATGATGATGTGATCGGGGATATCCTCGATCTGGCGCAACTTGATAAAAATACGACATGCCTTGAGATCGGACCCGGTCTCGGGGCATTGTCGGAAAAGGCCGTTTTACTTTCGGGAAACTATGTTGCGGTGGAGATCGATACGAGGTTTCAGCCGAGACTAACCGAAGTAATCGACAGAAACGGCGGAAAGATCGTCTTTAAGGACTATCTTCAGCTGACTAAGGAGGATCTACCGGATCCATCCTTTGCTCCCGAAGTGATCCTTTCGAACCTTCCGTACTATGTCATGACACCGATCATGCTGAAGGTCATGAAGGATTTCCCCTTGTGCCGGAAGATGGTGTTCATGGTGGAGGAAGAGGCCCTTGACCGGATCTTCGCGAAACCCGGAACCAAGCAGTATGGTCCGCTTTCGGTCTTAACGGATCTTTTCGGAACGAAGAAGAAATGCTTCAATGTCGACGGCGGAAGCTTTTATCCGGCGCCGAATACTATATCTTCCGTCATCGAGATCGATGCGGGAGGCGATAACGATACATGGGATCCGGCCTGGATCGGATTTGTCGAGAGTGCTTTTGCATTACGGAGAAAAACACTGATCAACAGTCTTTCTTCAAGTGGTAAATACAGTAAAGAGGCTGTTCTTTCGGCTCTGAAAGCACTCGAAATCAAGGAAACGGTGAGAAGTGAGGAACTTCTGCCTTCGGACTTTGTCAGGATCTTTAAGGTCCTGAATGAAAGAAAGGATGAGAACGAACATGGCGTATGAGCGTATATCGGATTCACTTTTCGAGAAGTATTCTTCTTCCGGAAGTGAGGCGGGAAAAGCGAAGTCGAAGAAGAGCAAGAAGCAGGAAAAGGCTGCGCTTGCCGAGTATCTCCAGCTGCCCCGTGAGTCTGAGCCGAAGGTGAAAAGAAAGTCGAAGAACCCGGCGGAAAAGTACCCGCAGACGCTTATGGTCAGGATTGCCGGTATGAATTACCGCTTCCAGGTGGATTCGGATATTGAGAAGGCCAAGACACTGTACTGTGCCAAGATCGCAAATGATCTTCTTCAGGAGACTCTGGATGAGAACCCGCTGATCCCTACCAATCAGGCTTTGATCCTTGCTTATATGGAAGCATGCTTCCGCTGGCAGAGTGAGGTCCATAAGACCGAAGAAGAAAAAGAGAAGGAAGCTCCGCTTCTTCCGCTGGAGCAGTATTGTAAAGAGAACAATATTCCGAAGGAGATATTATGAAAAAACCGGAACTCCTGGCCCCGGCGGGCTCAATGAATATGCTCCGCGCGGCGGTGGATGCAGGCGCAGATGCCGTATATCTCGGACTGGACCAGTATAATGCCCGCATGCATGCGGATAACTTTACGCTCGAGACATTAAGAGAAGCGCTGGAATATGCGCATCTTCGCAATTCGAGAGTGTATATTACGCTCAATACTCTTATCGAAGACGATGAGATGATGGATGCGGTAGAGCTTGCGCTTGCTGCTTATAAGCAGGGTGCCGATGCATTCCTGATCCAGGACAAGGGTCTTGCTTCCTATCTTGCGGAGTATCTTCCGCAGATCCCTCTTCATGCGAGCACGCAGATGAATGTGTTCTCACTGAAACAGTGTGAAGAAATGAAAAAACTCGGTATGCAGCGGGTGGTACTGCCCAGAGAGCTTTCGCTCGACGAGATCCGTGCCCGCGTAGAGCTCTTCCATGATAACGAGATCGAAGTCGAAGTATTTGTGCATGGTGCTATGTGTGTATGCTATTCCGGTCTTTGTCTTTTCAGTGCGATGAACAAGTCCGGTTCCCGATCCGGAAACCGCGGTTCCTGCGCACAGCCGTGCCGACAGAATTATCAGCTCTTTGAGGGAAACCGGGAAGTAGCTGTCTCCGGAAGACCGATCCGTGAAGGAAAGCTTCTTTCCCCGAAGGATCAATCCGCGCTCCCGTATCTTCGTGAACTGATGGAGATCGGTGTGGATTCTCTTAAGATCGAAGGAAGAATGCGCGACGAACAGTACGTGACTGCCGTCGTTTCCGCATACCGTAAAATGATCGATGCAATCGCCGGGAACAGGGATTCGAAAGAGATACTCGAGGAAGTAAAGAACGATCTTCTGATCACATTTAACCGTGGCGGTGCTTTTACTACACAGTATATGCAGGGGAAAAAGGGCCCGGATTATCTGTCCGGAGAATATGTCGGAAAATACGGACTTTTGTGGGGCGATATCGTTTCCCTGAATGCGAAGGCGGGAACGATCTCCGTTCGCTCGTTCCTCCCGGATCCTCCGCAGAAAGGCGATTTCCTGTCGATCCGTGATAAGGAAGAAGAGATTGCAAGCTTCCCGATCGGCAAGATCGATGTGGATAGAAATGAGTCTATCGTAAAAGGACTTCATCCGGATGCGATTGCAAAGCTTTCCCGCGGAATGACGGTCTATCGCATGAGTAAGAAGATCGATGTCCCGAGAGATCAGGTCCGCCGCGCACCGATCAAGGGAATCTTCCGTAAGAAGGGTGAAGAGTACGAGCTCGAAGTAAAGGTGGCAGAAGGTGCTTTTGCCGGAGTATCCGCCTTTGCGAAAGCTGAAGTTCAGGATCTTGGGGACAGCGAGCCGCTTTCCTGGGAGAGAACCGAGGAGCAGTTGAAGAAGACCGGCCAGACGCCGTTTACTTTCGTAAAACTCACACAGGACGGCGATTTCCCGATCCAGCTCCGTATCTCTAATATCAATGCGCTTCGCAGAGATGCGATGGCATTCCTCGCAGAAGCGATCCTTGATAAGCAGGTCGAAGGAAGAACTTCCGATTTTGCTTCCGGAAATGAGACTTCCAATGAATCGGAAAGACCGGAAAAGATGCATATCACGATTGCTGAATACGTGGATATGAGAAGGATCACCGGCGGGTACAGCTGCGGTGCGGATATCTATGTTTTCCCGACGCTTCAGATTGGAAGATCCGGAAGGATCATGTATATTGACGAGCTTTTGGGCAGTGAGCCGGAAGCCCGTGTCGCGCTTCGTCTCCCGGGTGCGTATAAGGACGATATGCTTGAGGTCATTTCAAAAGCATATCAGCTTGTTTTATCGCACGCAGGTGACCGATTCGTAGGATTCTTTGGAACGAACGCGGATGAAAAGACCAGAGGCCTTACCGCCGGAGCGAATATCTTTAACCATTTTACGGCCCGTTATGAAGCGGCAAAGGGATTGGATTATCTTTATCTTTCCTATGAATTGAATGATGATCAGGTGAGAAAACTCGCTCTGGCGCTCAGTTCCGAGAATTTAACTTCATATCTGGCCCTGCACCGCTATGGTCCGATCGAGTGGATGCAGTCAGAGTTCTGTCCGCTCGGCCGTCATCAGGCGCACTGCACGGTATGCCGTGATCATCCGGAAGTTTCTCTCGGTGAGAAAACAGCGGAGAAGAACGACCACCACGATGATCGTGTCGATATTGTATGCTATCCGGGCTTCTGCCGCGCAGACCTGTTCGGCAAGGCGAGAAATGTTATTTCCGGAGCGACTGTATCTGAGCTGCTTTCAAACAATATTCCGGTCGCATCTGTTGTCCGCTTTATGAATGAGGATCAGGATGAACGGAGAATGATCGTCGACTCTCTTTTGGATGAAGATGTAGATGATGAAGGAGAAGATTGGTATGAGTACTGAGATATTTGTTGAGCGCATGCAGGACGATGCCGTTCTGCCGACCTATGCCCATGACGGCGATGCCGGAATGGATCTTTACAGCGTTACCGATGTTGTGATCCACCCGGGTGAAACTGTTCTGATCCATACGGGACTGAAGTTTGCAATCCCGGTAGGTTTTGAAGTACAGATCCGTCCGAGATCCGGTCTTTCGCTGAATACCCCTCTTCGTATCCCGAATGCTCCGGGAACGATCGACAGCGGCTATAGAGGAGAGATCTGTATCATTATGGAAAACTCTTCTTCAGAAGCATATAAAGATGCTCCGGAACTCTTTTTGACGGATAAAGGGAATAAGAAAGGCCCGTATCATGTAAAGAAAGGCGACCGCATCGCGCAGATGGTTGTTGCCAGATACGAAAAGGCTGAGTTTACCATGACGGAAAGCGTTGAAACTATTGGTATAAACAGAGAAGGCGGTTTTGGTTCGACCGGCGTGTAAGTCTGTGGTAAAATAACATAATTCTAAGGAAAGGCGTATAAAAGAATGCTGAATATATACATTTCGGAAGATGTTAAAACGAAAACCGACAGAACCGTCAGCAAAATCCGCAAGACAGATAAGATCTGTGATGATTGCTGGATCAATCTTATCGCGCCTACTGATGAAGAAATCGGGCTTCTGACTGAAAAACTGGATGTTCCGGACGAATTCCTGAGAAATCCGCTGGATGACGATGAGAGACCGCGTATCGATACGGATGAGGATTCGAATTCTCTTCTGATGATCGTAGATATTCCGTTTGTAGAGGACAGCGGTCATCCTGATCTTCTGGAGACAGTTCCTCTTGGAATCATCATTAAAAAGAGACAGATCATTACGGTATCGCTTCGTGAAGTGAAGATGCTGAATAACTTTGCCGAGAATCAGGTGAAGGATTGCAAAGTCGGGTACAGAAACCGCTTTGCAATCCAGATCATGTATGCTGCGGCAGGAGAGTTCATTCGACTTCTGCGACAGGTTGACAAGAGCATACAGTCTTCTGAAAAAGAACTTGCGAAGATCACGACAAATAAGGAACTCTACCGGCTTCTTGACCTGTCGAAGACCTTAGTTTATTTTTCGACATCTCTGAAGGCCGATGAGGCAGTTCTCGAGAAACTGAATCACGGACCGACGACGATCCGTCAGTATGAAGAAGATGAAGAGCTTCTGGATGATGTCATCATCGAGTTCAAGCAGGCGATGGAAATGGCGGATACCTATATGTCCGTTGTCAGCCATACGCTGGATGCGTATGCTTCGATCATCAATAATAATATGAACGATATCATGAAGATCATGGCTGCGGCGACGATCGCACTTTCTGTTCCGACGATCATTTCCAGTTTCTTCGGACAGAACTGCCCGATGCCGTGGGATTCCAACTTTTCTTCGAATCCCATACCTTTCTTCATCCTTTTAGGTTCCGGTGTTTTCAGTATCGCAGTTGCTGTTATGATCCTGCGGAAACACCGTATGCTGTAAGAGGTCTGTATGGGAAGAGGTATTACAAAACGTGAAGGAAAAAGGATCTCGCTTTCCGGACTTATTGTCCGTGTTGCGCTGGTCCTCAGTATCCTTGCTGTTGCTACGATCGCGGTAATTGTTATGACTACATCTACTGCGAATAGTCTGATGAGTATCGATAAGAAGGAACTTCCCAATATTCCTTCCAACGTTCTTCCGCCTTATTCAGCGACCAGTTTTACTTCTGCGGATGAGCAGACTCAGCTGTCCGGATGGTTCTTTAAGACCGATGATCCGATCAGTACGATCATTGTTGTGCATGATACTCAGTCCAACCGTCTCCCTTTTAACGTGGCGATGGTCCAGATGATCGAGGACTTCCTGAATATGCATTATAATGTGTTCCTCTTTGATCTTCGTAACTCAGGAGAGAGCAGTGGTACGATCTGCGGATACGGTTATCTTGAGTGGCAGGATGTACTAGGTGCGATCAAACATGTTAAGAAGATCTCCGTAACAAAGGATGTTGTGCTCTATGGCATCGGTTCAGGATGCAGTGCCTGCCTTCTCGGCATGGATAAACTTCCGCCGTCCCTGGACAGTGAAGTTCTGGAGGATTATGATCAGAAGATCGTTTCTCTCGGTTTTGATGTACACTATATTTCCGGCATTATTCTGGATTCTCCGGCGAAGAACTCGGATGATTACATTACGCCTTTTGTTAAGAAGAAGTCGAAGATGTCATTCATCACGAAGTACTTTGTTCCTTACGCGATCCGTGTTTCATCCGGTGTGGGCGGAAGTGTAAACCTGGCGGCAGAAATCTCCAGACTTCCGATCCCTGTATGCATTATGTACGGTGGCCGTGATACTTTTGTCGGATCTGACAAGATCGGGCAGATCGTTGAAGAGAGAAAGCGTCTAAACCCGAATACGACGATGTCCAGTATGATTTCCGGTGCGGGATACTGTGAAGCTTATATGATCGATCCGAACGGATACAGGCAGACCCTGAAGGAATTCCTGGAAACATACTTTAAGAAAGGCTCCTGAGATGGCAGTGTTAACATTAGGAATTGAATCATCCTGTGATGAGACAGCATGTGCTGTAATTGAAGACGGCCGTATTGTACGTGCGAGCATGATCGCGTCTCAGGCAGATCTTCACAGCCAGTACGGCGGTGTCGTTCCGGAGATTGCTTCCCGTATGCATGTTGAGGCGATCGTTCCGGTCATTTCCGAGACAATGAAACAGGCAGAAGTGTCATTTGATGATATTGATGCTGTCTGTGTCACCAAGGGCCCGGGTCTTGTCGGAGCGCTTCTTGTCGGAGTTTCCGCGGCAAAAGCACTATGTGAAGTGAAAAAGATCCCTCTTGTCGGAGTTAATCACATGGCGGGACATATCGCCGCCAATTATCTTACGGATACTACGTGGGAACCGCCGTTCCTCTGTCTGGTTGTTTCCGGCGGTCACAGCGAAATCCTTCTCGTGAAGGATTACTCGGATATGGAGTGTATCTGCAGCACACGTGACGATGCGGCTGGCGAGGCTTTTGACAAGATCGCGAGAGTGATCGGTCTGGGTTATCCCGGCGGACCGAAACTGGATAAGGCAAGTAAGTCCGGAGATGCGAAAGCGTATTCTTTCCCGTCTCCGAAGATCACGGATTCTCTCGACTTTTCATTCAGCGGCATCAAGACGGCCGCTCTGAATACGATCAATCAGGTGCGTCAGAGCGGTGGAGAGGTAAATATCAATGATTTCGCCGCGTCCTATCAGGATGCGATCTGCTCGATCCTTTGTGACCGACTGGATCAGGCGATCAAGCTTACCGGAATGAAGAAGATCTGTCTGGCAGGCGGCGTGTCCGCGAATTCCTGTCTGAGAATGAAAGTCGAGAAACTGGCGGCAAAGAGAAAGTGTTCGCTTTGCCTTCCAAAGATGGCTTACTGTACGGATAATGCCGCAATGATCGCTTCTGCCGGATATTATGATTTCCGCCGCGGCGTCCGTGACGGGATGGATATGAATGCGTATCCTTCGCTGGAATTAGGAGGAGAATATGGCAATTAAGAAGGGAATAAAGGTCATAGCAGAGAACCGGAAGGCTTTCCATGACTATTTCATAGATGAGAAGTTCGAAGCGGGAATAGTGCTTTCCGGTACGGAGGTAAAGTCTCTTCGCGCGGGAAAAGTGAATCTGAAAGACAGTTATGTGCAGGTCAAGGAAGGCGAGATCTTCCTGATCGGCGTGCATATCAGCCCGTATGAGCAGGGTAACCGCTTTAATCTTGATCCGATGAGGACCAGAAAACTACTGATGCATAAGAGTGAGATCATCCGGCTTTTCTCTACGGTCAAGCAGGACGGTCTGACGATCGTGCCAACGAAATGCTACTTTAAGGATGGAAAGGTCAAATTCGAGATCGGTCTGGCAAGAGGTAAGAAGAACTTCGATAAACGTGATTCGGCTGCGGAGAAGACGGCTAAACGTGATATTGACCGCGCTATGAAAGATCAGAGAAACCGTTCCTGAGTGCTTTTCACTAATAATTTTGAGAAGTTCCTCTGTTTGTAGTATACTTGAATTTGTAAATTCTGTAGGAGATGTGCAGTATGGGACTGACGCAGGAAAAAAAGAAGAAAGCGGTTTTTCATCCCTTATATTTCCTTTTTGCGTTCATCATGTGGATCCTGGTGGTTGGCTGGCTGGCGGTAATCTTTTCTCTTTCCGCTGAGTCTGCGGATGCTTCCACGCTCCGTTCCCAGGATCTGATCCGCCGTATCTCCGACTGGTTTCATTTCACGGCCAGTGAAGAAGTGGTAAGAAGCTGTGCGCACATTATCGAGTTTACGATCCTTTCCGTTTTAGCGTATATTGCGATGTTCGCGACGAATCACATCCAGACGAGACTGGATCAGCCGGGAATAAGATTACTGGATAAGATTAAGAACGATAACGAGGTATATATTGCCGTTTCTTTATGGATCACCGCGCTTTCCGCATCGGCGGATGAGTATCACCAGATCTTCGTAGATGGCAGATCAGCAAGTCTTTTCGATGTGTTCCTTGATCTTTGCGGCGCAGTCGTAGTCATGCTGATCATCCGAATCGTCGTATCGATCTATGTGTATGTGAAGAATAAGAAAGAAAGCGGGAACATTATCGCATCAGAGACACAGGTAGAGGAGTTGTGATATATGGGCATTTTTGATCGTAAGAAAGATAATGATAAAGAGATCAGCCAGTCTCCGTTATGGAATAACGCGTATACACCTGCCTACAATTACCAGCGCGACAGCAATGGTAATCCTGCGGGATCCTTTGCTTTGAATGAAGGTATCGCGACAAGACTTCTGAAGAAGCCCCGTGATTTCTATGAGGAGACGGATCGTTTTATCCTTTTGCTGATCAGTTCTACGGATAAGAAAATCCTCGGTTCCATTCCTTATGAAAAAGCACTGAAACTGCTTGATCCGTATAAACTCGAGGAGACCAAGGATGAAGTGATCATCCGTCCGTTGACATATGCTGAGATCACAGGTGTGATTAAGGGCTGAGTTTCAAAATGATGTTACAAAAAAAGGAGCGGTGCAACCGCTCCTTTTTGTTTCATTAACTTTTCGCCTGATTATTTGTAAGTTGTCTTCTTGGCGTAGTCTGTATCTACTACACAGATATAAGACTTACCGGAGTTGACCTCGATCTCTTTTCCTGTGCTGTCGAAGCACTTGATCTGATCGTTCGGAGTCGGCTTGGTCCAGGTAATGTTCTCGAGCTTTCCGTTAGACACATAGTAGCCGGATCCGCCTTCCTCGAAGTGGATATCCTTATGACGCTCAGAACTGTAGTCATTCGGTCTTGCATTGATCGGGACGAAGAGGACGAAGACGTTTGTGAAGCTGATCTGCTTGTCAACGTTGCAGTCCATCTGCGGCTCACCGTTATACTGGCTCTTGTAATAAACACCTTCTGCGGCATTGTAGACGAAGAGACCGTCATCGTTGGTACCGGAGAAGTAAACGTTCATCTCTGTACAGTCAACGGCGTCTGTCATCTTGGCTTTACCGGTTTCGACGAAGTTAAACATCATCGGCATTTCTCCGGCAATATCGAGCTTAAACTTCTCGGTAGCCTTCATAATGAAGTCGCCACGGGTAACACCGCAGTGTTCTACACCTGTACGGTGACCCGGCTGATTCATCCATTCACGGTCACGCCAGCAGAAACGGCCTTCCGGTACTTCGTCGGCATCGTGACCGCGGAGAGAATCGTAAATGTAGTCATTCAGATCCATCCAGTCGATCTTGTTATTCTTTACATGAGCAGGAACTGCTGTGTAGTCAGCGCCCCAGCATACGAAGATCGCGCCTGTACCTGCACACATATCAGATGCGCCCACACGGCCGCTTCTGACGGCACCGACGAGCGGGACCTTAGAGATGTCGGGATACATGCAGAGAAGACGTGTCTGGCCGCCCTCTGTCTCATACTCGAAGATAACAGATGCTTCTGTGGTACCACGCTGCGGGTTGGCTACCTTGCAGTTATTGATAGTGATACCGATGCCACGCTTTCCGACATTCTCTTTGTCCATATCGTAAAGACCGGTAAACGGGTTTACGGCAAGGTTCTCGGGCATGGTTTCGGATGTTTCTGACGTTTCTTGCTTAGTTGTTGTTTCTGAAGGTTCGGATGTTGTTTCGGATGTTGTTTCACTTCCGTCAGAGGTCCACCAAGTCTCATAACTTACTGTTTCCTGTTTTTTCTTACCGCATCCGGTAAGAGGTGATGCGAAAAGCATTAACGACATCGAGAGAGCCGCTAATTTAATGATGTGCTTTTTCATTTTCTCGCTCCTTGGTTTGTAATATGACTCTATTGTAACATAACAAGCCAAATATCAAGCACAACATTGAAAAGTATCGGGAAATCGGTTAATATGTTCCATGTTAAGAAAGGGAAAATAGTATGTCTTCTAATACAAAAGAGCGTGCGAATGCCGGTTCAAGTAAACAGGCTCCCAAGAAGAAAAAGTCTGTGGCACGGATCCTTATTAAGATCCTGTGCTTTATTCTTTGTGCCATTCTTGGTCTTGGCGGCGGAGTACTGTTCTATCTGAACAAGAATTTTAAATACGGATATCTGAAGATCCGTAAGGTCAGCAATAGTGAATATGAGACCATTGATTTTGATAATCTCGACGACATCGATCTGGATTCCGGAGATGTAGCTTCTTCATGGGCAGATGGAGGTCACACGCGTGTGTACGTCAACAAGAAATACCCGATCAAGAAAGTTGCCCAGAAGGACAGTAAAGTCGAGAATATCCTCGTTTTCGGTGTTGACTCCCGTGGAACAAATGATGTCACCTGCCGCGCGGATGCGCTCCTTGTTGTTTCTATAGACAAGAGACATGACTGCGTTAAGATGATTTCTCTTATGCGTGATACAGGTGTTAAGATCGAGGGAAGATCGAAGACTGATAAACTTACGCATGCGTATGCATATGGCGGTGTCGGTCTACTCATCAATACGATCAATGAAAATTTCGGCCTGGATATCCAGAATTTCGTTATGCTGGATTTCGGCAGCTCCTCCGCGCTGATCGACATGATCGGCGGCGTAGAGATCGATGTTACTGCAGGTGAGGTTAAGTACGCGAACCAGAATATCGCAGAAGAGAATGCCCTGCTCGGAACCAATACTCCGATGCTTACCCATGAAGGCAAGCAGACACTTACGGGTATTCAGGCGACTTCCTGGGCGAGAATCAGAAGCCTTGACTCTGACTACGTACGTTCAAGCCGTCAGAGAACTCTGGCGATTGCGCTGATGCATAAGGTAAAAGATGAGTTTGATTTCTTTGAACAGGCGGCGATCCTTGAGGATTCAGCCGGTATGTTTGAGACCAACCTGACTGCTTCGGGTATTATGAGCGTCGCTCTTGATGCTCTGGATGCGCTTGGCAATGTCAAAGAGTATCGTGCTCCGGCAGACGGCATGTTTACGGTTCAGCAGAACCCGTGGATGATGCTCGTTGACTGGGACAAGCAGCTCAAGGAACTGCATGGTTTCATCTGGGAGGAGGAGTAACATGAGTAAAACTTCGTCCGCAGTTGTTTGCGAAACCAATCAGATCCTGGGCAAGAATCAGGAAAACGTATATTTCCACAGCCTGTATCGTGTTCCGGAAGAATTCGGATCTGCTTATGTCCGTTCGGCTAAGTCCACGGCACCGATCCAGATATGTGCGGTTTTCTCCGCACAGGGTGAGGATACGCTGGCTGCAATGACTCTTCAGGCTGTACTCTCCAAGATGCAGGAGATCACGGCAACGACACAGCAGATGAGTGTTCTCGACTATGAGAGTTTCACGAATCAGGTTGTAAACGTATTAAACAACACCGTTTGTAACGAATCTATCAAGCACAATGGCGCAAGTATCCGTGTCTCGATGTCGATGATCATTATCGAAGGCGATACGCTCCGCGTGATGAATATCGGTAATACCCATATCTGGATGTTCCGTCAGGGCAAGCTTATCTCTCTTACAGAGAATCAGACGGTTGCGCACCGTTATGTTCAGATGGGCGCGATCCCGAAGGAAGCTGAGTACCAGCATGAAGGTCGTAACGAACTTACCCAGTATCTGGGAAGATTCTCCCAGGATGGAGAAGTCCTTCCGGATAAGAAGGTCCATCTGAAACTGTTGGATGGAGACGAGCTTGTCATGATCGGTACTGGTCTTGACCAGGAAGTTCCGATCCAGAAACTCGGTGTCGTGATTGCACGTCCCACACAGCCGGAAACAAAGGCGTCTGAACTTGTCCAGTACGCGATGAATCAGGGTGTTAAGGCCGGTCTTACTGCATTGGTCGTCCGTATCGAGAGTACGCTTTTACTCCCGGGTGATGCGAAGATTGAGGAAGCTGCCGTCACGAATGATCTTTCCGTGGCACAGAAACCTGTTGTTGCATCGGCTCCAGTTGCCCCTGCTGCAGCAGCTCAGGCAGCAAATGATGCACCTACGATCCAGTCGGATGAACTTCGTTATCGCATGAATCAGCAGTTTAATGAGCCGCCTCATCCGCCTATCGACGTTCAGCCAGATGACTTTGAAGATGATTACGAGGATGACTATGATGACGAGGAAGATGAGATCGTAGCACGTCCGAAAAAAGAGAAGAAAGCGAAGAAAGATAAGAAGATGCATCCTGCTCTCAAGAATATCCTGATCGGTCTTCTGATCTTTGCGATTTGCGGAGTGATCGGTTATTTCGGTACATATGTCGTGTTTAATGTGGCGCACTGGACCGGAAAGCTTAAGCCTGTTGAGACTGTAGAGCAGACTTTTGATGAAGCCAGCCGTGTAATGTATGTTCTGTACGATAATACAGCGCTGTATGTTGAGGAGTCCCTTGACAGTCAGGTGATCGATACTCTTTCCAGAGGTGAAGCCGTAACGGTACTCGCAACGAATGATACGTTTGCGAAGGTAAGAAGAGAGAACGGCCTGATGGGCTATGTTCCGCTCGAAGTGATCTCTTCTGAAGACCCGACGATCGGTGAGAAGAGCCCGACGGAGTTTATCGACCCGACTCCGATTCCGACTGAACCTACGGAGATCACGACTAAGCCGGAGCCGACGGAAACCTCCGCGCAGCCTACTGACAGTGAGAGTTCTTCTGAGACCACGCCTTCTGAGTCCAGTTCAGAGACATCGGAAACATCTGAGTCTGAGAGTTCCTCGGAGAGTACGCCTGAATCCAGTGATACTATTCCGACAGATAAGCCGACACCGACACCCTCTGAAGAAAGTACGACTCCAAGCAGCTCCTCTGAAACAGAAGCGACTGAGCCTTCTTCTGAATCTACTCCTGATGCAGGAACACCTGATGATGGAACACCCGATGATGGTAACGGTGAGGGAGCCTGATCGTCAGATAGTTTAATAAATCAGCGAAGTTCAAGTTTTGCCATTTCCTCGATTTTAAACTCGTTAGGAAGTGGCAATTCTATTTCGTTCTTTTTCAATACAGAACGATAGAAACCGAGGACCATATCAACGGCCAGATAACCGGAACGTCCGTCGGCGATCGGATTTGATCCTGTATTTATGGCACGGTACAGGTCCGTATATATGCCGTAGTGCGGGTTCTTGGCAACAGAGATCAGATAGGAAAGACCATACTGCTTGATGTATCTGCGCAGGTACTTAAAGGCCAGGTTCTTTCCCTTAGGTGTCAGGATCGAGTAGGAAGGTTTTCCTTTTCGGAGCGCGATGCGGATCGCTGCTTTTTCCGCATTGATATAGAAAGAAGCTTCGTGATCCTTCGGGGAGGTTGCTGTGGTTCCTTCTACCTGACAGAGAGCGCCGTCACCGAAAGTGTATACACCCATAGCGGTGTCCTCGGCCTCCATATTGCGGAAGCGTCTGGCGATCATGCCGTTAACGGATGTGGCTTCGGAATTCATAAGGTAACACATAAGATCAAGTGCGTGAACGGTCTGGTTCATCAGTGCGCCGCCGTCGCTCTTCCATGTGCCTCTCCATGCTGCCTGCTGATAGTAGTCGTTATCATGACCCCAGCGTACAACCACGGAACCGTGTCCGACCTTGCCAAAAGCACCGCTGACCATATCTTCGTGCAGAAGGGATACGATCGGGAAATATCTGTAGATGTGGCCCATTGCAATACGAAGTCCTTTGCTCTCCGCGAGCTCATACAGTTCACGGGAGGACTTATTGCTCATGGTCATCGGTTTTTCGAGAAGAAGATTGGATCCGGATTCCAGACAATCCTTCGCGATCTGGAAGTGAAGCCCGGAAGGTACTGTAATTGCTACAATATCCGGATGAAGATCCTTAAGCATCTCCTTATAGTCGATATAGTTTCTGATACCTGCCTTTACTTCCTTATATTTCTTGATCTTTTTTCTGCAGGAAGAAAGAAGGTGGGAGGGAGCGTCCGGATTCGTGTCGACCAGTGCACAGAGTGTCATACGGTCAGAAAGTCCGCTTATGGCACGGATATGTTTCTCACTGACTCTGCCGCATCCGATGATGGCGACCTTTAACTTGTTTACAACAGTGTTGTCCGGCATAGAGAGCCCTCACTTTTCAATCATTCTATCGATATTCTAACATAACCGAAAGAGAAACCAACATAAAATGGTACAATATCAGTAGGAAGTCTCTTTAGGAGGAACTTACGCATGAATATGCTTGAATTGATCGAGAAAAAACGTGACGGCGGAGTGATCTCGCGTGATGAAATCGAATTCTTCGTCAGCGGTGTAACGGATAAATCGATTCCCGATTATCAGATATCTGCATTTCTTATGGCCGTGCTTTGGCGCGGCATGACGGATCAGGAGACGGCTGATCTTACGATTGCCATGTCCCGTTCGGGGAAGATCTGTGATCTTTCCGATATTCCAGGAATTAAGGTCGATAAGCACAGTACAGGCGGTGTGGGAGATAAAGTTACGCCGATCCTGCTTCCGATCGTATCTTCCTTCGGTATCCCCTGCGTAAAACTCAGCGGCCGCGGCCTCGGTTTTACCGGCGGTACGATCGACAAATTCGAATCTATTGAGGGATTCTGTACATCGGTTGCTCCTTCAGAGTTTAAGTCCAGGATCGAGAAGTGCGGCATGCTTCTTGGTGGTCAGACTGCCGATCTTGCTCCATGTGATAAGTATCTCTATGCGCTTCGTGATGTAACGGGTACCGTACCTTCGATCCCGCTGATTGCTTCCAGTATAATGAGTAAGAAAATCGCGGGAGGCTCTGATGCGATCGTATTAGATATCACATGCGGCAGCGGTGCTTTTATGAAAGATATTGATTCTGCCCGTGAACTGGCAAGACAGATGATCTCTATCGGAAAACTTGCCGGGAAACCGGTAACCTGTGTAATGTCTTCGATGGAACAGCCTCTGGGCATCATGGTCGGAAACATTCTCGAGATGCAGGAAGTTGTAAGCGTTCTGACCGGTAATGGCAGAGAAGACGTTAGGAACGTCGTCCTGACGATGGCATCAGAGATGCTGAAGATGACTCCGGTAGGAAAAGGCCTGGGAAATAAGGAACTTATGGCCATGTGTGAGGATAAACTCAAAAATGGCGAAGCTTTCGATAAATTCGGTGAACTGATCCTTTCGCAGGGCGGAATGCTGCAGTCGGACGGATCTCCTGTGTTTGTGGACAACCCGTGTGAAGTCATGACAGTCTATGCGGAAAGAGACGGCTATGTATCCAAGTGCGATGCGCTAATGGTCGGTGAAGCGTCCTGTCTTCTCGGTGCAGGCAGAATGGAGAAGGAAGATGTGATCGATATGGGTGCCGGTATCCGCCTTTATAAGAAGATCGGAGACAAAGTATCGCGCGGGGAAGAGCTTTTCTCACTGTATACTGGTTCTAAGAATCCGGTCGGTGATGACCGCATCGATGAGGCTCTCTTTAAGATGCAGGATGCGTATGTGATCTCAGATAATGCGCCGGAAGCACCGAAGGAAATTCTTGAAGTGATTTCCGAGTGATGGTTGCGCGTGCATAAAATGATTGCTATAATGCTAAAAGAACGAATGTTCATCTTTGTGAAAGGAGTTGTGTCATGGTCATTCTAGGCATCGATCCGGGTTATGCGATCACAGGTTTCGGAGTGGTTTCTTATGAGAAGAATCATTTTACTGTCCTTGACTACGGCGCGATCACGACGAAGGCACATACTCCCTTTGAGCAGAGGCTTCTGACACTTCACCAGCAGCTCGATGTGCTTATGGAACGGCACCATCCGGATGTGATGGCGATCGAGGAGCTTTTCTTCGAGAGAAATACGACGACGGCCATTGGTACGGCGCAGGCACGAGGCGTCGAGATCCTTGCGGCTGCAGAAGCGAATGTTCCTGTATATGAATATACACCGATGCAGATCAAGCAGGCGGTGACCGGATACGGAAGGGCAGACAAGAATCAGGTATCCCAGATGGTGAAGATGCTTCTGAATCTGAAGGAACTTCCGAAGCCTGATGACGTTACCGATGCTCTGGCTATCTGCATCTGTCAGGCTCACACAGGTGTAAATGCAGCATTTAAGGCAGTTTCCGGATATCAATACGGACGATATGGAAAGAAGGAGTGGGACATCTAATGTACGCATATATTAAAGGCACATTTGTATCGGCACGAGGCGAGAATATCGTCATTGAGAATAACGGTATCGGCTATAAGATCTATATGCCGCTTCTGTTGCAGGGCAGGATCGGTCATATCGGAGATGAAGTGTGTGTATATACCTATCACTACGTAAGAGAGGACATTATTGCTCTTTACGGCTTCCCGGAACAGGAAGATCAGGATATGTTTGAGCTCCTGCTGACTGTAAGCGGTATCGGACCGAAGAGTGCGATCGGTGTCGTTGAAGTCCTTCGTCCGTCTGAACTCGCGATGGCGGTGCTTTCCGGGGATGTGAAGAAGATCTGTACGGTCAAGGGCCTCGGTAAGAAGTCCGCTGAGAGGATCGTTCTGGAACTGAAGGATAAGCTTAAGGGCTTTGATATGAGTTCTGTCGGAGATTCCGGAGATATGCCGGTCGCGGTATCTGCGGCAGCAAACAGCGATCTGGAAGACTGTGTCTCTGCTCTTGTAGTTCTCGGATATCCGGCTTCTGAGGCGAATAGGGCTGCCCGATCCGCATATGAAGAAGGATTAAGTGTAGACGAACTGATCAGAAGATCGCTTCGTTTACTGGCGAAGTAAGGTATAATGAGATCGGCCGTGAATGACGGCTGTATCGATGATTGGACAGGAATATTATGGAGTTTTCTGATTTTGAACAAGACGAGCGTATGATAGCGAGAGAGCGCCTTCCCGAGGATCGGGATGAGAAGAGCCTGCGTCCTTTGACATGGGCAGATTATTCCGGGCAGAAACAGGTGACGGATAATCTTAAGATCTTCATCGAGGCTGCCATGCGCCGCGGTGAAGCACTTGACCACTGTCTTCTTTACGGACCGCCGGGCTTAGGTAAGACGACTCTTGCGGGTATTATTGCCAATGAGATGGGCGTGAATCTCCGTATTACCACCGGACCTGCGATTGAGAAAGCAGGTGATCTTGCGGCACTGCTTACCAGCCTGCAGGAAAGAGAAGTCCTGTTTATTGATGAGATCCACCGTTTGAACCGAAGTGTAGAAGAGGTTCTCTATCCTGCGATGGAGGATTTTGCACTGGATATTATGATCGGCAAGGGACCTGCGGCACGTTCGATCCGTCTGGATCTTCCGCGTTTTACCCTGATTGGTGCGACGACGAGAGCCGGCATGCTTTCTGCGCCGCTCCGTGACCGTTTCGGTATGGTACATCGTCTGGAGCTTTATAAGCCGGATGAACTGAAAGTTATTCTCAAGAGAGACGCGGATATCCTTGGTATCGGAATTGACGAAGAAGGTCTTGACTGTCTTGCAGGAAGATCGAGAGGTACTCCGCGAATTGCGATCCGTCTTCTCAAGCGTCTGCGTGATTTTGCAGAGGTGAGAGGTGGTGGCGTGATCAACCGTGAGATCGCTGAATTCGGACTTGATCAACTGGCCATCGATGAGATGGGTCTGGATCTTACTGACCGCCGCATTATGACGACGATTGCCGAGAAATTCCTGGGCGGTCCTGTTGGACTTGAGACGCTGGCGGCTTGCACAGGCGAGGATGCCGGAACGATTGAGGATGTTTATGAACCATTCCTGATGCAGTGTGGTTTTATTGCGAAGACTCCCCGTGGACGCGTGCTTGCCCCGCAGGGATGGAAACATCTGGGCCTTACATGCCCGGCAGATCTGGATAAGCGTCTGCACGGACTCGGCGTGTCTGCTAAGAATGACAGTAATCCCTCTCAGATTTCTATCGATGAAGTGATCGATATCGGAGGCGGAAGCAGCGATGAGTGACGGCAAGATGCTTCTTCATGCATGCTGTGCGCCGTGCGCAGAGTATCCGGTCTCTGATCTTCTGTCCCTCGGAATCCGGCCGGATGTCCTCTACTATAACCCGAATATCCATCCGAAGTTCGAATTTGACAGAAGAAGAGAACAGATCGTCAAGCTGGGAGAAATCTACGGGCTTTCCTGCCTTTATTCTGATGATTTCCGTATGGATGACTGGCTTTCGAAAGCCTGGGAAGGGAAGTATGATTCCCGTTGTGATATGTGTTATGAGATCCGCATGGACTATGTAGCACGATATGCGAAGGAAAACGGATATGATTCTTTTGGTACGAGCCTTCTCGTCAGCCCATACCAGCAGCATGACAAGATCCGCATGATCGCCGAGCGTTGTGCGGAGAAGTATGATGTGAAGTTTTCTTACTTTGACTGGCGTCCGCATTTCCGCGAAGGACAGAGTATGGCCAGGGAACACGGGTTATACAGACAGAAGTACTGCGGATGTATCTACTCGCTTGAGGATTCTGAGTTCAAAGAGAAGATTATTGCTTCTTTTCCTGATTCATGGGAAGCTTCGCGCTGACAAGAAGGGTGTTGTATTCTTCATAAATCACCATGCCGGGCTTTGCTTTCGGGATCTTCTTAACATGACTTACCGGACAGTAGTCGATCTCCACGCGGACGTCGTATTCAGTCTTTGATTCGGATCTTTCACCGGCAAACGGCTTGTTACTGCGTGAATAGTATGCTGCGATCGATGCGGCATCCGTGATGGCTTTGTCCGAAGGCGTTTTTCCGTTTGTTCTGAGTATGACATGGGTTCCCGGG
>JAEEGL015267231.1_pt1 | contig 27520 bp, 23 predicted proteins | sample 9134231 | NCBI WGS metagenome assembly JAEEGL01 (sample SAMN16246548, study PRJNA631951) | gut metagenome | biome: gut microbiome; feature: rumen; material: fiber-attached | host: Bos | place: Iran: Karaj | collected 2018-10
ATTTGGAGGATAAGATCAACAAGCTGAAGGCTACCATTGCCGAGGCCAAGGTGGTTGACACCTCACGTCTGAGCACTGACAGCGTACAGATACTGACCAAGGTGGAGATGACCAATCTGACCACCAACGCCAAGATGTCGTACACCATCGTCAGCGAGAACGAGGCCGACCTGCGTGCCGGCAAGCTTTCTACCAACACCCCCATCGCACAGGGACTGCTGGGCAAGAAGGTGGGCGACGCCGTGGAGATTCAGATTCCACGTGGCACCATCAAGCTGCGCATCGAGAATATCTCGATAGCGTAAGCACTCGAAGTATCGAAACATCGAAATATCGAAACATCGACAACTATGGATATTTTCAGTAAGATTGCCGCTGGTGAGATTCCCAGCTATAAGGTTGCAGAGAACGAGGAGTTCTATGCTTTCCTCGATATCAACCCACTGGTAAAAGGACACACACTGGTTATTCCTCGCAGAGAGGTAGACTACTTCTTCGACATGGAGGACGACGAGCTGGCCCGCTATCAGCAGTTTGCCAAGCGCGTGGCCAAGGCCATCAAGCAGGCTTTCCCCTGCAAGAAGGTTGCCCAAGTAGTATTAGGCTTGGAGGTTGCCCATGCACACATCCACCTCATCCCCATGCAGAGCGAGGCCGACGCAGACTTCCGCAAGGAGAAGCTGAAGCTCACTGAGGAGGAGTTCAAGGAAATAGCAGCAAAGATACAAAAAGAGTTTGCATAAAGAAAGATGTCGGTGCGGGAGAGCCACACCGACATCTTTTATTATTCATGTTTTGTGAATACCCATCGGAGAATGGTGAACTGAACGATAACACAAATTCCCATCACAAAAACAGGAATCACCAATTGATGCATTCCCAACCAAAGGAAAATATTGAAAAGAACGACATGCAGGCAAAAATTGACGGCATGACTACCAGCAAAACCTGCAAAATGTTTCCAAGACGGTTTGGTTCGGAAAGTATAGCAATTGGTAAAGAAATAATTGCCCACAAAACTAACCAGATATCCTATTATATAGGAAATGGAAGCAGTTAATACAAAAAGCAGCAAATAATAGATAGCATAATGAACTGCCGACGATAGAACTCCGACGACACCAAAACGAACGAACTGACGAAGACGTTCATCATTCTGCAAACGGTCTATTTTCATACAAATCTACTTCATTTCGATGCAAAATTATAAAAAAGGCACTAAATAAGCCTTTATATTAAAGATTTTTTGTATTTTTGCACGCAAATAGACTAAGTTGTTCGGAGAAAATGAAATTATCTATAGTCTCGCCCGTATATAGAGGCGAGAAAATGCTGGAAGAATTAGTGAAACGCATTCACGCCGCTGTCAGTCCGTTAACAAGCGATTACGAAATTGTGCTTGTCAATGACTGTTCACCTGATAATTCCTGGGAGAAAATAGCAGAGATATGCACTGATGACAAACGAGTAAAGGGAATCAATCTAAGCCGTAACTTTGGACAGCCATATGCTATCACAGCAGGATTGACTTATGCAAAAGGGGACTACATTGCAGTCATTGACTGCGATTTACAAAACAAACCAGAAGATTTGCCTGCTATGTATGAGAAAGCATTAGAAGGCTACGACGTTGTCAGCGCCCGACGTGTTGTCCGAGAGGACACTTTTCTGAAGCGTCTGTCCTCTGCAGTTTTCCATAAGGTGTATGACTTCCTGAGTGGTTTTGAGACAGATAAGGCTATAGCAGAATTCGGTATTTACAGCCAGAAGATAGCAAAGGTATATTGCAGCATCCCTGAGTATTCGCGTTCGTTTGTTGAGCTCATTCATACATTAGGATTCAAGAAGACCACTGTTGACGTGTTGCATGACCATCGATTAGAGGGAGAAAGCTCATATAATTTGGCCAGATTGCTTAAACTGTCCTATAACTCTATCATCTCAAACAGTAATCGCCCACTTTATCTGTCTGTGACGTTAGGTTTGATTATGTCCGGCTTATCGTTCCTGATGGCCATCTATAACATTTTTGCAAAATTCTACGGGCTCAACGAAGTCGTTGGATACACATCAACCATCTTCTCTATTTGGTTTGTTGGCGGACTACTGCTCTTTATGATGGGCATATTAGGTCTCTATATAGGAAAGATCTTCGACCAAGTAAAAGGTCGACCAGTCTTTATTGTCAGCGATACTATCAATATTTGACATCAACTTACAAAGCGATGATTCCATTCAATAAACCATACTGCTCTGGTCGCGAAATCAGTTACATACAAGAGGTATGCCATTCTACCACCATGTCGGGTAATGGCCAATTTACCAAGCTCTGTCATGGATTCTTTGAGAAACGTTACGGTTTCAAGAAGTGCCTGTTGTGTACCTCTGGTACCGATGCGTTGGAAATGTGTGCCATGCTTTGTCAACTGAAACCTGGCGATGAGGTGATAGTACCATCTTACACTTTCGTCTCGTCTGCTATTGCTTTCCTGCGCGAGGGTGCTCATGTATGTTTCGCAGACAGCGGTATTGACAATCCCAATGTCACAGCCGAGCTGATAGAACCGCTCATCAATGAGCATACGAAGGTGATTGTCGTGGTACATTATGCAGGTGTGGCTTGTAACATGGATGAGATCATGGCGTTAGCAGAGAAACACCATCTGATCGTCGTTGAAGACGCTGCACACTCCGTGGATTCTTTCTATAAAGGGAAACCTTTAGGAGGCATAGGCCATCTGGCTGCATTCTCTTTCCATGAGACCAAGAATATTAATTGTGGTGAGGGAGGCATGCTGGTGGTCAATGACGAACGATTTATTGGCAGGGCAGAAATCCTGTGGGAGAAAGGCACCAACCGTGCTGAGTTCTATCGTGGTATGGTTAATAAATATGGTTGGTGTGATATCGGCTCATCTTTCCTGCCTTCTGAATTCAATGCGGCTTTCCTATGGGCGCAGCTGGAGCAGTTGGATGATATTCAGGGTAAGCGTCGCCATATATGGGAGCGCTACGATGCAGGTCTGAGAGGAAAGATTGGAAACGGCATCAAGTTACCTGAATTGCCAGCGTATGCCACCAACAACTACCATATGTACTACTTGCTTTGTCCGTCACTGGAGGTTCGGACGGCTTTGATGAACTACCTGAAGAATCATGGTGTTCAGGCAACCTTCCATTATCTGCCTCTCCACTCAAGCAAATACTATCAGGATAAGCATGATGGTAGAGCACTCCCCAATTGTGACCGCTATGCGGACACGTTAGTGCGTCTTCCACTTTATTATGAGTTAACGGACGATGAGATTGACAAGATTGTGAAACTCTTGATTAAATTCAAATACTAAATAAGACAGAAATGAAGAAAATCGTCAATGCCGTCAAGTGGTTCTTTTCCAATCCCACATGTGTCTTTTGTCTGGGAATGGCCATTGTATTGCTTGCCACCACGCTGGAGGTCATTCGCGGACGAAATACGAATTATTTCGATTATCAGGATTCTACCCGTATGTTTTGGGAAGGGCTGAGTCCTTATAACATGGAATATGTTCAGGCGCATGGCATTTATTTTCTTTATTCACCTGTCTTTAGCGTTGTCTTTGCGCCCATCTTCTATTTACCATGGTGGCTTGGACCATACGTATGGAATATCGGGAACTACAGCTTGTTCGCTTTTGCCATCAAAAGTTTACCACAGCAGTTCGACAGATACAAGCATTGGATTTTTCTATTCCTCCTCTCAGTAATTCTCCAAACGGTATTCTGTTATCAGCATAACATCATAGTAAGCTATATCTATATTTTTGCCTTTATCTTATTAGAACGAGGCAAAGGATTCTGGGCAGTCTTTCTCATTATGTTATCAGCCACGACCAAGATATATGGTGCAGCAGAACTGGCAATATTGTTCTGCTACCCCAAAGTATGGCGTAATTTGGGCTATGCTGTCCTCTGTGGAGCGGGATTCTTGTTGTTACCTGCCTTGAATACTGCTATTGACAACGTGTTTGTCCTCTATCAGGAGATGTTTGATATGATAGCCAGTCATCATAGTGACTCTGACTTTATTGGAATTCTATTTGCCCGAGGTCTCAAACCCTTCCTACAGCCCAACTACCGATTAGTTCAAATCGTGGTATTAGGACTATTGGGCATTGCATTCTTTGCTCGCCATAAACGCTGGAAGATGCTGGAGTTCCGAATTCAGGCCTTAGCCGTACTGACAGGATTCATGATCTTGTTTAGCGACTGCCCAGAGACCCATACATACATTATCGCACTACCCTTCTATGCTATGGCATTCTGGCTACATAAAAACCGCAACTGGATAGACTGGACATTATTCTGGTCATTGGTTGTAAACTTCTGCATCCTTCCTACGGATATTCTATGTCCTTCATGGTTGCACGGCTATGTCCACCAAACCTTTTGGTTAGATGTCTATACCTATTTCTTCTGCTGGTTACGTATCATCTGGTGGGCCATCGGGCCGGAAAAGATGCCCATGGTACCAAAGAAAGCCGTGGTAGTCTTACTAGCCCTTATACTTCCCGTGGCACTACAAGCTCAGAAGAATCTGACATTCCATGTAAAAGGGGTTTCGTTTAAGATGGTCTTTGTTGAAGGAGGTTCCTATACCATGGGAGCCCTACCCAATGACAAAGAGGCTGATTCCGATGAAATACGACATCAGGTTACGTTAAAGAACTACTATCTTGGCGAGACGGAGGTTACACAGGAGCTATGGGAAGCTATTATGCCTGAGAACATGTCGAAGCATAAGTCGCCACAAAATCCTGTAGAATATGTAACGTACGATATGTGCAAAGAGTTTATTGCCAAGCTCAATGCTCTTACGGGAAAGAACTTCCGCCTGCCTACAGAAGCTGAATGGGAATATGCGGCTCGTGGTGGCAAGAAGTCAAAAGGCTACCTCTATGCAGGTAGTAACAATCCTGACGAAGTGGGCAACACCTTATCTAATACCAAGGAATATCTGCATCAACCCGTGGCCCAATTCAAGCCCAACGAATTAGGGATCTACGACATGTCTGGAAATGTATGGGAATGGTGTGAGGACTGGTATAGAAAGACACCACAAAGCAAGCCTTCCAGCAACTTCCACGTCATTCGTGGTGGAGCCTACGACTGTTCACCACGCTATTGCCGTTCAACCAATCGATTCCTGTACGACCAGCGTCGTCGCTTCAGACATGTCGGGTTCAGACTTGCGCTGTAACATTCTGACGCATATAGTCAGGGAACGTCAGAGACCAACGCGAACCACTCCACCTACGCCTCAGTGTCTCATAATCAGCCAAGCTTTTATACGGCAGTCGTTTCTGTAGCCAAGGACGCAATACCTTCTCAGTGACAAAGTTTCCATAAAGTTCAAACTCTGAGAAGCCTGCATGGCAATGGCGGTCGTAGCTATCCAAGATGGTATCTATCCACGACTTCCCAGAACGCTGAGCCAACATCGTATGCAACATCTGGAGTTGTTTTTTGTCGAATAACATCTTGTGATCTACATAAGACAGGGAAGCTAGCTCCATATCAGGAAATAAGCGGTGGATATTGTCATAGTAGGGCTGATGTTCTTCATAACTCATATAGAATACCGTCTTTCGGTCTTCTGTGAGGAACACATGAGGGTGTACCAGCACATGGTCGGCATCAATACACAGATAATGTTGACAGGTGCCCACCCTGCCACTCAACTTCACTAACTGCTGAAACAGCCAACCACTGCGGTCAAGAATACCATTAGGAATATCTATCTGCAGTTTCAAATCCTTGGGGCCAAAGCCAAACACTGATGTCTCGTCAACAAACTGCAAATGATACTCATCGCAGAAGGCTATAATCTCAGGCTGAGAAGGGGCGACGATATAAATCTGTTTGATGGGGTGTGCCACACACTGCCGAATGCCTTCCAAACAAAGTGGAAGGATACGGAGATCTTTGGCTATAATAGGAATAACGACATCTATTTCGTCAGGAGCAGCCTGAAGCCTAGGAAACCAACGCCACGAAAACAGGCGGTATCTGATTTTACGTAGTTGCGACATTTCTTACTAAATAATCCTTCTAAACCAATAATCAAACTTCTTAAAACTGTCATCAGACATCAGCTGTTCATCGGCACTATCCATACGATATAGCGGGATATCTCTATACATGGCAGCCACCAAAGAGAAAGTGCTGGGAGGACCAATGAGTGCATCACACTCTGAGAGCATAAACAGATCCTCTGGGGCATTGCCATTCAGGAGATGAACATGTGCTTTCGGACATAATGACTGAAACAAGTCCTCTGTGACCTTGCTGTCGTTGGTAGACAGGTATACATGGACAGTCTGGCTTTCGTGCATTTCTACAAACCTGTTGATATGTCGTGCATAGACATCATCTGAATAGAAGTACTTGCCACCCGCCCAGTTGGCATAGTCGCCTCGACGGATATGTACACCTAACCGTAATACGTTAGCGCTCGTCGCCTCTAAGTCCTGCATCTTCTGCTTTACGGGCTCTGTATACTGGCTGTCTATGGTAAACAGGTCACAAATCTCCTGACGATATTTCAGAAACAGGTCGTACCATCGGGCATGCCAGCCGCTGACAACAAAATGCCGATGACGCAGCATCTTCTTTTCTAAGACCTGACGGTCACAGTCTGCTTCTTTGAAACTGATGGTGGGCAGCAAATGCAATGCTGCCATATACTTTGCAAAGAGATACCAACCGAAACAAGTCAGATTCGTATGGCATATATGAAAGTACTGATATTTATAGCTGAAGCGCATGGAAACAACCTTACGGCCATGTTCCCTACCCCATGCATATACATGAGCATATTGCAACAGGTTGTTGCACATCTGACTTTTATCTCGCGCAAATATCATCTTTCTATCGCTTGTCTAAATCATCATATAATTTCTGCAGATAAGCTTGTGCTTTCTTTACGAGTCTGTCTGTATCAGGGCCACTCGTCAGACTTACCTTATTAGACGTATTATCATAGATGACACTACTACTATCTGTCACCATACCCATTGCATCGGGGAAGGTAAAGAATGCAAAATGAGGTGCCTTCGTATCAAATAAATCCTTAGAATACGTGAACTCGCTATGGTCAATACCCAATAAACCAAACAATGTAGCGGGGATATCTATCTGCGAGCCTACAGTATTGCATTGAACACCTTCAGGAATAGCATCACCCAGCAAGATAAACGGAGTCTTATAACGCCACAACAGATAGTGATAGGCATTATCCGGATAAGCGCCCAGATGATCAGGGACAATAGCAATCAGTGTATTTTTCCAACATGGCAATTTTCTCAATTCGTTGACAAAACGACCTAAGCAGTCATCTGCATACGAAAAAGCATTCAGCACCGCATTGTCCTTTATCTTCTGATAATTCGGGACATCAAAGGGCTCATGGCTACTCTCTGTCATGATACTACGAAAGAAAGGCTTGCCGGAGGTGTCCGCCTTGATGTCAGCAAGCATACGTTCGTAAACAGGACCATCTGCTACGCCCCACTTACTTGTATGTAGCTTGAGTGGGAAATCTGCATCACAGACTATTTGCTGAAAACCTGTACCCATAAAATATGAGCGCATATTACAGTAATTAATATCCCCTCCATAATAGAACGTCGTCTGATAGCCGTTTTTCGCAAGATGCTGGGCTATAGATGGCAACGAAGTACTCTTATGGGGCATATCAATCACACTCATACTGGGCTGGGCAGGCAATCCACTATGTATGGACACCAATGCTCGATCGGTACGGAAACTATTAGCATAGAAGTTTGTGAAATAGAGACCTTCTTCCTTTAATCTTAGTAGATTAGGCGTAACGCCCTTCACACGCATGATGCTGTCTGAGAAACTTTCCAGAACTATCAATATCACGTTAGGCTGGTGGAGAGTCTGTGTTGTATCTTGACGTAAGGTGGTATACGTCAGTTCCTTAAACAAAGCATCAGCCTCATCAGCAGCCATAAAACGATATTTAGTACCAATCTCTTCCTGATGAACGACGGCTTCTACGAAACTGAAGATAGGATTGACAGCAGCATGATTCAAGCGATTATTGGTCGAAAAATATACACTGCCTACATGGTTTGTTCCAGTCCCGACACCGCCACGGATGGGCAGCAGCAGAAAAGCGGTAAGCAGAACGAGCAATACTGATTCTATGAACTTTTTCCCTCGTACACCAGACTTTTCTTTAGGAAACAAATAGGCACCACCTTTATAAATCATAAAAGCAAATAGAAGGATGAGCAACGGTACGATGGTCAATTGCCACCACACCAAACTTGCCATCGCATCTGCAGGTGATGTTTTCACATACAGAAGTGGAGTATCATCCAATGGGAAGCCCCAATAGCCGTAAAGCCCTAAATTAGCAATATATGCAAGCGAAGAAAGAAAAGCCGCAAAGATGAAATAGCCATTCCATATCCACTGTACAAACCGCTTTTTAGTCCATAGCGTAACTATCAATAACAGCCCTGGAATGGCCGTCAGATATCCTGCAATAGCTATGTCAAGTCGAAGGCCATACAGGAAAACCAGCAAATGGTCTGAAAGAGAAACATCTGTAAACAGAGAATGATATACCAAGAGAAATGCTCCCTTGCTAATCATCCCAACAAGAGTCCAAAACAGGAAGACAAGAAAGAAAGTACGTATACGGCTCATCAGTTCTTCGGTTTTATTCCTCCATGAGTTATTTTCAGCCATTCCTCCTTGGTACGCTTCCAGCGGCGATGACTCCACAGCCAGTAGGAAGGTGCACGCATAATTGTATGCTCTAACATCTTGGCATATTGGTCAGTAATCCAGAACTGTTCCTGATTCTTCGGCTCAGTGGTAATGCGCTTATATTCTGCAACATAGTAGCCGCGCTTAATTCTGCGTACATCCAGATAATACACATCCATGTCCAACTTTTGCATGATGCGTTCTGCTCCCGTAAACCATGGTGTCTCATGGTTCAGGAAGTCTGACCAGAAATAGATATTATCCCAGAAAGGCGCCTGGTCGGCAATGAAACCGACAAGTACGGGCTTCCCTTCATTACGGTATTGTACCAGATACTTGATAGACTTATCCATCGTAATATTCACACCACCCCAGCGACGACGGGTATAAAGAACCAACTGGTCGGTGACATAGTTCTCCAGAGAATGGTAGAGTTGTGCGCACGTACACAACTTCGGGTCAATCCAGAGTGGCATGCTACTAATCCATTCCCAGTTGCCGTAATGTCCGAGAAATACACCGCAGGAACGACCTTTGCGGAATGATTCTTCCAACAGCTCCACACCTTTGAACTTCATGCGACGTTTCAGATTCCATTTGGAGATAGAGAAATACTTTACACTCTCAAACAGAAGGTCACTAAAATGGGTGTAGAAACGGCGCTCTATCATCCAGCGCTTGCGAGGTGACAAGTGGGGAAATGACGATTTAATATTCTCGTGTACCACCTCCCGACGGTAGCGCACCACATAGAATAAGATGACAGACACAAAAGAGGACACCGCATGCCAGAACCACATGGGCAGCAACGATGCTACATACCACACACCAAAGAGTATGTAGTAGGCTGTCTGTTTGAGTGTATGGTATCTTTCCTTGTTATAGCTCATTGTCAGTTTTTCCTGTTATGATACATATATATTTATATTGTAAACGGAATTTTCCTACTTTTATTGTGAAATACTTGCATAATTGACAATTTCTGCGTAAATTTGCATCGCACAATCAAAAGAATTTGCAACAGAAATGACAAACTACGATATACGCCAACTCCAACAAAAAATACTGGGAAACTTGCTTGCCATACACCAAGTTTGTGAGGAGCATGGCTTACGATATTACCTGTGGGCAGGCACCATGTTGGGAGCCATCAGACATAAAGGATTTATCCCCTGGGATGATGACATTGACATCGCGATGCCACGCAGGGACTATGAGTTGTTGATGGCGCATGCAAAAGACTGGCTGCCAGAGCAATACGAGGTGGTGAGCTATGAAACGGATCCAGAGAATTATCCCTTGCCATTTGCAAAGCTACAGGATGCCCATACCACATTGATAGAACGAGAACACCTGCGTTATGTGGGAGGCGTTTACCTGGACATTTTTCCTTTGGATGGCATCACAGGCAACAAGCTGATGCAACGCCTTCATTTTATGAAGTATCAGTGGTATAAGAAGGCACAATATTTTGTACATCGTGACCCATATCGTCATGGTCATGGCGTGTCATCATGGCTACCCCTGCTGTGTCGTAAGATGTATAGTATGCAACAGATACAGAGAAAGATGAAGGAACTTCAGAAGAAGTACGACTATGACAACTCTGATTTGATTGTTGATCACGACGATGGAGTAAAAGGTATCATGCTGAAGTCCGTCATCGGTGAGCCTACATTGGTGGAATTTGAGGGTCATCAACTCTACGGAGTAGCTGACGCTCATACCTATCTGAGTAACAAATATGGTGATTATATGGTGATTCCATCCGAGAACCGCCAAAGACAGCACAACTTCCACTATCTGGATTTTGACAAGAGTTACAAAACATTACAGACTTAAACTAAAGGCTATGTTTACAGGGTTTTCCATACTGATTCCAACATGGAACAACTTACCTTTCTTGAAACTATGTGTAGAGAGCATACGCGAAAATTCAAGCTTTCGACACCAGATCATCGTACATATCAACGATGGTTCAGACGGTACGTTGGAATGGGTAAAGGCAGAGGGGCTTGACTATACCTATACGCCACAGAATGTTGGGGTCTGTCTGGCGATGAATATGATGCGTACAAAAGTTATCACAGACTACATGTATTTTGTGAATGACGATATGTATGTGCTGCCAGGATGGGACACCGCTCTGATGGACGAGATCAAGCGTCTGGGACATAACCGGTTTTTCTTGTCGTCTACCATGATACAACCTCACGACAAAACTGATGTAGGGCTATGTGTGAACTATGGCGACACGATAGAAAGCTTCCAGAAAGAAGAATTGCTGAAACACTATATGGACATACCTTATCCCGATTGGCAAGGAGCCACACGACCACCCAATATGGTGCATCGCGACATCTGGGACATGGTGGGTGGCTACAGCATTGAGTTGTCGCCAGGAATGTACAGCGATCCGGACTTCACAGCCAAGCTGTTGCTGATTGGTATTACCCATCTGAAAGGAATAGGAAAGAGCAGAGTATACCACTTTGAGACAAAGACGACCCAACGAGTCAAGAAGAATGATGGAAGACTGCAATTCCTATTGAAATGGGGCATTACAAACTCTTCCATGCGCAAAATTATCACCCGACAGGGCGAAGATTGGGCGCAGAAAGAGAAGCCTATCGACTTACCTCTACTGAAAAAGAAACGCTTACTGTCAAGGGTTAAAGCTTCTTTCTACCTGTTAACTAAGGGATTTGGAATCATACATACTATTGAAAACCAGAAATCATGGATATAAAGATTGCCATAGCATATCATAAGCCCTCTTTTCTTCTCCAAGAGAAGCACTTCCTGCCCATACATGTGGGCAAGGCGCTGTCTAATCAGGACTTGCATATCCAAGGAGATGATGAAGGTGACAACATCAGCAGCAAAAACCCGCTATATTGTGAGTTGACAGGTCTGTACTGGCTATGGAAGAATACTTCTGCAGACTATAAGGGTCTCATGCATTATCGTAGAATCTTTACCGAGAGGCATTCTTTTTCTTTCTTTAAATTCTTGCTGAGGCTCAAATATAAAGAGAGACAGCTGGCATCATTGTGGAGTCCATACAGAAGCATGGGAGTCAAGAAACAATATAGCTGCAATGATATTGACATCTTCCAGCAGTATGCCAAGGATTTCTCTTCTCATCTAGAGGAACTCCTAAGCGACGGTACTGATATGCTGATTCCTCACCCAGGCCGTTTCTATATCAGTCTGCGCCAATTCATCTATCAGCATGCTAACAAGCAGCTCATTGATTTATTGGATGAGATCGTACAGACCTCATTCCCAGATATCTATCCTTCCTATAAGAAGTCGCTAGACGGACAGAGACTATATAACTGCAATATGTCGGTCATGAAGAACGAGCTATTCAATGATTACTGCAACTTTATTTTCACTGTACTCGGGAAGCACGAAGAAGAAGTTCTCAGTCGAGGCATTCTGAATTCTCTTTCTGAAAAGATCTATGCAAGAGTTCCTGGATATCTTGGTGAGCTATTGACCAACGCTTACATTCAATACTGTATTCACAATGGAAAGAAGATAAAGGTATTACCCGTATTATTTCTTGAAGACAGCAATACCTAATAAGATAAAAAACTACAACCATGCATCAGCTGAAAAGACTCTACTACATCTATTTGGGAGGAACACACAAGAACCAGCATTTCCCTTACATGCTTCATGGCTTGCTCATGCTGCTTATGCCTAATGCATTGTATCGGTACTTGTTAAGAAAGAAGTTGAATGTTTTCAAGTCTCTGCCTGAAGAAGAGAAGAAATATGTTCAGGAAAGAGTGGACTATTACTGCAGATTAGAAGAAGGGACCAAGGTGAGCGATATCAACGAACACCTGCCACGCATAGAGCGCCCAAGCAAGTCGGTGCTTGTCAAAGATTATCAATACAAGAACAAGGTGGGCAATACCTCTTATTTCTTTGACACTTACGAATTCATGCGCTATTTCCCGTCGCATTTCAGCTTCCTGACAATCCCTGGTGACGTATTCTATCATTTACCCAGCCCTGCCATCGTAAAGAGCAGACCGATATCAGACCCCAGCACTCTGTCTAATGAGGTGCTCCTCAATCTTGATAAAATACGCCATTTTACATGGATTAAGGATCCTTTCAAGTGGGAAGACAAAGAGTGCCGCATCCTGTTTCGTGGCGAAATAACCAACAAGCCACGTCGTTATCAGTTTTTTGATATGTGGAAAGACCATCCGCTGTGTGACCTGTCGGATACCAGCTCCATGCAGCTCTACGACCACCTGTATAGCCGATATATCATGTCGTTAGAAGGTAACGATGTCGCCTCAAACCTCAAATGGGTCATGTCAAGCAACTCTGTGGCTGTGATGCCTCGTCCGACTTGTGAGACATGGTACATGGAGGGTAAGCTGATTCCCAACTACCACTATATTGAGATTGCTTCCGACTACCACGACCTGATAGACCGCATCAACTACTACGAGGCACATCCTGATGAGGCGAAAGCCATCGTCCAGCATGCTCATGAATGGATCGTACAGTTCCGCAACAAGCAACGTGAGGACCTTATCTCATTGATGGTGCTTGAGAAATATTTCCGCTGTACTGGGCAGACACTGAACAAGTAAAACCTATCAGCTTTTCCAAATTTTATAGAAGAGGCGCCACACCTGATAGCCAAGTCCCAGATACTTTTTCTTCGTTAGCAGGATTTCTTGTTCAGTAAGCGGCTCTTTTATCTGATGTTCTCCCATCAGTCTGCGGATTTTTCTGATGCTCGATCGTATTCCATTTTTAGCAAGAATATGAAGGTATTTGTCGGTAGTTATTGTGCATACCAGTTCATACATCCGTACATATGCTCTTAAATCTGTGACGTAGCGTGGATTCCACTTTTTTTCTGCCCCCCAAAATGCACTGCTTAGATGATGATAATAGCGATAAACAGGTGTAGAGTCATATATGACACCATTCTTTATGCAAGTCAAGTATTGCATCACAAATAGCCTGTCTTCATTAAAACATATATCTTCTGCAAACCGTAGGTTGTTGGCGGTCACCACTTCTGCTTTAAACAATTTACACCAGAGATAGCCTTCATAATTGCAGTTTTTCGCATGATAAAGTCGGAGTATGGCTTCTTCTCTCGAAAGAGTTTTGTGAACCTCACTACGAGGAGAATCAATAACCTCACCCTCTTCGTTACATTCTACATATCCTCCAAATACGATATCGCACTTTGAAGTCGTCATTGCATCTAAAAGTGTTTGCAGGCCATTAAGCATGAGTTCATCGTCTGCATCACAGAAATAAAGCCATTTGCCAGTAGATGCCTGAATACCAGTATTCCTTGCAGCACTCACACCCTGATTGGCTTTATGAATAACCGTGAATCTAGGGTCTTTGTTTGCATACTCGTCACAAATCGAGCCACTTTCGTCTTTAGAACCATCAACGACAAGTGTACATTCCCAATTGGTATAGGACTGTCGTAACACATTGTCTAGGCATCTATTCAGATAGCGAGCTGCATTATATATAGGAATAATGATGGATATTTTGTCTTTCATATTTCTTTGGGCAGTTTGCAAGGTATGCAAAAATACTACTTTTTCATCTACCAGCCAAATAAACGTCAAGAATATTTGCCTTTTATAAGAATTATTTGTAACTTTGCCGTCACAACAATATTATTATCAGTATATAGAGATGCCCATTTTTTCAATCATTACTGTTTGCTACAACGAGGTAAAGAACATCAGAAAGACGCTGGAGTCTACCATCAGCCAGACATTCAAAGATTACGAGTTGATAGTTGTCGATGGAGGCTCTACTGATGGTACGAAAGACATTATCCTGCAATATGAGCAACATTTCACTTGGTGGTGTTCTGAGCAGGACAGGGGTATCTTTAATGCTATGAACAAAGGTGTCAGCCACGCAACAGGCGAATACGTTATCTTCATCAATGCTGGCGACCGCTTTTTTGACCATCACGTATTGGAGAAAGTCTATCATAGGGGTATGCAGGCCGATATCATTGAAGGTCACACCATCAGAACGGATAAGATGGTGCGTCATCGGCCTGTCTACGATGACATGTGCGAGCATCTTTTTACAGATACCATCAGTCATCAAGGAACTTTCATTCGACGCCAGTTATTGCTTGACCATCCCTATGACGAGAAGTACAAAATTGTCTCTGACTGGAAATTCTGGCTCGAAACCCTTATTATTGAAGACCATTCCTATTCCTTTGTTGATCTGGATATTTCTTATTTCGACATGACAGGAATCAGTTTTACACAGATAGAACCACGCGAGCAGGAGCGTGAGAAGGTCTACCAAGAACTGTTCCCGCCCTACATGGTCAAACTGATTCACTCATACAATAAGGCCTACAGACTTTCGCTGGTTAAATATGCTGTATTCTTGGATCAACATAGCTCCAAAGGATACAGCATCGTTAGGAAGATTGCCAAACGAGTAGTAAAGATAGTGAAAAGGATGAAGCGTTCAGAATAACTTCTGATCAAGAGCACGCTCCATCGTTGGCGACATATCGTAGTACTTGTATTCTGCCAGTCGGCCACCAAAGAAGATATTCTTCTCTTGTTCTGCCAGTGCACGATACTGCTCATAGAGTCGCTGGTTGCGCTCGTCGTTTACAGGATAATAGGGTTCCATGCCTGGCTGCCACTCGGTAGAATACTCACGAGAAATAACCGTCTTGGGATTTTTATCGACATCAGCGCCAAACGTTTCAAAATGTTTATGTTCTATGATGCGGGTATAGGGAACCTCTCGCTCCGTATAGTTGACTACTGCATTGCCTTGGTAGTTCGACACATTCATCGTCTCGGTCTCGAAACGTACCGTACGCCACTCCAGATGTCCCAGACGATAGTCGAAGTAGCGGTCTATCTCACCAGTATATACCATCTTATCAGCTAAACCATCCAGTTCATTGCGATTAACAAAATAGTCCACACCCAGTCTGACCTCACAACCCTCCAGCAGTTTGTCAATGAGTTTGTTGTATCCGCCAATAGGTATACCCTGGAAACGGTCGTTGAAGTAGTTGTTGTCGAACACCAAGCGTACAGGCAGACGACGAATGATGAAAGCCGGCAGTTCCGTACAAGGACGGCCCCACTGCTTTTCGGTATATCCCTTGATGAGACGTTCATAGATGTCATGTCCTATCAGCAACAGAGCCTGCTCCTCCAGATTGCGTGGCTCTGAGACTCCTTGCTCTTTCAATATACGACGAGCTTCCTTACGCTGTTCTTCTAGCTTGGCGGTAGCTTCTGCCGGAGTATGTACGCCCCACATCTGGTAAAACGTATTCATATTGAAAGGCAGGTTATATAACTTGCCCTGATAGTTGGCGACAGGACTGTTGGTATATCTGTTGAATGGAACGAGTGAATTGACAAAACGCCACAATTCCTCGTTGTTGGTATGGAAAATATGTGCACCATAGCAATGTACATTGATGCCTTCCGTCTCCTCGCAATAGATGTTACCTCCCTGATGGTCACGACGGTCTATCACCAGACACTTCTTCCCTGCCTGACAAGCACGCCATGCAAAGGTAGCGCCAAAAAGGCCAGAGCCAACAATCAGATAGTCATATTCCTTCATAAGTCATCGGAAACTATTTATGCAGTCTACCACCTCCTGAGCTTCCTCCTTGGTAATCACCTGATTCATGGGGATGGACAGCTCCTGTTGGTGTATCTTCTCAGTGATAGGATACGAGCGGTCGTTCCACTCCTTGTAACACTCCTGCTTATGAGGCGGTATCGGGTAGTGTATCAGCGTCTGTATGCCATGTTCGGTGAGGAATGCCTGTAGCTCGTCTCTTCGCTCACAGAAGATGGGGAACTGATGATAAACGTTATTCTCATCATTGAGCTGCTGAGGCAGTGTAATCAGAGGGTTATCGATCGCCTTGTAATAGTAGGCTGCCAACTTCTGACGACGACGATTATCCTCGTCCAAATACTTGAGCTTGACATCAAGTACGGCAGCGTCTATCTCCGACATGCGACTGTTCATGCCTACATAGCGGAACACATACTTCTTCTGACTGCCATAGTTGGCCAAGGCTCGGATTACAGCAGCCAATTCCTTGTCATCAGTAGTCACCGCACCCGCATCACCCAGTGCACCCAGGTTCTTTCCTGGATAGAAGCTGTGCGCGGCAGCATCACCGAGTGCGCCAGTTCTTTTGAAACTTGAATCTTGAAACCTGAAACCACACCCCTGACTCTGAGCACAGTCTTCCATCAGTTTCAGTCCGTGCTTTTGGCATATCTCACCCAACAAGTCGTTATAAGCTATACGGCCATAAAGGTGTACAATCATGATGCCACGTGTTTTGGGCGTGATGGCTTCTTCTATTTTGTTGATATCAATCTCCAGATGCTCCCATGTGGGTTCCACTAATACAGGGACCAGATGATTATCGGTAATAGCCAGTATGGTAGCGATGTATGTATTAGCGGGCACTATGATTTCGTCACCGTCATGAAAGATGCCCAGCTCCTTATAGCCACGAATAATCAGCCTCAGGGCGTCCAGTCCATTAGCTACAGCGACACATTCACTAGTACCGGCATACTTCGCATAGTCCTGTTCAAACTGCTGATTCTCCTTACCTTGTAAGAACCAGCCGGCGTCCATGACCCTATTGATAGCAGCATCATACTCTTCACGATGTTGCGCTGTTATTTTCTGAAGATCCAAAAGTTTAACCATGTTGATGCTGTTTTAAATACGCCAAGTAGTCATCATAATTGCGGATATAGTCCTCTTCTTCATACTCATGGCTGGCTAATACCAGACAGATGCTGCCTGAAGAAAAACCTTGCTCTGAAGCCCAAATGCCTGGTGGCACGTGTAGTCCCCAGAAAGGACGGTTCAGTGTTACTGTCCGTTTGTTGATACCATCGTCAAGCACTACCTCAAAGGCTCCCGAAGCAGCAATGATAAACTGGTGACAGCGCTTGTGGGCATGGGCACCACGGTCTTCACCACCAGGGATGTCGTAGCTATAGAACACGCGGTTGATAGAGAACGGGACATGTACGTTCTGATACATATACGTCAGATTGCCCTCTCTGTCGTGCATCTTGTTGAGCTCACACAGTGAACAGTCAAAGACACTCTTCCCCTCGTTCTGCATTGGTTTGTTCACAGGGGCATTGACTCTCAACGAGGTTGTATTATCATTGGATACGGGTGTCGCCATTTCGCCTTTTCTCCACAACAGATACTCATCGTAGTTCATAATATAGTCAGCGGCATTATAATCGGTAGAAGACAGCACCAGAGCTACAGAGTTCGTAGAGAAATTAGTCATTGTTCGCCACATACCCTGAGGGACGTACAGTCCGTAATACGAACGGTTCAGCTGATAAGTTGTCTTCTCCGTACCATTGTCAATCTCTACATCGAAACTGCCCGAAAGTGCCACGATATACTCCTGCGTATCCTTATACGCATGGCCACCACGGTCCAATCCACCCGGCACATCGTAAATCCAGTGTACACGCCGTATCTCGAAGGGTACGTGTTTGAACTGCTCAATGATGGAGAGGTTACCTCTAACATCAGCAATCTTTGGCAACTCTGTTATCTTGCAGTCTATCTTTTGATCCATATACTATAGTGTGTTTTGTGTGAACGGTAGGCATGCTTGACAACGGCTGACAACCATCCAAACATAGTGCTCTTCGGAGCAGGACGAGTTGCGAGTCCATCGATGGTCGGGTCTACATGACGCATCACTTCATAGCATCGTTTCTGCTCTGCCAGATAGTCTTCGTACAATACCTCTCTCGCATTACGCGACATGTCATAAAATGTTCCTGTCAGTTGAAACTCACGCAACAATCCTTTTTTATAGCAGTTCAGTGCATGGTAATGAAAGAATATCACAGGGAATTCTTTACCTGTAGCAACCTCCGTGCCTACAATGCCATCACCTTCACGTCGGAATGTGTATTGCTGCATGTTCCAAGGGGCCAAACCGCCACCTAAATGCTGTAACTCATGAATTCCTTTAAATCGCGTCGTCCAGTCATCTAGATATTTCTGGTCGCCAAACTTACCGTCTTCCAGTCTGTCATAGCACCAGTCGAGACAAGCGTTGCGCCACCAGCGTAGCACATACAGTCCATTCTCAGTATTCTTGAATGTCATAAACTGCACACAATACTTTCCTGATGTTGCCGACTGGTCATACTCTGCTGTGTAACGATGGGCGGTTATCAGCACATCATTATCTCCCATCTCATCAACGAGTACTGATGGGTCGGAATAGAAGTAAAGGTCGGAATCAATATAGGTGCAAGCGTCAAGATGGTAATGTTCCAGACAATATAGAATAGTCGATCCGCTACACGTCCAGCAGTATTCTCCTGCCGTACGAGTGGGCTTGACGCGCAGCAATTCGGGGTCTTCGAACTCTTTGAGTGTTATGATAGTTAGATGTTTGAGTGCCATCCTCTTCATGGCAACTGCCAACTTGTCGTCGAAGGCAAACAAATATAGATGAAACTGCATACAGTGGCGTTCCAGCGAGCGATACAGTGCCAAGCCCTTTGCAGCATAGTCCGAGTTGTATAGTGTGCAAAAGTTAATCATGAAGATCTCTTATAAAAATTCTTGATTTTATCAAAAATATGCTTCAACTGTCTTTTCTTACGCGTTAGAAAAGGAGGGCGCTTTGGATTAGCGAAATTGCTACGCAAGTTATCAGATATTGTACCATTCTCTTCAAGACCTCCTATCATGACAATATCGTAGTTGGGCTTATCATAATAAGGCGTAGACATAGCATCCCCCGTATCAGAAGCACCACAGTTCACGCCAGTGCCATCTAGGCCGACATTCCTCACCAATGTATAACGTGGACGTAGGCACAATTTTCCTTGATGACACATATTCCATTGCCACCGTACTGCCCATGAGTCAACCTTGCCACTTTGCTGATTCAGAAGCATAATCCATAAGTCATCACCACCCAGACAGAGACGTGCTCTGTCGTTTTTTTCACCCTGTGTCAATGCCGGATAGTGATTGATGTCCCAGTCGGCAGACAACCAACGGTCTGCCCATGTAGCCCATCCCCACGATTCTACGCGTGGAACAAGAAATACATCATGAGGGTAATCCACTGGTATAACAATGTTTTCTGTGAAGGCACCAATCGTAAATATCCTAGCATCATTGGCGTAAAAATTTAAAGCCTCGTTCATAAAGCGAAGGAAATATGGATGTGTAATAATGTCATCTTCTACGATGATTGCTTTTCCATACTCCCTAATGATTTTTGTCACTCCATAAATGACAGAGTTTGCCAAACCACGATTCTTCTCTGCTTTCTCGACTGTAACCTCCTTAAAACCTGTTATGCTCTCAGCAAAGTCCTGCACCTCTCTTATTTTCCTGATTTGTTCTTCTGAAGCATTAGCTTTTGGACCGTCACAGAAGATAAAAACCACACTATCCTTGGCCATCTCGTTCTGTTTCAATGCCTCAATGGTCTGCACAGAATGGTCTAATCTGTTATAGAAGAAAATGATGATAGGGGCAAGATTCTCGTTCGTTTCCATAATACAAGATTTCTATATTACAATTGCTGCATGTCGTACAGACGCTTGTAGTAGCCGTTTTTGGCGATGAGTTCGTCGTGCTGGCCATGCTCTACAATCTCACCCTCGTAGAGCACATAGATTTCGCTGGCATTCTTGATTGTAGAGAGGCGGTGAGCAATGGCGATGGTGGTACGCGACTTCATCAGGCGCTCCAAAGCTTCCTGTACCAGACGCTCCGACTCGGTATCCAGTGCCGATGTTGCTTCGTCGAGAATCAAAATCGGTGGGTTCTTCAAGATGGCACGAGCAATGCTGACACGCTGACGCTGGCCGCCGCTGAGACGACCGCCACGGTCACCAATCATTGTATCGTAGCCATGCTCCGACTCCATGATAAACTCATGGGCGTTGGCAATCTTGGCTGCCTCGATGACCTGTTCCATTGTGGCATTCTCCACACCGAAGGTGATATTATTATAGAAGGTGTCGTTGAAGAGGATAGCCTCCTGGTTGACATTGCCAATCAGTGCACGCAGCTCAGAGATGCGTACCGACTTGATATTCTTGCCGTCGATGAGCACTTCACCGTCTTTGACATCATGATAACGAGGAATAAGGTCTACCAGTGTCGACTTACCAGAGCCCGATTGTCCCACCAGTGCAATAGTCTTTCCCTTGGGCACTGTCAGATTGATATTCTTCAGCACGGGACGGCCCTCAGTATAGCTGAACGATACGTTGCGCAACTCGATATCCTTTTCGAACGATGGCATGGGCTGTGGTTCTGTAGGTTCCTTGATGGGGTTGTCGGCCTTGAGAATAAAGTCGATACGGTCCATTGAGGCCAGTCCGACAGGTATTTGGTAGGTAGCACGCGAGAGCTCTTTCAGCGGGTTGATGACACTATAGAGGATGACCATGAAGAAAATAAAAGTAGGAGCATCAATGAGGTTGGACTCGTGGAGGATGAGATAGCCACCAAACCACAGCACGACGACAATGATAATGGTGCCAAGGAACTCCGACATCGGGTGAGCAGCACTCTGTCGGATAGCCATAGCACTGGCCTCGTTGCGGTATTCTTCGTTGATGTTGACGAAGCGCTGTAGCATCTTCCGCTCAGCAATGAACGCCTTGATGATACGCAGTCCACCAAGTGTCTCGTCCAGTTGTGAAAGCATGTCTCCCCACTTGCCTTGAACCGATGTTGACTGCGCCTTCAGCTTGCGTCCTACAATGCCCATGAGGTAGCCCGCTAAAGGAGCCACAATGATTACAAAGATGGTGAGTTGCCAACTGACAAAGATCATCGTTGAGAAACATACGATGATGGCGATGGGCTGGCGAATTAGCATATCGATACTGCTTGTGATGGAGTTCTCAACAGCTCCTACGTCCGATGACATACGGGCAATGATGTCACCCTTGCGTTCCTCGGAGAAAAAACTCAGCGGCAAACGCAGTACCTTCTCATAAACCTCGATACGAATATCACGAACGACGCCAGTGCGCAACGGTATCATGATGGCAGAAGAAGCGAAGTAGCCAAACGTCTTCAGACCTGTCATGATGATAAGAGCCGCCCCCATGAACACCAAGGTCATAAATGCGCCATGACTGGCTATCAGTTCTTGAACCCAGGCATAAGCATTGTTGATAATGAGGTCCTTGTCTAGCGTGTCCCACGACCATGGCTTATAAGTATAGACTTGCTGGTCTATCTTGAAAAGGATGTTCAATATAGGTATCAGCACAGCAAAGGAGAACACGTTCATCCACTGTGACAGGAAGTTGATGACTACCGACCAAGCCAGATATTTTCTGTATGGCTTGAGGTAGCGATCCATGACGGAGAAAAACTGTTTTAGCATATTCTTGATGTCTTTTGGCTACAAAGGTACGAATATTTTTTGATTCTTTATTCTTTTGTTCTTTTATTTTTCATCACGGCTGCAGGCGATCCTGCGTCATTCGCTCCATATACTGTTGGATGATAGCTTTCAGCTCGCGCTCCATCTGTGGCAGGATGGTCTTGCCGTCTTCCGTCTTCCATCTTCCGTCTTCCATCAGGTTGTGCTGCATCAGTGAATCACTGAGTGCATAGATACTACGGGTGTTCTGACCATCAAACTGCAGGACATGACCGTGTTTCACATACTGGTAGATGCCACCCATGTAGTTCACTGCCCACGTGTCCTCTGCGGGTGTGTTCAGCAGGTCGATGCCAAAGCCGAAATAGTTTTTTTGATAGTGGAGCATGCCCATTACAGTTGGCAGGATGTCAATCTGTTGCGCTATTTTGTCGAGCACTTCAGCCTCTCGTCCAGGCTCATATACAATAATTGGTGAGCAGAATCCGCCTAAGTCGGTCTGGTATTCTGGATGGTCACTCATGTTGGTATGATCGCTGGTCAGTACAAAGATGGTATTCTTGAACCATGGCTCACGGCTGGCCGTCTCAAAGAACTTGCCAATAGCCATGTCAGTATAGCGAATGCACTTGTGAATCTCCAAATTCTCCTCGGGAAACTGCTTCTGATACTTCTCTGGAATAGCAAACGGATGATGGCTTGACGCGGTAAATACGGCAGTCATAAAGGGCTCTTTCATCTCCGACATTTTGGTGGCATAGTATTGCAGGAACGGCTCGTCCCAGATGGCCCACATGCCATCAAAGTCGTCATCGCCTCCGAAACGCTCGTCGGCGTCATAATCCTCGCGACCGTAGTATTCCTGGAATCCTGTGCTACGGGCAAAGGCCTGAAAGCCCATTGAACCACGCTGGGCACCATGGAAGAATGCTGTCTGATAGCCCTCGCCAGCCAATAGCGAGGCAATACCATCTACATGATTCATGGAGGCTGGCGTCAGGAAGAACGGCTCCACGAACATGGGGATGCTGCTCAGGATAGATGGCATACCGTCTATCGACTTTCGACCATTGCAGTAGCTATGGGTGAATGTGATGCTCTTGGCAATCAGTGAGTCGACACAGGGGGTATAGCCACGATAGCGGCCGTTCTCCAACGTCTTGTTCAGTGCACCAATATACTCACGCCCAAAGCTTTCCACGATGAGCACCACCACATTCTTCTTCGTCATCGGTATCGTGTCGTTAGGCACATGAACAGGTGAGTAAACCTGCGCCATCTCATCACCGTCTTTATAATAGTCTGGCACCACAAAGACATTCAGGCCAATGGTACGATAGATTGAAAAAGGTGTGTTCAACACCAAAGCAGCATCCGTAGGTCGGTTCACATACTGATTAGCGTTACTGATGGTGATGGGGCGCACGGCAGTAGCGAAACCACCACGGATTCCTGCTACCACAAAGGGAGCCACTGCCGCCAGAGATGCTAATGTGACAAGGTCATAACGCCACCATGAGAGTTTATTGGCTTCTAACTTGGGGGTGATATAGAGTTTCCAAAGGCCATAAGCCACGATGACTGTCAGCACTACGAAATACCAGTGACGCAGAGCCTCTATGAAGAAAACTCCACCTATGTTTCCTTCGTTTTGGAACTCGTCAAACACCGTTGCCGTGGTACGTCGCATGGTATAGGGGAAATAGGCTGCATCACATAGGTTCAAGACCAATGCCAGCGTGTTGATGATGACAAACTCCCACTTACAAACCAGATGCCACACCTTACATTCTTTCCAATGTAAAGGAAACAGCATCAGCACAATATAGGGAATATTGGTCACAAGAATGGCAGAGGTATCAAACACCAATCCCCCTTGCCAAATTTCCCATGACAGGCTTTCTGAGAAATAACTCCAGTTATCTAGCAGATAAGCTATGCGGGCTATGAAATAGACCACATAAGCCAATAGCAGGTTCAATAGCAATGCTAAAAGCGGAGCAATATATGCATGTAAAAGTTTCAATCTCTTGGGATATTTCGTCATAGCTCATTTTTGTTTGCAAAAAGAAAGTACCATACGGGTTCCGTCAACATACTGTGTATCGAGCATGAGGGTAGCTCCCAGTCGTTGAGCCAGCTGACGACAGAGGAAGAGCCCCATGCCCAGCCCCTCATTGAAGTTGTTGAGTTTTGTAAACTGTGTAAAGACGCGTTCCTGGTCTTCCTTGGGAATACCTGGTCCACTGTCGGCCACATAGAAACAGATGCTGTCGTCGCCAACGCGCTCACAACCAATCGTGATATGTCCCTGGAGCGTGTACTTGTTGGCATTGTGCAGCAACTCGCTGAGTATCTTCGTCAGGTAATCCTTGTTGGTAGTAATCGTCAGATTATCTGCAGGCAGTTCCACCTTAAGCGTTACCGTGTCTGGGTTTCGCATCACGACGTCGCGTACCACCTCCTGACAGAGTGCGCCACAGTCAACCAGGTCAGCCTGCGATATCTCCTCATCCTGTTCCAGTTCCAGCACCTTCTTCCAGTTGTCAATGATATTACTGATGGTCTGACCGTTCAGTTTGATTTCACGTGTCACATCATCCAGATCTTTTTCGCTCATAAGGCTATGGCCGTCACGCAACACCTGTGCAAAGCCGCTGATAATATTCAGGGGCGTACGTATCTGATGGAACATATCCTGGACGAAGGCCGTCTTCTTACGGTCTGACTCTTCTGCCAGCGTCTTGGCAACCGTCAGTTCCTTGTTCTTCCGTTCTGTCTCGCTGCGGGCTGTCTCCAGTTCAGCCACGTGACTGGCAATGGACTGTTGCATGGTATGGAAACTGTTTTGCAGCTTACCCACCTCGTCGATGCGTGTGCTGGGAGCTATCTGACTGTCGAAGTGTCCTTCAGCGATATCGGTCGTCTGCTTGGTCAGCTTGATGACGGGCTCCATGGTTCTGCGAACAATGTAATAGCAGATGGCAAACATAAACAACAGGCCGAAGACCATGACGCTGACGATAATCATAATCATGTTGTTGTAGCCCCTAAAGATATCCTCCTCAGGACACACCAGGACCAGTCGCCAACCAGAGTCGGACAAGGGTTGTTCCAGAACCAGACAGTCACGTCGTTTCAGGTCAGACATCTTTGCATCCACCTTACTAGTGGCGATAATCGTATTCTTGGCACCTACGAGGATGAAATAAGAGTCAGGATAGCGCCATTCCCGTGTGAGAATCTTGGAAAGCATACGCTGCGACAGGTCGACAGAGATAACACCAATAGTCTTTCCACGCTCAGTAACCAGCGGTTTACAGAAACTGGCAATGACGTCGCGCGAATAGATGCCACTGGGATTATAGTCTTGGAAGGGATCTACCCAGCAGGCCTTGCCCTTCTTCAAAGGTTCCTGATACCAGTCCATATTGAAGTAAGGGTAATCGTCACTGCCCTCGTTCTCCGTATCGATATATCCGTCGTTATTAAAGGAATAGGCAGAGAAATAGCGTCCCTCGCTGGGGAAGAAGTTAGGCTCCATGGCTATGCTACACCCATTAAGCATGGGGTTAAGCTCCAGAATGCGTGCCGACAGTGCCAGCAACGAGTCGGGCTGTAACTGTTGGAACACCTGCCAATAGGTATTGAGCGTGGCCACCTCTACCTCGTCCATGATGCCGGTAAGACGTTGTGCCGTGTTGGTAAGCATCTGTCCCGATTCCTCAATAGCCGCCTGTCGTACCGACGCCTTCGAACGGTGTATGAGGATGGTCATGGTCACCGCAAAGATAACCACGACGAACGTCAGTATGCTAACGCTGAGACGGACAGATACCGACTTATAGATATTTCTGATGACCTCATTCATACATCTTTCAAAAACTTATCGAGAAGGGTTGTTACCTGCAGGGTGTTGTCCAACATATCATCGACGGTACTGCTGAACTTTTCAGCAGTAAGGTTATGATGATAGTCGCAGACGGCACGGGCCTCTGTCAGGATGTTATTTACGGGTTGCTCCACCTCTTCCGACATCTGGTGCAGCACATGGTTCTTCACTCGCTCCTCTTCCTTGATACGGTTGTAGGCAATGCCCAGTTCAAGGTTCTGTTCTTCCAGTATCATGGTCTCCTGACGCAGCTGACCCGTATATTTTCGGAGTGCCTGCTGCATCTTCCTGAATCTGCGTTGTAATATTCCTATCTCGTCGGAACGCTTACTGTCGGGCACCTCATCGGCAAATTCTCCATCTGCGGTTAGCGCAGTGAAGTTGGCCAGACGCCTGAGTGCACGCAGGTTGCGGTCTACAATGCCAAGACAGAACACCAGCAACAGCAGCAATCCCACCACCGCCGTGATACGTGCTGTATGCTTCAATTGGTCGTAGGAAGCGAAGATATCCCGCTCCGGACAGATAATGGCCACGCTCCATCCCGTGTATTTAAATGGTTTGTAGAACACGTAACAGGGCTCCTCGTTGATGTTCACCACACGATGGCCCGTCTCGCCTGCCAACATCGCCTCACCAATATGAGTAATTACAGTATCCTCATGTTCCATCGTCTGCGTGAACACCGTCTCATAGAACAGTTTCGTGGTGTCGGGGTGTACTAGATAAGTGCCTCCCTTGCCCAGCAAGAGACTGTAGGAATGGGGGTAAGGTTTGATTTCACTGATGGTAGACGAGAACCAGTCCAGACGGATATCAACAGAGAGCACACCTACCACATGCCCCTTCGCATCGTGGATGGGCTGACTGTAGCTGGAGAGGACCTTCTTGATGGCGATACCTTCCTTTGTGTCTTCAAAGTAGGGTTCTATCCAGTAGGGTTTGTTCAGCAGTGAAGGAATAAGGTACCAGTCCATGCAGTGATACTGATAATGGTCGGTTCCCACCTGCTTAGTCTGTATGGAAGTACCGTTGTCATACGAAAAGGCACAGAAATAGCGACCTTTCTCCTTGAAATAATTAGGTTCGAAGCTAATGCTGCAACCTGTCAGATCGGGATTGTTCTCCACCACCCTCTTGCTCAGGTCGAACATAAGGTCGGGCTCGTCAAGATGCTGCTCAATGACCACCAGCATATTGTTGGCAGCCACCTCGGCACGATGCAACGTATTGTCGATATGCAGCACAGCGCCCTCGATGGTCTTCGTAGCCTTGTTCCAAGCCTCCTCGCGCACTACCTCACGCGTCTCAGAGAACATGAGGGCAAAGGCTGCAGTGAAGATAGCGGCCACGAGGGCCACCACCCA
>JAEEGL013299263.1_pt1 | contig 27515 bp, 22 predicted proteins | sample 9134231 | NCBI WGS metagenome assembly JAEEGL01 (sample SAMN16246548, study PRJNA631951) | gut metagenome | biome: gut microbiome; feature: rumen; material: fiber-attached | host: Bos | place: Iran: Karaj | collected 2018-10
AATTAAAGTATCTGACTGTTTCTGATGAGGCTTTTAAGGCAATTAAGTTCGAGCCAAGAATCGACATCACTTTTGATGAAAAAGACAGCGTTCTTACTGTTCAGGATTCTGGTATTGGTATGACAGACGAGGATTTAACAAACAACCTCGGTACAATTGCCCGCTCTGGAACTAAGGCATTTATGGAGCAGCTTACTGCAGAAGCAAGCAAAGATTCTGCTCTTATTGGTCAGTTTGGTGTAGGATTTTATTCTGCATTTATGGCTGCAAATAAGATTGATGTTTATACACGCAAGGCTGCTGGCGACGGAAAAATCTGGCACTGGTCTAGCGACGGTACAAATTCTTACGAAATTGAAGAAGTAGCTGCTGATTCCTCTGCTGCAAAAAAATATGGGTTTGACAAGCCTGAATTGAGCGGTTCTGCAATCGAAATGCACTTGAACGACGACAGCAAAGAGTTTGCAAGCCGCTGGAAGATTGAAGAACTCATCAAAAAATACAGCGACCACATTGCATTCCCAATCTATCTTCATTACGAACAGAAAAAATATGATGATAAGGGTAAAGAAACTGGCAGCGAAAACAAAATCGACCAGGTAAACAGCGCAAGCGCACTTTGGAAGCGAAGCAAGAGCGAACTTAAGGAAGAAGATTATAACGAGTTTTACAAAACCTTTGGTCACGACGGACAGGATCCTCTCCACTACGTTCATACACACGCAGAAGGAACTCAGGAATACACAACATTGTTCTTTGTTCCACAAACAGCGCCTTTTGATATGTATCAGGCAGATTACAAGAGCGGACTTAAGCTCTATGTAAAACGCGTATTTATTACAGATGATGACCGCGAGCTTTTGCCAAGTTATTTGCGTTTTGTACGCGGTATTATTGATTCTGAAGATTTGCCATTGAATGTAAGCCGCGAAATTCTTCAGCAGAATCGCATTTTGGACAATATTAAATCATCTTCTGTAAAAAAACTTCTTAGCGAGTTTAAGAAAATGGGCGAAGCTGCAGACAAAGCAAAAAAGGTTGCCGAAGCAGACCGCAAAGATGAAGACAAAAAAGCAATCGAAAAGTGGGAAAAGTTTGTTCGCAACTTTAACCGCCCAATGAAAGAAGGTCTTTACAGCGACTACGCAAACCGCGACGAAATTGCAGAAATTGTTCGCTTTAAGTCTACAGACGCAAGCGGAACTGGCGACGGAAATTACACAAGTTTTGCAGATTACGTTCAGCGTATGAAGGCCGATCAAAAATCAATCTTCTACATCAGCGGAAGTGATGAAAAGAATCTTCGTGCAAACCCACTTGTAAAAGCCTACACAGACAAAGGTTTTGAAGTTCTTATTATGGACGATGATATTGATGATATCGTAATTCCAGGCTTTGGAAAGTACAAGAACGAGTTTGAACTTAAAGCTGTAAACCGCTCAGGTTCAGATGAAGATCTTGGTGGCGATAAAGAAGAAGCAAAAAAGAAAGAAGAAGCCTTTAAACCAGTGGTAGAAAAAATCAAAAAGGCACTTGGCGACAAAGTTAAAGAAGTAAAACTTTCAAAAACTTTGAGCGGCGAAAATCCTTCTTGTATTGTAGTAGATGAAAATGATCCAAGCTATCAGATGATTCAGATGATGCGCGCAATGGGTCAGGCTGGCCCAGACCTCAAGCCAATTCTTGAAGTAAACGGCGACCACCCAATTCTTTCAAAAATCAAAGAAAGCGATGATGAAGCTTTGATTGCCGATGTTTCAGAAGTTTTGTTTACACAGGCACTTATGATTGCCGGAATGGAAGTAAAAGAGCCAGCTGAGTTTGTAAAACACCTGAATAATCTTTTAAGCAAATAAGGAATTTATAAACAAGAAAAATCCTAAAAAAGGAAAGGCCACTTCAAAAACGCCTTTCCTTTTTTTTAAGGAACGCCGGCTTTTTTAAATAAAAAATCCTTCAAAAAAGGAAACTAAAAATCAATTAGTAATCCTTTTTTGAAGGAAAGTTTCTTAAATAAACGTTTTTTCTTTCTTTCTTTATTTAATTGTAATACTACCAATCTTGTTTGCTTCAAGGTCTTCATTCCAAATACCTTTGTTTGCAAGACGGATTGGATATTTTCCGTCTTTTGAAGAATCTGAATCTATATTACAAATTTTGAGGTAAACATCGTATTCGCCAGTTTTATAATTTTCTGGAATAGAAACACTTGTATTAATTGGTCTTTCTGTAAGGGTTAAATTTGCCTCTGTGTAATTACCTTTGAAAGGGTTTGTGTTATCAGAAGCAATTGGAGCTTCCTTGCCTGTAGGGGCTGTGTCTTTTTCTATAAGATAAATTTTATAACCTTTTTCGCGGTGGAAAGGCATTTCTGCAAAACCTGCATTCTTAATTTTCAAATTAATTGTGAGACTATTACTGTTTTCTTTTATCTTGCTATCAGAAATGTAATATTTATAGCCCATATTGTATAAAATGTGGCGGAACAAAAATATTGTGTTACCGTTTTCTGTCGTGTATTTATATTTATCATCTAGTTCTTCTAGGGCTATTCCTTTATGCGAAATGTTTAGATATGACAAGTGAACAACTTTCATTTCGTCGCCTGCTGCTTGAGTTGTATCACCCTTATAGTATTCTTTACCATCATCTGTTATTAATTCTCCACCATAACTGGTGTATCTTAAAAATGGTTCAAGGAATTGAGTTTCTTTTTTTCTTTTTCCTTCATTTTTCATTCTGAATGTACCTGTATCACCCTCTGAACCTAAGTAACCGTCATTATACATTCCAAGTTTTTTGATTAATGAAGAGTCGTATAGACTTGTAGGTACGTCTGATTGTAAATTATTCCAATCTTTTAGCAGGTCAATACCTTCATATGCAGTTGCATAGCCATAAATGGCTTTTGGGTAACGTACTAATAAAGGAGCCTTTATATTATTTTTTTCTAATTCTTTCAAATATTTATTTATAATAATAAATGAATGGGCTTTTTCAATTCTATTTTTTAATTCCACTTCTTTGTGAGTGTATTCAGAGGTGGAGTCGGATACAGGCTGATATTCGTTTACAGATGTTATTAATTTTGATGTATTTAGATTTGAAATTCCAGCAGCTTTTTTAAATTCATCTTCAGTCATATAACCTTTTCCAAATGTAGTTCCATGCATTTCACCCCAAGGGCCAAGCATTCCACATTCAACTGCAGTAATTACATCTGTATAATCTTTTAATAAAGCACAGATTTGTTCTATATGCTGTAAAATAGCATCTAAATCTTGTGGTTCAACATTGTAATACATTGTGGTATCTTTTTTATGACTTTCATCTTTTTGTTTTGAGATTGTATTTAATGTTATTGGATAGTTTAGACCACGAGCCTTTGGATCATAATGGAATCGTATGATTGCAGTTTTGTTTTTGCTTCTAAGAAGGTCTAATGTGTCTTTTACTGCGTCTAGTTTTAAAGTGTATTTTGAGCCTTCTATATAGTCTTTGTAATCTTTATCATTTAGCTTATTGTATGTTTCATATATGACTTTTTTATTGCTTTTACTAGAAGCCTTTTCGTATGCGTCCCAAAGTTTTTTTCCATTAGCTGTGTAATCATGCAAATCAACCATAAGATGAACTAAATTACTTGGAACATAGTCACCGGCATTTTCAGCTTTATATTTAGAGACAAAATTATCTGCTGGTTTCTTTAAAGCATCAGAGTCACCATCATACATAAGGTCACCAGAGGTGTCTATGCCAATTTTGTACGATCTGTAAAAGCCCATATCAGGGTTTACAATATAGTCGTCAAGTGTATCAGCATATTCATATTTAAAGATGAGGTTGTCTTTAAAGATGTGGTTGTCACTTGATGGATTGTTACTTTCTGCCTGGAATCTGCAGCTGTTTAGTGTGAGTGAAAGGAGACTTAGCGTACACAAAGCGCTAAGGATTTTGATTTTTTTCATTGTTTCTTCCTTAGTTAAAAAATTTTGGTACGTTTATTAAATTGTTTGAATTAAAATGACATTATGTTAGAAAATTGTCATTTTTGAAATAACCAATCAGGTTAAAAATGGTTACAAAAAAAACAAGCAAGATTGTAAAAAAAATTATTTAAAGTGTTTTTGTTTTGCAAAAATAATAAAGAAAGCCGCTTAAAGATTCAAAAATCTTTAAGCGGCTTAATATCAATTTTAAAAAAGGTATTTTATATTTGAACTTAGTAAATCAAAATTATTTAATCTTAAATCCAAAGAAGCAAGAAGGGTAAAGTTCAAAATCATCTGTTCCGCCACCCCATTTGTGTTCAATAAGTTCAAAGGCTCTGTCGTTATAACCGTGAACGTTTACGTCTACAGTTGCTCCAAGGTTCAATTCAAAGTGCTTTGCTCTAAGGAAGTTCCAGGTTACACGAGCACCGTGAATAAAATAATCTGTTCCTGAATAGTGTTCAGAATCATCTTCTTCTTTGTAAAATCCGTGATAAGTTCCAAATTTCTTGAGGTTTACAAACTTTGAAAGCACTTCAACATCAAGAGATGTAAAGCCGATTCTGAATTCTGTTCCAAGACCAACGTATGAAATTGCTGGAACTTCATTTTTGAACAAAGCTGTTCTTTTTTGAGCGGCACCAAGTGTAACAAACAGTTTTTGAGTACCAGTCTGTAAATAAATATCAAACATATCGTTTGTATCCCAGTAAAATCCTACATGGTGCATACCGTTTTTGATGATGTTGATTAAACCAATTGCAACACCGTCATTTTCTTCAGCATAGTTTATAAGACCAATCTGAAGTTTCTTTACTTTTTTTGCACCGTTGAAAACTCCGGCAATCTGCGCAACTTCAACTTCGTTTGCAATGTTTGCAACACCGGCTGCCTGAACTGTATCTACTTTCTTAGCATAGTTGAACACGCCGGCGCCCTGGAAGCCTTGTACTTCTCCACCAGTAATATTGAATACACCAGCGCCCTGGAAGCCATGAACGTTTCCGCCAGTAATATTAAATACACCGGCACCCTGGAAGCCGTAAACATCTTTAGAAACAATATTAAAGTTTCCAGCGCCCTGAATTCCGTGTATTTCTTTTGCAATGTTGAAAACACCAGCGCCCTGGAAGCCATTTATAGTACTTGGTGTAATATTAAACACGCCGGCTCCCTGAATACCATTTACTTCTTTTTTTGTGATATTAGCAACTCCGGAAAATTGTCCGCCATAAACGCTTCCAGTTGCAATGTTTAAAATTGGTGAATATTGAATAGCCTTTAAGTTCTGAACTTTACTTCCAAGTATACCTATTGAGAAAAGTGTGTCTTCTTTGTTACCACCAACAAAATTAAAACCTGGCACAAAAGCCAAATGGAAATAACTCATTTTGTCGTCATCTGAAGAAGTTTTCTTTTCAGAATCTGATTCTGAATTTTGATTTGTATTTCTGTTGTCGGCAATTTCGTTTTCGTCTAAAGCTTCAAGGTCATCAACAGCGAGAATTTCTTCTTCTTCGTCTTCTTCGTAGTCTTGAGCACCATTTCCGCGAATTCTGTTTGACTTACGTTTGATTGTTGCAAGAGAATTCTGATCAAGAACGTAAACCTGGTCTTTTGCAAGATTAAAATAGCCCTGCTTTGTTGAATATTCGTCAATAATTACAGCAGAATACTGATCTGAAGGAAGTCCAATGTAAATTGGCTGTCCAGCGCTTTTGTTGATTTCAGAAATCAGTTTGCCCTTTGAGTTTCTGATAATAAACTTTCCTTTTGCGTCTTTTGAAAGAGAAAGCATTGCGTCTGCAGTTGAAATATCAGAAAGAATCAAATCGCCCGAACCAACAAGTGTAATATTGTAATTTGGGTGCTGTGGACCGGCGCGGCTTTCTTCTGTTTTAGAAAGCGTATCGTTAAATGCGTATGAATAAAGTTCGTTTAAAGTTACTTTATTGTCGCCACTTGCGTCGGCAGCTCCGCGCAAACCTGTAATCATTGCATTTGTAAAAAATGATGATTCAATTTCGTTTGATTCCTGAGAAACTTCGTTGTCTGAACTAGAAGAAAGGTAAGCGTGTCCTTTTACAACAGAAGAATCGTCTAAAAGGAAAGGCTTGCGCTTTTGTCCGCCTTTTGTACGAATAAAGTTTCCAGAATAGCAGGAATCCAAAATTACAACGTGAATATCACTTGGAACTGCTGTAATTGCAGCTTTAAGTGTTGAATAATCGTACGAAACATCACCTAAAAGAAGTGCGTTTTCGTCAGAATGTCCAGAATAATAAAAAAGAAATTCTGAACGTTTTGCTGTGCTTTGACTTGATTTAATCTGATTTGTGATTTTATTCAAAGTCAAATCAACGCTTTCTTTAGTTGGGTCAATCAAAACATAACTGTTTGAATCGTTGATTCCGCCAATTTCGCTCATAGTCTTTTGGAAATTAACTGCATCGCTTCCAGCATAAAGAAGCTGAGTGTTGTCTTTTCCGCCTTTGTTGGAACCAATGAAAATTGCGTATCTATCAACTCCATTTGAATTTTCCTGTGCATTCTGCGCAAATAAAGGAGTGAGACTTAAAAATGTTATCATTAATAAAACTAGTTTCTTCATAATATCATTCCTTTTCTATTTTTGGCTATTTTTCAAGCACGAAAGTTACACCATCAGTCTTTTTTGGTAAATATGATAGTTCTTTAAGATAATCAATATCAGTTTTGTTTTTAATCTGATTTTCGATTCCGTCTAAAGAAAACTCCTTCATTGAAGTTACAAGGATAAAGCATTCAAAGTTTGGTGCATTATCAAGTTCATAAGAAAAATCAAGCGGAGTTTCGTCGTTGCGATGAATAAGTCTTTCTGCCTGCCAGCTGTTTTCTGGGAAATGGCGAGTTACGTTTCCGTTTCCGTCTACGCTAAAAATTACTCCAAATTCCTGAGCGCCGGCATTGTATGTAATCTGAATTATATCGCCAGAATGAGCCAAATCACCGTTATTTAATGCCTGAACTTCGCGGCCTTGTTGGCGGTAAAGTTTGATTTCAGGTTCTGTATTTGCTTGAATTGCATTTCCTTTTGTATTTATAATTGGACGCGCATTTGGCTGCATTTTTTCTGTGTTTGAAGACATCATACCAGCCGGAATTAAAATTGCGGCAAGAAATACTGCGGCTGCTGCGTAACTAATAATTTTGTGAGCCGGAAATTTTAGTATATTTTGTGAAACTGATTTTGATTCACAGGATTTTGAGCCATTTTTGTTTGCGTTGAGTTTTGCTGCAACTTTGGCCTTCATATCTTCTACAGAATATTTATTGAGTATTTCTTCGTCAGATTTTTTTAAGTTTTCTAACGCGATGTCGATATTTTCTTTTCCATAAATTGAATAGAAGTCTTTAGCATCTTTTTCAGAATTTTTGATTTCTTCTAAGATTCTATTAGGAATTGCCATATCTTCCTCCTGCAAATTCTCTTAACTTTTCCAGACGCTTTCTGATTCCGGAAACAGACATTTTCATTTTTTGTGAAGTTTCTTCTAATGTATATCCGTCTACATAGTGTAAAATTGCAATTTGTCTGTCTTTGGTGTCGCGTTGTGAAAAAATACAGTCAAGAAGGATCGAAGTTTCAATCTTTTCTGTTCCTTCTGCACTAGCTGAATCTTCAACTATTTCTGCAATTACATCAAATTCTGGACCCGAGCGTATTTTATCTGCTCTGATTTTATTTAAACAGATATTTGTTGCCATTGTGTAAAGGAGACTCGAACACACCTTTGTTATTTTTTCCTTTCGTTCAATAAGGCGCACAAAAACGTCCTGCATTGCATCAAGCGCTTTTTCTTCATTTTTCAAAATGAAGTTGCAGCGTCGAAGCACCATAGGTCCATACTGGCGGTATAGATTATCAAAATCATCTATCGACAAAGTTTTCATTGTACAATTTGTTCCTGTCATTAATTTTAACAGCTGAGATAAAAAAAAGTGTTACAAACCAATAAAAAAAATCTCAAAAAATAGGCTTTTTCCTGGGGTTTTTTGATTTTTAGCACTTTTTGCAAGGCAAAAAGGTGCCAATCAAACAATATCGTAAGCGACATTGTTTGATTATTGGTTAAAAGTAATTTACGTTCGCTAACTTTTTAATAATTATTCAGTGTGAGACCGGTATAAGTTTTTGCGTATTCTTCGCCCGCACTGCGAATTACCTTTTCCATCTCTTCTGTCAGATGCTTTGCGGCAATTGGTTCAGAAAGGTTTTTAAACTGTTCTATTTTAATTACCGGAAGCATTTTAATATCATAAAGATATTTCTCTACATGATTGTAGGATAACAGAGGGTCTCCTTTTCCAAGACCATATTTATCGCTACCTCCAATAAACAAAGGCTGAACATCACAACCACAATAAAGGGCAATTCGGGCGGCACCCTTTTTGTAAGAATTCTGACCAACGCGAGGCGAACGTGTTCCTTCTGGGAAGATTATTACGTTACAACCTTTGTCGGTGAGTTTTTTGCATTCAACAAGAATATCATCAAACTCTGTTGTATTTGTGATATAAGCCTGCTTTATTACACCGCGAAGTGGCCCGTGTGTAAGACCACCGCGTACAATACAAGTTGAATTTGGCACAAGAGACATAATGTAAACAAAATCCAAAAGTGAAGGATGATTTGCTACTATGATTTTGCTGTGAATCTGGCGAAAGGCCTTTGGATCTTCTACTTTGCGAATTGAAGTACGAAGATAATGTAAGCCGCCAAGAAAAACTCTAAAGGTGTGCGAAACGTAAGCTCTTGCTATAATGCCAAAATCTTTATGACCTAACGAAAAAAGTCGTATAAAAGGAAAAACAAAAATTCCTAAAAAAACTGCTCCAATACCAAAATAAATCAATGCAAATACTTTGGAAATGCAATAATAGGAATACGAAAAAATATTTTTGATTTTTGGAAGTTCACTCTTGTAGCTGACTTTTTTCTTACTCATAATCCAACCTATTTTAGCAGAAAGCGAAGAAATTCTACCGGCGATTTTTCTACAGCAGAAAAATCATCAAGGTAAATGCAGTTTTCTTTTTTTTCTGCGCTAATTACACAGGCAAAAGCAAGCGGAATATTTTCTGCCGGCCTTTTGTCTCCATAGCATTCAGGAACCAATTCATCTGCATAAACAAGAATTACCTGTTTTTCTGTGCCGGCTAAAACTGGCGCAGCCGCAGCTTTAAAGGCTTCTGAAAAATCATTCTTAGAAGGATATAATACAGAATAGCCGCCTTTTAAGCCAAAGGCAAGTGTCGCAGATGAAATTGGAGTATTAAAAACGGAAAGTGAAAAGCCTGCCGGAAGAATCATTCCGTCTTCAATAATTCCTTTATTTATTGTAAATTCCCGCTCGATTTCGCCGCGCAGGGAAATAAATACAAGTTTTGTTTCTTTTGAAATATCAGTTTTTTCAAGCAAAGAATGAACAACATGCACCGTCATTTTTGTAATTTGCGAAAGGCGGCGACGGAACAAAGGCTCTGTATATTCCAATTTTGGCGATTCTTTTGATTGTTCAATTTGAGCGTCGCCGTTAAGCCAATTTTGCCATAGTGTTTCATCATCGGTAAGGCCTGGCGCCCATTTTGTAATGCTTGAAATATATATTTCTTTCATATTTACCTTATAAAGGCAAGTAAAACTTGCCTTTGAGCAATTCCTTTGATTTTAAGCTTTCTTAAAACACAAAAGCGAGTAAGCATTGCTTCCAAGATTGTGATGTGCACAATCAAGTTTAAAGCCAGCTTCTTCAATTGCATCTACTAGTTCCTGGAAACGGTACATTTTACTGTTTCCGTTTGCAATACAAGTAAAGTAAAGCGAAGTTCCCATTAAAGAATAAGAACTTGCTTCAAACTTCTGCTGATCCCAAAGTGGTTCCAAAACCCAAACATTTGTGTTTTCGTTTGCTGCTTCGTGAACTTTCGTTAAAATCTTTGTTATCTGATGAAGGCTAAAGCAGTCCAAAAACTGGCTCATCCAAACTGCATCTGGGTTAGCCGGAAGTTTTGTTGATTCTTCAAGAACGTTTCCCATACTAAAGTCAACGCGGTCTGCAAAGCCTGCTTCTGCAGCGTTTTTCTTTGCAACATTTGCCTGGCCTGGTAAATCACAAATTGTCATTTTTACATCTGGATTATAACGGCAGCAGGTAAGCGACCATTTTCCTGTGTTTCCGCCAATGTCCAAAATATGCTTTGGTTTTTTAGCAAAAACAATTGGAAGTGCTTCTGGGAAAGCAATATCAGAATAGAAATGGTCAAAGTCAAACCAAGATTTTTTTGGCTGTTCTGGCAAAGTTGAAAGGGCTTCGTAAACAGTAACCCATTTATCGCCAAAAACTTTAAGACCTTCTGGTTTGCCATTTTTAATAGAAGCTTCCAGGTCCCAAGCGCCTTCGTAACAAATATCATTTGTAAACCAGAAATTTACTCTTGTTAAATCATCTTCCAAAAGCATCCAGCCGGTTTTGCCAAGCTTATATTTTTCTGTTTTTGGATTTGATTCTGAATCTTGTGTAAGTTTTATAACGTTCATTCCAAGTGCCATTTCGCAAAGAACGCCAACTCCGTATTCAGAAAGATTTGTTTTTTTAGCGAGTGCTTCGCGTGTAATTCCTTTATCACCGGCGTCTTCAATAGCCTTAAGAATTCCAAGATTAATCATTGTTTTTATTGCCTGGAATGCAAGTGGTGCAAAGGCAATTTTTTGAGCTTCGAATTTTGCGTCTACAGCGCGCAAATCGTCTTTTTTGTATTTTTCAATATCGAAATAAGCTTTATCCATAATATCCTCAATATTAAGTAACACTTAAAGGTATACCATATCAAACCTTTTTGCAATAAGCGCTTTAAGTACGTTTTGGCGCCTGCTTGTACGTTGTTTTCTATATAATTGGCGGCCTTTGCTGGCAAATAGTTGCACAAAGTGCTAATACAAACTGCTTGTATTGCTTTTTTTTTACTAATTATATAGAATACACTCTAATACGCGTATACTAACTGTAATAAGGGAATGATTATGGATCAGTTGAAAAATGAGATAAAGGAAGTAATTATCTCATCACTCCAGCTTGAAGATATTAAGCCGGAAAATATCGTGGATTCAGATCCACTTTTTGGTGAAGGTCTTGGTCTTGATTCTATTGATGCGCTTGAACTTGGAGTTGCATTAAAGAAAAAATTCGGAGTAAAATTTTCTGCTGAAAGTGGAGAAAATAAGAAGCACTTTGCTTCTGTTAATGCGCTGGCTGAATATATCACAGCACAGAAAGCGTAATTCTTATGTAAGAGGTTTATTATTATGGCAAAAGATGAAATTTTTGAAAAACTTAAGGGTATCCTTGTTTCTGAGTTTGAACTTGATGAAGCTGATATAACTCCTGATGCACTTCTTGGTGATGATTTGGATTTGGATTCAATCGATTCGATTGACCTTATTGTTAAAATGAAGGAATTTATGCCTGCTGATAAGGGAAACGTAGATCCTTCAATCTTTAAGACTGTAAAGACAGTTCAGGACGTAGTTGACGCTCTTGTTCCTTATATGGCATAAGGTGAACTAGAAACTGATGAGAAAATTTTTTCGGGCGCTTTTTTATGTGATTGCTGCCGTTTATCCAATCCTTGTTTTTACACTACTTGTAGTGCTCAAGGTGGATACAAAGATTCTTTCTTTGTGTATTGTCGCACTTGCGGCAGCATTCTTTCTTAGCGTTACGGGAAGCAGAAAGACCGGAAATAATGAAAAACGTGCATTAAACTGGAAGCCTCTTTTGAGTTCCGCACTTTTTCTTGCAGCCGGTCTTTTTTGTTTTATTACCGGAAAAGAATTCTTTTTGCGATTGTATTCTGTTGTAATAAACATAACGCTTCTTGTAGTGTTTGGAAGCACATTGTTTTTAAAACCAAATATCATTTTTAGATTCGCAACTCTCGCAGATAAAAGCATTAAAGGTTCTTCCTATGAAAATCAAGTTAATGTATACTGTAGAAATGTAACTATAGTTTGGTGCTGTTTCTTTATAATTAACGGTGCTATTGCAGCATACACAACTTTCTTTTGCAGCCAGGAAGTTTGGGCTCTTTATAATGGCGGAATTTCTTATGCCCTTATGGGAGTTTTGTTCGCTGTAGAATTTATAGTTAGAAAACTGGTGGACAGAAAAATGGTAAAAGCGTATCCAATTTCAAAATTTAAAGCAGATTCTCGCAAAGATGATTATATTCTTTGTTTTGAAGATTCTTGGAATAAAAAGATTTATAAAACCTGGAAAGATTTTCTTGTTGATACGGCAAAGGTTCGCCGCTACATTGAATCTTGCGGTGCTGATGAGTTTATATTGCATTGCGAAGATTACTGGTATTTTTTGTGTACTTTTGTAGCGCTTTTGCAGAGCAAAAAGGCTGTTTATCTTACACAAAACATCACTTCGCTTTTTATGGCCGAAGTTAGAAAGCCTGGAATGGCTTTTTTTACAGATCAAAAAATTACTGAAACAAACGAAGCGTGCCTTTCGGACGTAACTTTGATTCAGAAAATTATAGAAGAAAGTGCGGAGCCACAGGAAGAATATTTCCGCACTTGCCCGGAAATCGATGCAGAGCAAACAAGAATCTTTTTGTTTACTTCTGGAAGTACAGGAAAGCCAAAAGCTGTTCCTCAGCGAATGAAAGAATTTGAAGAAGATAATGCGTTTATTATTTCTAAATGGGCAAAAGAATTTACAGAACGCAAACTTGTTACAACTGTAAGTCAACATCATATTTATGGATTTTTGTTTGGCATTTCGTTGCCGTTTACGCTTGGAACTCCGTTCCGCCGCTGCCGAATTGAATTTCCAGAAGAATTTGAAAAACTTGATGATACTTCGTATATTGTAATTGCAACGCCAGCCTTCCTTAAGCGAACGGTTGAAGTTGAAGAAAAACTTAATATGAAAGATGTCTGGATTTTTACAAGCGGCGGAGCCGTTTCACCAGAGCTTGCCGTTCAGACTGAAAAAGTATTTGGATTTTGTCCGCTTGAAGTTTACGGTTCAACAGAAACTTCAGGAATTGCATATCGTCAGCAGAAAAAAGACGAACTTGTTTGGACACCTTTTGATAATGCAAAAATCTGGCTTGGTGATGACGGTTGTCTTAGAATTATTTCGCCGTATATCAAAAATCCAGAAGGCTTTGCAACTGCTGACCTTGCAGAAATTTTTGACGATGGACGCTTTTTGCTAAAAGGCCGTTCAGATTCAATCGTAAAAATAGAAGAAAAGCGTATTTCAATGACAGAAGTTGAAAATCGGCTTCTTGAAACTGGCTTTGTTGAAGATGTAAAAGTTGTTGCTCTTAGCAACGATGTTCGTCAGTATCTTGCTGCAGCTTTGGTTTTAAATGAAAAAGGCCGCGAGCACTTTAAAGATTCTGAAAAGTATTTGATAAACCGCTATTTTCACGACTTTTTAATGCAATATTTTGAAAATGTCGTAATTCCAAAAAAATGGCGTTTTATGGAAAAACTTCCAACAGACGTTCAGGGTAAAAAGCATAAACTTGAAATTATGGCTTTATTCGACTAACTTGTTTTACTAGAAAAATGGAGAAACTTTATGGATTTTAATAATCATGATATTGATAATGAGCAGATAATCAGCCGCAGCGAAAATGAAATAGTTTTGGAATTTGTGATTCCTGCAACAAGCGATTTTTTTGACGGTCATTTTCCAGAATACAAACTTTTGCCGGCCGTTGCTCAGTTTGAAATAATTACAAGATTTTCGCGCAAATACTTTGGCACACAGCGCTATGTTCCAAACATCAAGAGAATCAAATTTTCGGCTCCAATCAGACCAGAAACTAAAATTCACCTTGAACTTACTTACAAACGTGACAAAGCAAGCGTAACTTTTAATATGTCTGATGCAAATGTCCAGGATAAAGTTTATTCTTCGGGCAGTTTCAGCGTTTTGGTTGAATAATGAAATACGGGTTTGTAATTCCAGTTTACAGGCACGGTGCAACATTAGATTCCGTTGTAGCAAATTTGATTCAATACGATTTTCCGATTATTGTTGTTGACGACGGAAATGATGAAGAAAATCGCGCCTTTATAGAAGCTGTTGATAAAAAATATCCTCTTGTGACTTTAGTTAGCCGGCAGAAAAATGGCGGAAAAGGTCGGGCTATGTTCGACGGAATTCGTAAAGCCGCAGAAATGGGGCTCACGCATATTCTTCAGCTTGATTCTGACGGTCAGCACGATGCTGCAAGAGCCGCACGCTTTATTGAGCTTTCAAAGCAAAATCCTAAAGCGATTATTTGCGGATATCCCGAATATGATAAAGACGCTCCAAAATCACGAGTAAACGGCCGCAAATTTGCAAATGGCTGGATTCATCTTGTAACGCTTTCGCACGAAATTAAAGATGCAATGATTGGTTTTAGAATTTATCCGGTTGAGCCATTTTTAAAAATGCTTCGCCGCGCCTTTTATATTGACGGTAGAATGGGCGTAGATATAGATGTTTTAGTTCATTTGTTTTGGATGGGAGTTCCTGTAATTTCAGCGCCGGTAAAAGTTTTTTATCCTGCGGACGGAATTTCAAATTATAATTATTTTACAGACACAATCCGACTTTCTGGAACTTACGCACGACTTTGCCTTGGATTATTATTTCGCTTTCCGGTTATTTTGTTTAGGAATATTAAGCGAAAAATCAAGAAAGACGGGGCAAGCATTTCTTGCGGGAGCACAGATTAATGGAACATTCTTCTGAAGAACAAGATATTCATTGGGCTGATGAAGCTGAAGCAATCAAAACTAATAAGCCGCTAAAGTTTGTATTGATTTTGTTCAAAATTATGCCAACTTTTTTGATTCATGCGCTTAGTATTCCGGTTGCATTTTTCTTTTTTATTTTTTCTTCACATGCAAGACGAGCCGCAAGATGTTATCAAAAGCAATTGCGCGAATTTACTGGCGGTAAAACACCTTCAAAAATCAGCGGTTATACGCAAATCATAAATTTTACCTTATGCGTTCTTGAAAAAATGGAAGGCTGGCTTGGAAAAGTTCGCTTTGACAGAATTAATTATCAAAAAGATGATGTTTCTGAAGTTATAGATTTACTTAGACAAGGAAAGGGCGTTCTTTTAATTACTTCGCATTTAGGAAATATGGAGTTGCTCAGAAGTTTGCAGAATTATAATACTGAGCTTTGCGGCCGCGAAGTTCCTGTTGTAATCATTATGGATATGAACGTTTCTGAGCAATTTACAAAAACAATGAAAGAAATAAATCCTGATTATTCTATGAACGTTGTTGACGCTTCAAATGTTGGCCCGGATTCTATGATTTATATTTCTGAACAGGCGGAAAAAGGTGCTTTAATTGTTGTTGCCGGTGACAGAACAAGTGCTCAAAATCGACAGAAAATAATTAGAAAATCCTTTTTAGGCAAAGAAGCTTCGTTTCCTTATGGAGTTTTTTTGCTGACTTCGCTTTTAAAACTTCCAACTTTTTATATGTTTGGAATGCGTTCAAGACTTTCAATTTTCAGCCCAAAATATAATGTTCATATAGAAAAATCTTTAATTGATTTTAATGGCCCGCGTTCAGAACGTGAAGCAAGAATTTCTGAATGTTGCGGCGAATATGCAAAAAAGCTGGAAAAGTTTTGTTTGATGTATCCTTATCAATGGTATAATTTTTTTAACTTTTGGGCATAAGTGAGGTTTTTATGAAGAAATTGACAATTTTTGCAGGTTTGCTGCTTTTTACTTTTACTTCGATTTTTGCACAGAATCTTACGCTCGAAAGTGTTTGCAAAAATCTTTCAGAGCGGCCAAATACAACTGGCGATTTTGTTCAGACAAAAACAATTCAAGCAAATGGCCGAAAGTTAACTTCCAGCGGAAAATTTATTTTGAGCAAACTCGGAATTATGTGGAAAACAGAAAAGCCTTTTCCTTCGAGCTTGATTTTAACTGAAGATTCAATGGTGCAAATTGCGGCAAACGGAAAAAAATCGGTTATGAGCGGCAAAGACAATCAGATTTTTTCAAATATTTCTTCTACTTTGAGCTCGGTTTTTTCTGGTGATTCGCAAGCGCTTATGAATAATTTTGTGTGCGATTTTTCTGATGACGGAAAAGGCAATTGGGCTGTAAAACTTTCGCCAAAAGATTCAACAATTGCTTCGGTGATGAAGATTCTGGTTTTATCGGGAAAATGGAGCGAGAACTCGGGGGCTGCGCTGGATACGCTGGAATTGGCAGAGACTTCGGGCAATTCAATTTTATACGAATTCAAAAATCAGAAATATCCAAAGGAACTTTCCGCCGATGAAAAACAGAACTTTGTTGTTGAGTGAAAAACTAAAATCAGTTTCGCAAAAAAAACTTTTTGGAGCGTGGCTTTTTTATCATCTTGCCATTGCTCTGCTTTTTATAATTACTTTGATTATTTTTGGCGGCAAAATTGGAATTGATTCTGATTTGTTTAATCTTGTGCCAAAAAGTATTTCAATGGAATCTGTAAAAAAAGCAGACGAAAAAATGATGTCGGTAACTTCGCAAAACGTTTTTGTGCTTGTTGCCAACGAAGATTTTTTGCAGGCTAAAAAAGTTGCAGAATCGGTTTACGAACAAATTAAAGACAGCAAAAATTTTGACTCAGTTTCGCTTTACAGCGATGTTAGCTCAATGGGCGAAATAACTGATTTTTTGTACACTTACCGCAGTTATCTTATTGACGAAAAAACAGCCGACCAAATTCTTGCAAGTGACGAAGGCGCAGCTGATTTTGCACTTGAAGCGTTATCAAAGGTTTACGGCGGTTTTACAATGCTTCCGCTTGATAATATTGATTCAGATCCTTTTTTGTTGACGGAATACAATTTGCAAAATTATCTTTTGGCTGTTCAAAATGCCGGAACTGCAATGACTGTAAAAGACGGCGTACTCGCTTCTAAATTTGAAGGAAAATGGTACGTTATGATTCGCGGGGTTTTGAGCCGCGACGGTGCTCGGTTGGCTTCGAAAAATAATGCGATTTCAGAAATTTATAAGGTTTGCGATTGTGTAAAATCTTCTGATCCAACCACAACTTTTGTTTTTTCGGGAACGCCGTTCCATAGTCACGAAAGTTCTAATTCTGCGAGCCGCGAAATTTCTGTGATTGCAACTGTTTCAATGCTCGCAGTTATTATTCTTTTGATTTTTATTTTCCGTTCTGTGCGGCCTTTAGTTTTTTCTGTTGGATCAATTTTGATTTCACTAGGCGTGGCTGTTCTTGCAACGCTTGCTGTTTTCCAAAAAATGCATGTTATTACGCTTGTTTTTGGAACTTCGCTTATTGGTTCGTGCATTGATTACAGTCTTCACTTTTTTACGCATTGGGCTGCAAACAAAAACTTAAAATCAAGCATTGAAATTAGAAATCATATTTTTTCAGGGCTTTTAATGGCAATTGTTTCAACGGGAATTTGTTTTGCGATTTTGCTTTTTGCGCCTTTTAGTATTCTAAAGCAAATGTCGTTTTTCTGTCTTACCGGGCTTATTAGTTCATTTTTAACAACTATTTCAATTTATCCGTTTATCAAACTGCCAGAAAACAGAGGAAACGTTCGTTTTACAAACGGTTTTTCAAAAGTGATTTCTAAGCTCGAGCAAAAATGGGTTGGCCGTTCGGTTATTATTGTTTTGTTTGCTTTTTCTATTCTTTCGATTGCGATTTTGCACAAAAATGTAAAAGTAAAAAATAATCTTCTTACGCTTTATGATATGAAAGGCAAACTTTTGCAAGATGAAATAACGGCTTCGCAAGTTATTCAGTACACTCCTGGCGGCTGGTATATTATAAGTGGCCAAACTGAAGATGAAGCGCTTATGAATGAAGAAAAACTTCGCAAAGAATTTGAAGCTGCAACTAATGGCTCTGTTGGTTATGTAAGTACTTCGAGCTTTGTTCCTTCAAAACAAGTTCAACTAAAATCCCGGCTTGCATACAAAAAACTTTTGGGCTTAGCAGAAGAACAGTTTATTAATCTTGGATTTGATGCAAATGAAGCGGAACTGCTTGCAAAATCAGAATATAAATCTTTGCCGCCGGATTTTTCTTTAGATGATGATTTTGTTTCTTTTTCAAACGGAAATGTTCCAGCGTTCATAGAATCTGCAATTTCTTCTGCCTGGCTTGGAAATGTTGACGGAAAATATTTTACGGTTCTTCTTCCAACTAAAGTAACTGATTATTCTGTTTACCGTTCTTTAGCTGAGCAAAACGAAAATGTTTTCTTTATCAGTAAATCGCAAGATATAAGCACAGACTTAGACAGTCTTACTATTATGATTTTAAAATTCTTTATTGTTGCTTATATTTTGATGTTTGTAATGCTGCGCTTTTTTTATTCGTGGAAGCAGGCTTTAAAAATTATTTCGGTTCCGCTTTTGATTATTCTTGTTGTTGTTGCGGTTTTTGCGGTTGCAAAAATCAATATGGAATTCTTTTCGGTAACTGGTTTAATTCTTGTTTTTGGACTTGGCCTTGATTACATTATTTATATGATGGAAAATGAAAAAAAATCAAATTGTGATGAGGCTTCGCTTGAGCCGTTTGCAACAATGGTTTCGTTTGTAACAACTATTATTTCTTTTGGCGCTTTGGCTTTGAGTTCCTTTAAACCGGTTCATTTAATTGGCCTTTCGATTTTTGTTGGCTTGTTTACGGCTTATGTTAGTTCATTCTTTTATGGAAGACTTGGGGGAAATAATAATGAATAAACTTCAAAAAAAATCATTTTTGCCTTTTTTGATTTTTTCTGTTTTTGTGATTTTTAGTGTTTCTTCTTGTAAAACTACTCCAAAATCAAAAAGTTTAAGGCCGGTTTATATTACTAATTCTAAAAAAGTGAATTTGCTTGCGCCTGGTTCTGCAAATATAGTTTTAGACCAAGTTATTTTGCTGGAAGGCTCTTTTGGAAAAACAGATTTTAACTTAATGTCTTATACTTTAATTAATTTGGAAGAAATTAATCTTTCGCTTTTTAATGAATTTGGAACAGATATGGGCTTTGTTTCTTACAACGGCGAAGCTGTGATTTTTGATTCGGCTTATTTTCCAAAGGCACTTCCTGGCGAATATATTATTTGCGATATTCAAAATGCTTTTTATTCTTTTGAGGCTTTAAAAGCAAATTATGCAAATTCCGGTTTAATTTTTGAACAAAAAGAAAATTGCCGCCGCATTTTAGACGGCAAAAATCTTATAGAAGAAATTTCTTTTGCAGAAAATACTGTAGAAATAAAAAACCTTCTGCGCGGTTATTCGTATAAACTCACTATTGCAGAAGGCTTTTAATCAAAATTTGATTTTAAACTAATTTATAGTTTTCATCTTTTTTAAGAATGCAAAGGTTGAATCTTTTCCAACCCAATGGCCGCAGCCTGCAAAAATAAAGGTTGTTCCGCCTTCATTCAAATAATTTGTAATGTCGCAAGCCCATTCTTTGTTTCTGTCTGTAAAAAGCTTTTGATAATATTTTTTGTAGGATTTATCGCTTTTAATAGTCAGTTTTGTTGAATCAGTAAAACTTTTTTCAAAGCTTTGCATATCATCGTTTACATAATTTTCGTAAAGCTCGAGAGTTTCAGTAAAAAGTTTGTATGATTCTTCGGCATTAGTTAAAGTTTGGATTGTATCTTTTAAGTTTGTAATCTGTTCGTCGTAATCACCGAAGGTAAGGACTTCAAGCTGAACAGAAAGTTCATCAAGCCCGTCCCAAGTGCGGTTCATTTCTTTAAGATTGTCAGTAAAGCTGTTATCAAGGCCAAATTCAGAAGTAAGCCCTGTTTGCTGGTAAATAAGTGTAGTTAAAGTGTTTGAAATAATCCACGGGTCAAGAGCGTTTATAGAATCATATTGTTGAAGAAATACAGTTTTTAGATATGCATTTTCTTCGTCATTCATATAATCTGAAATAAGTTTTCCGTCTTTGTTTGGAGCGTATAATACTGCAGCTTGATTTTCGAGATCTGCATAACTTTGTGTAGAAAGTTCGCCGGCATAGCGGTCTGCGTTTAAAAATGCCTGTTGAACTTCTTCTGAAAGAGGGAAAATCCTTTCGTCTCCAAGGTGGAATGTTCCTTGAATATAAACTGTACTTGGATTTCCGTTTTTGTCTGTTCCGTCGATTCTCCAAAAGGCGCGGCTTTCGGTTTTTGTAAGAGTTGCGGCAGCTTGTTTTGGAGCTGAAGCACACGATGTCATTACTAAAGCAACAAAAAATGCGCTTAGTAAGAATTTGAATTTAGTTTTTAGCATAAGTTCCTCTTAAAATCGATTTAGTATTCTATTAAAACGATTTTAATTATATAATGTTACAGATTTGATTTAAAGATGTGATTTTTTTTTATAATATCTTTTTCAAAGGATAAAGGATGGATTTATTTTTTTCAAAACCCGGAGTTATGAGTTGTGCCGGTAAAAATATTGATGAACTTTGGAACTCTGTTCTTAGCGGAAATCAGAGTAATATAAAGCGTGTAAAAGCCTGTAATGGCGATGAATTTTTTGCTGCAAGAATTTCTGATTCAGATTTAAAACCTGCAGATTCCCGTTATGATATGAAAATTATCAGAATAGAAGAGCAGGCTCTTTCGCAGATTTCTGATGATATTAAAGCCGCTGTTGAACGTTACGGCGCTGAGCGTGTTGCCGTTTGTGTTGGCTCTTGTGATAATGGAACTGAGTTTTCGCTTGCCGGTCATAAAAAGTATTTTGCAGAAGGTGAATTTCCAAAAGAGTACAATCTTGAAATTCAGGGCGCAGATTATGTTTCTACATATATTGCAGAACGCTTTGGGCTAAAAGGGCCGGTAAATACTTTTTCAACGGCGTGTTCTTCCAGCGCAGGCGCAATTATCAAAGCGGCAGAAATGATTTTGGGCGGCCTTGTTGACGCTGCTGTTGTTGGCGGCATTGATATTGCTTCTGATACAACTTTGATTGGTTTTAGCGCGCTCGAAGCTGTTTCAAGCGAAATTACAAATCCTTTTAGTAAAAACCGGCACGGAATTACACTTGGCGACGGTGCGGCGTTTTTTGTTTTAAGCCGCGAGCCTTTGAAACGCGAAAATCAGAATGATTTTGGAATAAAATTACTTGGCTGGGGCGAAAGTGCAGACGCTTACCATATGACTTCGCCAGACCCAAGCGGAGCGGGCGCAGAAAAAGCAATTCGCCGGGCACTTGAAAGTTCCGGCATTTGCGCAAGTGATGTTGGTTACATTAATTTGCATGGAACGGGAACAAAATTTAACGACAGTATGGAAGCAAAAGCGGTTGCTTCGGTTTTTGGTGATTCAAAGGTTTTTGTTTCTACAACAAAGCCGGTTACAGGCCACACTTTGGGCGCAGCTGCAAGCCTTGAGCTTGCACTTTGCTGGAAGGCTCTTGTTGCAAATAATTGCGAAAAAAATGATAATAGGAAATTGCCGGTTCAGGTTTGGGACGGAGAATTTGATTCAGAACTTCCCGTTTTAAATTTTGTAGGCAAAGAAACTTTTGAAAAAAATACCGCAATAAAGGGCAATCTAAAAGTGTGCCTTTCAAATTCGTTTGCGTTTGGCGGAGCAAATGCCTGCCTTGTTATAGGAGTTTAAAAATGAAAGAAATTCAGCAGTATATTGAGCATGATGAACTTATTAATTATCTTCCGCACAAAGGAAAAATGTTTTTGCTTTCGCGCGTAACACAGCATGATATAAATCAGCATACAATTACAAGCGAATATGATATTACAGAAAATTGTATATTTTATGAGCCTGAATTTGACGGAGTTCCAACTTGGGCTGGCTTTGAGTTTATGGCTCAGGGAATTTCAGCTTTAACTGGAATTACAAATACAATGAAAGGCCGAACTCCGCTTCCGGGCTTTATTCTTTCAGTAATGGAATTTAAGGCTGATGTTGGATACTTAAAAAACAACACAACAATTCAGATGAAGATTGCAGAAGATTTTCGCGATGAAGAAAATCACGTTTACAGATATATTTGCGAGCTTTATGCAAACAAGGGCGATGAAAAGCCAGCCGCAACCGCAAAAATTTCTGTAATGGAAACGGAAGACGCTCACGCACTCTTCGGCGATTAATTATTGAATTCGGATATTTGAAAGCACGCACTGGTCTCCTGTGAGCGCCAAGTACACAGTTGCGGCTGGGTCAGCCAAAGTTGTTGTGCTTTCGATTAAAATTCCACCATTTTCCGTTGAAAGAAAAATCTGTGCGCCTTTTCGTTTTACCGTAATTGTGCTATCAAAGCCTTTTTTGTTAATTTCTTTCCAGGAATCCCAGCCTTTAAACTGTTCGGTTTTAGTTACCAAAAGTTCATTTTTCGCAAAATCTGATTCAAAACTTTCGCCGTCTAAGCGTATAAACTGGAACATCTGATAATTTTCGCCGTTCAATTTTTGATCATCAGCATAAAAAAGCGCAATATAAGGACAATGCCAAATTAGCCTTGCAGTTTGAAGGCTAAATGTATGAAACGAAATTGAAAGTTCATCAACAACAGGAATGCCTTTTATAGAATCTGAACACCAGCTGTCAATTTGAACATTCGGAACATCGCCTTGCGGAATATTTGTATAACAGATTTTTTTTTCAATTCGCGGAATGTAAGTTTGATCAACCTTCTGTTCTTCTTTTTTAATATCAACTTTGCTGATGTGGCAATGCTCACCGGTAAGCCCAAGATACGCAAAACGCGTATTATCCGGAAGCGCAATTATAATTTTAATGGATTGGTAAACATTCTTGATTGCAATTTGAATGTGGTCTTCTACTTTTACCGCTTGAATTTCGTATTCAATTCCTGATTTGTAAATTGGCATCCAGTTTGGAGTTGGCGCGTCTTTGTTTGTAATAATTTCGCTTTTGATTTTGCGTGCGCCTAATTTTTCTGTAAGGCCGTCAAAGCGAATTGTTGCGTATTCGTAATAAGCCATTTCGAGCGTTTTTGTTTCTATTTGATGTATTCGCCCGTCGAGAGAATCAAAAAGTATTATTGTTGGAATTGTTTCTTCCGAAACAAATTCCGGATTTGCCTGACAAAGTAATTTGATATTTGTGATTTTATTGTTTAGCAAAAGGCCTTCGGAATAAGAACTGCGATATTCTTCGCACCAAAGTTCATTTTTTCCGGCAAGCTCTTTGATTTCTTCGCTTTCTTTTAGCTGATATTCAGTATCAAGATCAATAAGATTCAGCATAATTTTTGCAAAATCCGGGTCAAATTGAGTGTCCATACATTTAAGAATTTCTTCGCGAACTTTTTGCTGCGGAAGCGGGTCTCGGTAACTGCGTTTAGAAGTCATTGCGTCGTAAGCATCTGCAACGGCAATAATTCTTGCAATTTCAGGAATATCTTCGCCTTTTAAGCCTTCCGGGTAGCCGCGCCCGTTGTATTTTTCGTGATGAAAATTTGCTGCGACACTTAAATATGGCGATTTACTAATGCTCGAAAGAATCTGTTTTCCAATTACAGGGTGTTTTTTTATGATTGAAAATTCTTCGTCTGTAAGTTTTCCTTCTTTGTTTATGATTGCATCTTGAATTCCTATTTTTCCAACATCGTGAAGAAGGCCTGCAAAATAGATTTCTTCGCAAAACTTTTCGCTTTTGCCGGCCTTTTCTGCAATTTTTCTTGCGTATTCTGCAACGCGTGTTGAATGTCCGTGCGTGTATTTATCTTTTGCGTCTATTGCGTTTGCAAGGGCGGCCGCTGTTTGTTCAAACATAATGTGCATATTTTTTTGTTCGGCTTTTAAAAATTCAAGTTCGTTTTTATTTGCACGCACAACAGAATTGTTTAAATCAAATAATACAAAAACATAAAGGAAAATAACTTCTGTAACCAATATGATTGTTGTGAGTGAAATTCCATAAGCAAAAAACTGAATTATAGTTGCAATTATTGGAAGTGTTGTAAAAAGCAAAAGCGAAAATCTGATTATGTGATTTATACGCTTAAAATACTGCAGAATAACTGAAAGCTGAAAAAATAAAATTATTGCCGGAATTATATAACTTAAAAAATAGGTGCTTGAACGGTGATAGTAATTTTGGTCATCAAAATAATAATAAAGCCCTGTGAATTGTGAAATTATTATAAGGCTAATTTCAACCCAAACCAGTATTTCTGTGATTCGCAGCCGTTTTGGCGCTTTTGGTAATTTTCCTTCGTTTGTAAAAAGATCAACAAGATAAAGATTAAGGGTTCTTAGAATTAATAGTGTAAAAGTAAATACAACAAAGTTGCAGATTCTAACGGCCCAATAGCCAAGATTTGTTGGATTTCCTCTATATATGTAGGCAAATCGGTCTGCAATTAGAAGCAGCGCGGCGGTTAATTCCATAAAAATTAACGCAAGCTTTTTTTTGCGCCGCAAGGTTGTAGTAAAAGATGCAAATACAACAAGCATTGCGCAAAGCCCGCTGAGTACAAGCATAATGTCTAGCTGATGAACTCTAAGAAAATCCATAAGATAGTCTTTTCCCTTTCTGATTATATAATTGTAACAGATAAATGAGAATTTGGAAGTTTAAATTGGAGTTCTGCAAAGCAGATTGTCGTGTATGACATTTTTTGTAAAAGTGTCTAGCAAAAGATTTATGTCTGTGGTAAGATTATTTAAATTAGGAAAACAAGCGTTAGGCGGTGGAGCAGCGGCGAAGCCGTTCCGAAGTGAGCGTAGCGAATGTAGGAATGGAGCGATAGCGGAACTGCGCAAGCGCCGACCGGCTGCCGCGTCAGCCGGGAACGCCCAGAGGAGAAAAAAATGGAAAACGCAAATGCTGATAAGAAAGTTCTTGTAACTGGTGCGAGCGGTGGAATTGGCCGTGCAATTGCTGTAGAGGCTGCTAAGGCTGGATATTATGTAATCTGTCACTATAACGGAAGTCAGGGAAAGGCTGAAGAAACTTTGGCTCAGATTCAGGCTGCTGGCGGACAGGGCGAATTGATTCAGTTTGATGTTTCAAACCGCGAAGATTGTAAGGCAAAGCTCAGCGAATTGAGCGCTAAGCACGGTGTTCTTTGGGGAATTGTAAATAATGCTGGTGTTACCCGCGATAATACTTTTGCTGCTATGAGCGGCGAAGACTGGGACAAGGTTATTCATACTAATTTGGATAGTTTTTACAATGTTATTAATCCTTTGCTTATGCCTATGGCAAGCCGCAAAAATAAGCGCGGTGGACGTATTATCACAATTTCTTCTGTAAGTGGTGTGCACGGAAATCGTGGCCAGTCAAACTATAGTGCTTCTAAGGCTGGTATTATTGGTGCTACTAAGGCTTTGGCTGTAGAACTTGCTGGTCGTGGAATTACTTGTAACGCTATTGCACCTGGTGTAATTGAAACTGATATGACTAAAGCTATTCGCCCAGAAGTTTATGATATTATTATGCAGACTATTCCAATGGGCCGCGCTGGTAAGCCGGAAGAAATTGCAGCTGCAGCTGTGTTCCTTTTGAGCGAGGGCGCTGCTTACATTACTCGCCAGGTAATTGAAATTGACGGTGGTATGTAATCTTTAGCTGATTATCTTTTTATGATATCGTTTGAAAACGAGCTGCATTTTGTGTGCGGCTCGTTTTTTTTTTGTGATTTTGGTAATGTAAAACTGCGATTATTGCAAAATGGCGTTTGTTTCGTTGTTTGATTTTGTCTTAATCTTTATTTGATAAATCAAATATGGGTTTATTGTCTTTTATTTTATTTTAATGTATGCTTTTGTTTATATTTCAATTGATATACTTAGAATTGCTTTTGCAATTTTTGGGAGAAAAAAATGGAATTCACTAAACCTAATGGAAAGCGCCGCGTTGTTGTAACTGGTGGCGGCATGGTTTCTGCACTTGGACGTGATTGGGAAACTGCTTTTGCGAATCTAAAAACTTGTAAAAATAAAATCCGCTATATGCCGGAATGGGAACGTTATACTAAGATGAATACTCGCCTGGCTTGCCCTTATGACGGCGAGATTCCAAGTTTCCCAAGAAAGAAGATTCGCGGAATGGGCCGCGTTGCTATTCTTGGCCTTCTTTCAACACATGATGCTTTAAAAATGGCAGGCCTTCTTGCTGAAGACGGCGAAGATGTTATTGAAGAACTTAAAAACGGCCGCACAGGTATTGCTTACGGTACTTGTATGGGAAGTATGGACGCTATTGGCGACCTTGCAAAAATGGTTGAAACAGGGGATTCCAGCCACTTGAACAGCCAGACATACATTAAGGCTATGCCACAGACAAATGCTTGTAATATGAGCGTTTACTGGCAGATTCGTGGCCGTGTTATTGTAACTGATACTGCTTGTACTTCAGGCAGCCAGTCTATTGGTTATGGTTACGAAGCTATTGAAGACGGCCGCCAGGATATTATGATTTGTGGTGGTGCCGAAGAGCTTTCTGCTCCAGACGCTGCAATTTTTGATACACTTGGTGCTACAAGCTGTTTGAACAAAACTCCTGAGCAGACTCCAAAATGTTTTGATAAAGATCGCGACGGTCTTGTTATTGGCGAAGGTGCCGGCACTTTGATTTTGGAAGATTTGGAACACGCTGTAAAACGCGGTGCAAAGATTTATTGTGAAGTTGTTGGTTTTGCAACAAATATGGACGGCTCACACATTACTTCACCTAACAGCGAAACTCAGGCTAAATGTCTTGAAATGGCAATTGAAGATGCTGGAATCAGCAAAGACAAAATTGCTTATGTAAACGCACACGGAACTGCAACTCCTCACGGAGATATTTCTGAAACTCAAGCTGTTTACAAGGCTTTTGGCCGTGCAATTCCAATCAGTTCTACTAAATCTTATATTGGTCATATTCTTGGTGCCTGCGGTTGTGTAGAAAGCTGGCTTACAATCAATATGATGAACGAAGGCTGGTTCCACCCGAATGTAAACCTTGTAAATGTAGACCCGGAATGTGCTCCGCTTGATTATATTACTGGCGAAGGCCGCAAAATTGACGCAGAATACGTTATGGCAAACAACTTTGCGTTTGGCGGTGTAAACACTTCTTTGATTTTCAAGAAATGGACTGAATAGAAAAGGCGTAAAAAACGATAGCCGCTTGCGGCTATCGTTTTTTTTTTACCTAACAACAATAGCCCTTATGGCAGTTTTAGGCGGTTAATTTTGTAAAAAAAAGCGCAAAATTCCCCTTTTTTTAACAGAAAAAACGGGAATTTTTACAAATTTTGAAGTAATTGTGTAGCCTTTTGCAAACTTTTTTGTTATAGTTTCTGCTATGATGCTTTTAGATACAAGTAAATAAGTTTCTTCAGCGGCAAATAAAAAAATCCATTAGTAAAAATCAAAAAAACGCATAAGGCGTAAGTTGGGTAGAAGTTTATACAGCTTAAAAAGTAAGGTTTAAGGAATAGGAAAATGAAAAAATTAAAGTATTTGTTAC
>JAEEGL016004962.1_pt1 | contig 27515 bp, 15 predicted proteins | sample 9134231 | NCBI WGS metagenome assembly JAEEGL01 (sample SAMN16246548, study PRJNA631951) | gut metagenome | biome: gut microbiome; feature: rumen; material: fiber-attached | host: Bos | place: Iran: Karaj | collected 2018-10
CCGCATCAACTTCCCGGAAGAGTGCGTCTTAGGCAACGCCATCGTGAAAGTGTATAACACTCCCAAGCCGCAACCCGAGCATGTGGAGCTGCCGCAGGTTGATGTGGCCCGCATCCGCGCCACCGTTGACCGCTGCAAAGACGGCTACATGGAAATTGCTGACTACAACGAACTTCTCGACGCCGCCGGCATCTCCCGCAAGAAATCCGTGGAGGTTTCCAAGAAGGAGGATGCACTGGCGTTCGCCAAAGAGGTCGGCTGCAGCAAGGATGTTCCGTTGGTCATGAAGGTCGTAGGCCCGCTGCACAAGAGCGATGTGGGCGGCGTGACCCTCGGTGTGAAAGATCTGGACACCGTGGCCAAAGAGTTCGACCGACTCATCGTCATCCCCGAGACCTACGCTGTGGAGATGTACCCGATGCTAGACGGTACGGATGTCTATATCGGTGCCATTCGCGACCCGAAATTCGGACACCAAATTTTCTTCGGCTTGGGCGGCATCTTCATCGAGGTGCTGAAAGACGTGCAGAGCGCGTTGGCTCCCATCACCGCTGCTGAGGCCAAGGAGATGCTCACGAAGCTGCGCGGCTACAAGATCCTGCAAGGCGTGCGTGGCCAGGAGCCCGTCAACCTCGACCTCTACGCCGACCAGATTGCCCGCGTGAGTGCGCTTGTGCAGGCCGCTCCCGAAATCGCCGAGATGGACCTCAACCCGCTGTTGGGCAACCCGCGGTATGTCACCGCCGTCGATGCCCGCATCCGGTTGGAGAAATAATCGCGGAAATTTTCACAAAAAAACACAGAAAAGCGCGGAAATCCTTTGGAAAATTCGCGCTTTTTTTTCGTAATGTATTCTTTTTTTTTACTTTTGCACCATCAAAAAGTTTCATCAAAATCATAAAACTATGGACGTTGTAAGTATTATCCTTTTTCTGCTCATCGGTGCGGTGGCCGGCTGGTTGGCTGGCAAGCTGATGAAAGGTGGCGGTTTCGGCCTCATTGTCAACATCATCATCGGTGTGATTGGCGGTTTCCTCGGCGGCTGGCTCATGAGCCTTGTCGGTATTCAGAAAGCCGGACTACTTTGGGAACTCATCACCTCTGTCATCGGTGCATGCGTGCTGCTCTTTATCGTTTCCCTGTTTAGTCGGAAATAAGCTGACAGACAAATATTTCACGTCCCGGATGCGACAAGCGCATCCGGGACGTTTTGTTATTTGGCATACTGGATGGGGATAGGAGCTGTTATTCCACGTGCGCTACCACCATCTCCTCTTTCAGGTCGTCGTAGTCAAGGGTGACGGCATCGCCGGAAGTGAGCGTCATGTTAAGGATTTCCTCGGCGAGAACATCTTCCACGTACTTCTGGATGGTGCGCTTGAGCGGTCGTGCGCCGTAATTGGCGTCCCAGCCATTATCGACCAGGAAGTTCTTCGCCTTGTCGGTGATGCTGATTTCGACATTGAGGTCTTTCACACGCTGCAACACTTTCTTGAGTTCGATGTCGATAATTTTGCCAATGTCCTCCTTGTCAAGGCTGTTGAAGTAGATGACATCATCGACCCTGTTGAGAAATTCCGGCGCGAAGGTGGCTTTCAGCGCCTTTTCGAGGATGCCCTGCGCCACTTTGTGCTCGGCGGACTTGGTGGCATCGGTGCTGAAACCCATGCCGGTACCGAAGTCCTTGAGTTCGCGTGTTCCCACGTTGGAGGTCATGATGATGATGGTGTTCTTGAAATCGACCTTGCGGCCCATGCCATCGGTGAGTTGGCCTTCGTCAAAGACTTGTAAAAGAACATTATAGACATCGTGGTGTGCTTTTTCGATTTCGTCCAGCAGCACGATGGAGTAGGGCTTGCGGCGGACTTTTTCAGTGAGCTGGCCGCCCTCCTCGTAGCCGACATAGCCCGGAGGCGCACCGATAAGGCGGGAAACGGTGTGTTTTTCCATATATTCGCTCATGTCAATGCGGATGATGGAGTCCTGGGAATCGAACAGGTACTCGGCCAGCACTTTAGCGAGGTAGGTTTTGCCGACGCCGGTGGGGCCGAGGAAGATGAAAGTGCCGATGGGCTTGTTCGGATCTTTCAGTCCAGCGCGGTTGCGGCGGATGGCCTTTGCAACCTTCACCACCGACTCGTCCTGACCAATGACCACGCCTTGCAGCTCATTGGCCATGTTCATCAGCCGCTCGCCTTCGTTCTTGGCGATGCGCTGCACGGGTACGCCCGTAATCATGGCAATAACTTCAGCCACAATGTCTTCCGTTACTGTCGGGCGGTTTTCGTTCACGCTGTTCTCCCACGTCTTCTGAATCAGCTTCCGCTCTTCCTCCAGCATCTTGATTTGGTCGCGATATTTGGCAGCATCGTTGTATTGCTGGTTGCGGATGGCATCCTCTTTCAGCTTTTCTTGCTCCGCAATGGATTCCTCAACGGCTACAAGTTCGTCTGGCACATGGATGTTCTGGATGTGGAGCCGCGCCCCGGCCTCGTCCATCACGTCAATGGCTTTATCAGGCAGGCAACGATCTGATATATAACGGTTTGACATGGCAACACAGGCTTTGATGGCCTCATCGTTGTATCTTACTGCATGGTGGTCTTCGTATTTGTCCTTGATGTTGTTGAGAATGTCCAACGTCTCTTCCGGGGTGGCAGGTTCGAGGATGATTTTTTGGAAACGGCGTTCAAGGGCGCCGTCTTTCTCAATGTGTTCGCGGTATTCATCAAGGGTAGTGGCACCGATACATTGCAGTTCGCCACGTGCAAGAGCGGGTTTGAAGAGGTTGGAGGCATCCATGCTGCCGGGGGCGTTGCCAGCACCCACCATCGTGTGCAGCTCGTCGATGAAAAGGATGACATCGGTGCTCTTTTCCAGTTCTTCCAAGATGGTCTTCACGCGCTCCTCGAATTGTCCACGGTATTTGGTACCCGCCACAAGGCCGGCCATGTCGAGGCTGACGATGCGTTTGTGCAGGAGTGTGCGTGACACGTGACCGGAGGTGATTTGCAGGGCAAGACCCTCTGCTAATGCGGACTTGCCGACACCGGGTTCGCCGATGAGCACCGGGTTGTTCTTTTTGCGGCGGCAGAGAATCTGGGCGATGCGTTCCAATTCTTTCTGGCGGCCCACCACGGGATCAATCTTGCCCTCTGCGGCCATCTTGGTGAGGTCTTTGCCGAAACTGTCGAGCATTGGGGTGGCGGTTTTGCCCGCTTCTTTGCCCTTCCTCACGGTACGACGTTCGTTTTCGTCATCGTCATCGTGGAATTGTCCGGCAGTAGCCACGGATTCGGAGAGATGCAGTTCGTGACGCAACTCGTCCTCGAATGTCTCAAACGTGATTCCCGCCTGCGCCAGCAGCATCTTGATAGTGTTCTGGGTGTCCAATTGTGCGGGTTTCAGGATTGCCAGAACGAAATGGTAGGATTCCACAGCCTCGCTTCTGTATTGTTTCGAGAAGAGGTAAGAGAGGTGAAGCCGTCCCTGGGCCTGCACGCTCATAGGTATTTTTTCCTGCGGATTGTCGGCGCGGCTTTCGGGGGTTTCAAGCATCTGCTCCAGCCGGGTGCGCAACCCGTCAAGGTCAATTTGAAAGACGGAGAATATTTTTTTGGTGACACTTTCCCCGGGGTAACGGAGTAGGCACACCATAAGATGTTCCAAACCAATTTGTTGTGATTGAGATACCTTGGCCAACTCATGAGCTTCGGCCAGGATATAGTTCATTTCTTCAGAATATTTGATGTCCATAAAAACGGGTGTCTTTAAAAATTGGCGCAAATGTACAAAAATTATGCCAGTAAGCTACTACGTTTGCCGTTTTTTTGTATTTTTGCCAACTCATCAGTAATGCCGTTTTTATGTTTGAAAAAATAAAAAAATATTTCCTGCGTAAGCGTATTGCGGCCAAGAAGCCGAATAAAATAAGGGAGGTGTGCGCGTTGGAAAAGGCCAATTCGGTCGGCGTTCTTTGCGAAATCACGGACGAGGATTCCTACAAGGCTATCTTCCGAATTTTCACTCAACTACAGCAAGGCGGAAAAATCGTGCATCTTATTGGCTATATTGATGAGAAATATGTGCCGTTCTACTGTCTGCAACAACTCTCTGCGGATTATTTCTGCCAGAAACAACTCACCTGGTGCGGCGAACCCAATGTGATCCAAGTACAAGACTTCATAAACCGCGATTTTGACATCCTTCTTGACTTCAACTACCGTTATCACGCTCCTATTGAAGATATTCTTTCCACCGCCTCCGCCAAATTCATCATTGGCAGTTGTGCTGATTATCAAGACATGTACGATCTTATTATCCAGACGGAAAGCGGGAATTATGTGCAGTTCTTGCATTCCGCTTTCAATTACACGCAAAAACTGGCCGGAAAATGAGGAAGAGTGTTCAACAGATGTTCAAAGGGTTGGGTGTTGCATTAATAACACCATTCAAAACAGACGGGCAGATTGATTTTCCGAGCCTCACCGCATTGGTCAACAGGGTGGTAGAGGAAGGTGTCGATTATCTGTTGGCGTTAGGCACCACCAGTGAGTACCCGACTCTTTCGCCTGCAGAGAAAGACGATGTGCTGGCCTGCATCTTGGAAGCCAATGCGCACCGGCTTCCAGTAATGGTTGGATTAGGCGGCCCGAACACGCAGTTCATGATCCGGAAGCTGGAGCACCTCGCCCCGTTCGAGGTGGATGCCATCCTGACGGTGACCCCTTATTACAACAAACCGTCTCAAGCCGGGCTGGTGGCTCACTATAAGGCTTTTACAAGTGCCACTGACTTGCCCGTGTTCTTGTATAATGTACCAGGGCGTACCTCTTGTAACTTGGAAGTGGCTACCACGTTGCAAATCGCGAAGGAATGCCCGAACGTTGTCGGCATCAAGGAGGCCTCCGGTTACATGAAACAAATCCTACAGCTGATTTGCAATCGTCCCGACAATTTCCTGGTGATTTCCGGCGATGACCTGCTGACTTTGCCGCTTATGGCTGCTGGTGCCGATGGACTTATCTCGGTGATGGCCAATGCTTTTCCTGGAAAGGTGGCCCAAATGGTACATCATGTAATAGATCAGCAGCTGACCGATGCCCGTCTTATCCACCAGCAGTTGGTGCCGCTGACCATTGACTGTTTCAAGGAAGGCAGTCCCGCCGGCGTGAAAGCCATTATGGCTGCACAACATGTAGTTGAAAATGCACTCAGACTGCCGTTAGTCCCTGTATCTGAAAAATTACAGAAAGAAATTGAGCAGTTGGTGGCAGGGCCGTTAGTTTGATTAATCCCGCTTTCTTTTTATTTGCCGCCGCATTTCGGACAAATGCCTTTCACCACGTACTCTGTATCTTCCACAGTGTAGCCGTCGGGCAGGGTCACTTCCGGAAGGCTTACGTCTGTCAGGCAAACCGTCTGGTGGCAAATCCGGCAGTTGAAATGGATATGTTTTACCTTGGACTGGGGGGCATGCAAATCGCGGTTACAGTATTTTTGGGAACCGGAGCCATCGTCAATGGTATCCAACAAATGGTTTTCGCTCAATAGGTTAAGTGTCCTGAAAAGAGTGGATTTGTCCACCGTCGGCAATTTCTCCTCCAAATCCGCCAAATTGAAAATCCCGGAGAACTCCTGATGGATAGTTCGCCATATAAGCAGTCGCACGGCGGTTACCCGAATGCCCGCTTCCCGCAATATCTGTTCATCTGATAGTGGTTTCTTTTTGTTTATTTCCATATTAGTGATTGGTGATTGGTGATTGGTCTAAGTTATTGTCATAGTTATAGTCTAAGTCATAGTCTAAATCACAAGATGTATTCATCATTCAAAATCCCGCAACGTTCTCATGGCATTCAGCACGGCCAGGACGGTCACTCCGACGTCGGCGAAGACGGCCATCCAGAGGGTGGCGGCACCGATGGTGGCAAGGATGAGTACGGCCACTTTGACCCCGATGGCGAACCATACGTTTTGCCGGGCAATGCGCAGGGTGCGTCTTGCGATGCGGATCGCAAGCGCGATTTTGGATGGTCTGTCGTTCATCAGCACCACGTCAGCCGCCTCAATGGCCGCGTCACTGCCCAAGCCGCCCATGGCGATTCCGACATCAGCGCGGGCCAGCACGGGCGCGTCGTTGATGCCGTCCCCTACGAAAGTCAGGGTTGTGCCGGCGGGCTTCTCGTTCTGGAGACGCTCCACGTGACAGACCTTGTCGGCGGGCAGCAGCTCCGTGTGGCATTCGTCAATCCGTAGCTTTTCCGCCACGTTGTCCCCCACCTCCTTGCGATCGCCAGTGAGCATGACAATGCGGCTCACGCCGATTCGTTTCAGCTGTTCTACGGCTTCCGCGCTGTCCTCCTTGATACGATCGCTAATCACGATGTGCCCCGCGTACTCGCCGTCCACTGCCACATGGACGACGGTGCCGACCAAGTGGCAATCGTGCCATGAGACACCAGCGGTCTCCATCATCTTCGCATTGCCCACACATACGGTCTTGCCGCTCACACAGGCGCGAACCCCTTGTCCGGCAATTTCCTCTACATCGGTGATGGTACATCCATCGGTGGCCTCGTTCGGGAACGCGTCGCGAAGGGCCGTCCCGACAGGATGCGTGGAAAAATGCTCCACATGGGCGGCGAGATGCAGCAGCTGATGTTCGTCGAGTTTTTCGGGATGTACGGCCTCTACGGCAAATTGTCCGTGGGTGAGGGTGCCTGTTTTGTCGAAAACCACCGTGCCGACCTTGGAAAGCTGGTCAATGTGGTTGGCCCCTTTGATGAGGATGCCGTTGCGCGACGCACCTCCGATGCCCCCGAAGAAGGTGAGCGGCACGCTGATGACTAAGGCGCACGGACAAGAGACCACTAGGAAGAGCAACGACCTGTATAGCCAAGTGGGGAACGCTGTGGCGAAATGGCCGGAAAAGAGCGGCGGCAGCAATGCCAACGCAATGGCCGCGAGCACCACCACGGGCGTATAGATGCGTGCGAACCGTGTGATGAATGTCTCGCTCTTGGATTTTCGGTCCTTGGCATTCTCCACCAACTCAATGATCTTGGATGCGGTGCTTTCACCGAAATCCTTGATAGTACGAATCTTAAGCAATCCTGACATATTGACACAACCGGAGAAAACCTCATCGCCGGTTGTCACTTCGCGGGGCAAGCTCTCACCGGTCAGTGCCATCGTGTTCAACTCCGATTGCCCCTCCATAATCACACCGTCAAGGGGAATCCGTTCTCCCGGGCGGACAATGATGGTCTCTCCGACAGTCACCTGCTCCGCTTTGATGGTGGTGACTTTGCCGTCTCGTTCCACGTTAGCAGTGTCGGGGCGGATGTCCATCAAATGAGCGATGCTGTCTCGACTTTTGCCCTCCGCATAGCCTTCAAAGAGTTCCCCGATTTGGAAAAAGAGCATCACGAAGACGGCTTCTGGAAACTGGGTCTCGGCACCGGGCAGAAATCCGATACACAAAGCGCCGATTGTGGCCACTGACATCAGGAAGTGTTCGTTGAGTGCGTTGCCGTGGACCAAGCCTTCAACCGCCTCCTTCAGGGTGTCAAACCCGATGAACAGGTAGGGGACAAGATAGACCAACAACAGCTGCCATGTAGGTAGTCCGCAATACTTTTCAATGAGAACGGCGGCAATCAGCAAAATAATCGTTACAATGATCCTGAAAAGCTGTTTTTTCAAATTCTGCTCATGATGGTGGTGACCGCTTTCGCCGTGTTCATGGCAGTGTCCGCAACACCCCTCATGATGATGGGCGTGTGATTTTTCAGAATGATGATGAATATGTTCCATAAGGCATTATTTTTCCGTATTTTCAAATTAGATGTTCAGTGATTTTGGGTGCAAAAATACAGAAAACAAACCGCAACCAAGTTGCAAATGCCGCTTCAAAAGCATGTTTGCAACTTGGTTGCGGAAAAGGAGTATAAAATGGAATGTTTTATTTCGCGAAATTCAGCAGACAGGAGAATTTCAGTCCCACGCTCACTTGGTGGACCTTGTCTGACATGTTTTGGATGCTGACGGCGTATGGCATACGGGATGAGTAGGAGCCGCGAGGTTCAGTTGGCAGATCCTTGGTAAAACCGAAATCAATATAACCGCCCAGATAGAAACGGGCTTTCGGTTGTATGGGGTCTTCATAAGGAGTGGGTTTGCCGAAGGAACCGCCCAATTCGATGCGTCCGAAAAGTTGGAAGGGGTTTTTATAAAGCATCAGGTTTGTGTTCTCGTATGGCTCGGGATTCTCTTTGTTTAAGACAGGGCCTATAACGGTGGCACCATTAAGCAGATTGAAAGAGGGAACCACACCCAATTTGAAGTAGAATTTGCCGAACTCACCACCAATCATGGTTGGAATATTCACGTGTCCGTTCCCGAGAAGTTCTAACATCCCTTGCGGGATAACATTGTTACCATTCTTGATTGCCTCTTTGGAATAGTTGGTTAATACTGTGGCACCTGCTTCTGCTTCTATGCTGAAAATGAAATGATAAGCATACAATTGGTATCCGAGGCTGAGATTATAGCCTCCACCCACAAATGAACCGACATTATAATGTGATTCAAACCGCGTTTGGCCTGCGCTTGCAATACTACTGTTTATGGTGAAAAAACTTCTGACAGGTTTTTGTGCACTCACGCTGAAAATACCGAACAGGCAAGCAGCCAATAGGATAAGAGTTAATTTTTTATTCATGCCTTATATATTTTAAAACGGCGGCAAAAATATAATTTTCCTTTAACATACAAACAACAGACAGTGTATGTTATCCACAATTGGTTGTTCGTGATTTTCCAAAATTCTTACTTCTTCATAATCAGGTAGATGAAGTAAGGCGCTCCGGCTAACGCGGTGATGCTTCCCACTGGCAGTTCGGCGGGCGCCGCGATGGTTCGTGCCAGCGTGTCGGCAATCAGCAGGAAGAATGCGCCGAAAAACAGCGAGTAGGTGAACAGCCTGCGGTTGTTGCTGCCGAAAAGCAGTCGCGCCACATGCGGCATGATCAGCCCGATGAACCCGATGGAACCACAAAACGACACTACCACGGAAATCAACACGGACGAGGTGACAAGCACGATGTAGGTTGTCTTCTGCGTGTCAATGCCCAGCGTCTGCGCCGTCTCCGTGCCAACTTGCATGATGTTCATCGCTTTGGCATAATAGAAAAGGATGCCGATGCAAATGATCATAACGGGCAGCAGCCACGCAATTTCCAACCAGGAGACGTGCGTGAGGCTACCCATCGTCCAAAAGTAGATCTTGTGCATCTCCTTTTGGTTCACGACCACCAGCAAGGTGATGACGGCGGAAATGAAGAAGTTGAGAGCTATACCGATGAGCAACAGGGTGTTGGTGTTGTGCTTTCCCTTGAGACGGGCGATGCCGAGAATCAGCAGCAGGGTGAGCAGTGCGGTGACCAAAGCGGGCAAGGTGATGCCGAACAGAGCCGCATCCCAGCCGAGAATGAAGGCAATGGCCGCACCTAACGAAGCACCGGAGGATATGCCGAGGATGTAAGGGTCGCATACGGGGTTGCGGAAAATACTCTGGAACACGCCGCCGCAGACAGCTAACGAGGCACCTGCCAACACACTCATCACAATGCGCGGAATCCGCAGCTGCCACAACGTGACCTGGTAGTAGTCAGCAATCGGTATGTCACGGAAAAAGCCGAACTTCTGCCCGACACTCTGTAGAATTGTCTTTATCGGGATGGGAATCACTCCGATGCCAGCGGCCACAAACATGCCTGTCAGCAGCACGATGCCCAAAAGAATGGGAAGCGACTGGCGACGTTTCTCTCCGTTCAGGCTTTGAGTACTTTTCCTTATCAATGACATTGTCAGAAGACGGCTTTATTCGTAATGTCTGATGCGCACTTCCACATTGTCGCCTTTCAACAGGCTTGGCAGGCGGCTCACGTCCGTTTTCCCATAGTGATAGGGGAATACAACTTTGGGGTGGATGAGGCGTGCCACGCGGACCAGCTGTTCCGGGGTCATGGTATAGGGTTGGTTGCAGGGAAGGAAGGCAATGTCAATATCCTTGATATCAGTCATTTCCGGGACATCTTCGGTGTCACCCGCAATGTAAATCCTGAACCCGTCAAGGGTCAGTATGAAACCATTATCTCGACCTTGGGGGTGGAATTGCAAATGCCCGACAGTTGTGTTGTAAGCCGGGACGGCCTCCACGGTCAACCAGTCGTTGAGCCCAAGACGGTCGCCGTTGGCCATGACTGTGCCATAGCCTAAAATGTCGGCGCAGCGGCGGTTGGTGACCAGTTGTGTCTCCGCCTTTGAAAGCGCAACGATGGCAGCAGTGTCGAGATGGTCGAAATGCTCGTGAGTGACCAAGATGTAGTCAGCCTTGGGAAATGCAGCGTAGTCAATATCGCGCCCGTTGTATTGGCTCACGGGGTCGATTTCGATTTCTTTTCCGTCAAACTCGATGCGGATGCTGGCGTGTGCCAGCGCATGAAAACGGACGGTTTTCCCGTTCGGTGTAACAAACGTGTCCGTCTCATACGCGTCGATGGGAATATCGGATTGTCCGCAGGCGGACATCACACCAAGAATAATAGGGAGTAAAAAAGCTTTCATTTTTTCAAAATACAGTTAAAGACGCAAAAATACATTTTTTGTATTATCGGAATGTAAACCTGTTTAGGCATTGGCAATGTCCCTCTTATACTTATATTTTTCATTCCCTCACATTGCCCAAACCAACAAGCCTCCACAAATAATCACCCCCGTGACAACCAGATCAATGAGGCAGAAACCCATAATGTCCTTGGCATTAAGTTTGGCAATGGCTAAAGCGGGCAATGCCCAAAAAGGCTGGATGAGATTGGTCCATGCATCACCCCAGGCGATTGCGATGCCTGTAAGACCAGGATCCACGCCAAGATCGGCACCGGCAGTGAACATTACAGGTGCTTGGATAGCCCAGTGCCCGCCGCCCGAGGGTACAAACAAATTAAGAACCGCTGCACAAAGGAAAGTCAACAGAGGGAAGGTCGTCGGAGTTGAGATACCGATACAAGCATCGCTGATGACAGTGCCATAGCAAATACCTGACATGCCCACGCCAGTGATGATGCCCATAATGCCTGCGTAGAACGGGAACTGCAAAATGATACCCGCCGCACTGCCCGCCGACTTCGTGAATGCACGGACATAACGCACGGGGGTGCCATGAAATAGGATACCCGTGAACAAGAACAACATGATAACGGCGTTGAGATCCAACGAACCACCTCTCACAAAAAGCTTGATTATCAAAAAACTGAAACCCAAAAGCGCAATAATTCCCGACACCCAGCGGCTCCGTTCCAATTTTGCCGTCGGGGAATGGTCTTCTTTCGCAGGCTCCTCCTCCTGATCGTACAGTAGTCTCGGATCCACCGATATCACATGATCCTCTTTGGGATGCATCAGCGTGTTGACGAGAGTGATGGCTATTATGACCAGCAATACGATGATAAGATTCTGCGGGGCAAAGAGAGTGGTGGACACGCTCACGGGCTCGGTGAGGGCACCATTGGTGGCTATGGTGAGAGCATCTCCTGCTGTGGCCATAGTAAGCGGAATAGAACCAGAAAGGCCAGCGTGCCAAACCACAAATCCGCTATAGGCTGAAGCAATAAGCAACCGGTAATCAACCCCTTTGCAGTCGCGGGCAATCTCTTTGGCAAGAATGACCCCTACAATAAGTCCAAACCCCCAATTAATCCAACAGGCTATTGCCGACACAAGCGTCACCGTGGCAATAGCGGCTGCTGGTGTCTTTGGAAGAGCGGCAATCTTGCTGATACCTTTCTTCACGGCAGGTGCACCCGCGAAAGTCGCACCACAAACCAAAATCAACGACATCTGCATGGAAAATGCTAACAGCCCCCACACACCGTTACCCCAATGCTCAATCACCTCCACAGGATTTTGATGACATATTGGCATCGCAGTGAGTGCAGCTATGAGCGTAAGCAAAATGGCCAGAACAAACGGCTCTGGCAAATATTTCTGCACCAAATTGACACAAAAATTAATGATTTTCATTTTTTAAGTTATAGATAAATTTTTGATTTGTCAGTAGCAGATTCATCTCCACACCGTTTTTCATCGCCTCGCCATTCTCAACCGGACATAGTGTATCGTCTTCCCCTCCGCCAGCCACATCTTCTCGTAAAATGTCTGTACCTCTGTGAGCAACGGATCAACACCGCCAGCATATACATCAGGAATATCCTCCAAAAGCTCCCAACGCTGCTCTTTGGCCGTTTCAAGGAGGTATTCATACAAGAAGTCGCTGTCGGACTTCAAGTGCAAAATACCGCCGTTTTCGGGCCAAATCTGGCGGTAATAGTCGTTGACGAAATGCGGACCCACCAGCCGCTTGCGTTCCTTCTTGATCTGCGGATCCGGGAACGTCACCCAGATCTCATCCACCTCGCCGGGCGCAAAATATTGGCTTATGTGGTCGATGGTGATGCGCAAAAACGCCACATTCGCCAACTCTTGCTCAATCGCATCCTTGCAACCACGCCACAGCCGCGCCCCCTTCCGATCAATGCCGATGTAGTTTCGCTCGGGAAACCGTTTCGCCATCGCAATCGTATATTCGCCCTTTCCGCAACCCAACTCCAGCACAATCGGACGGTCGTTGTGGAAATAATCTTCCCGCCAACGCCCCCGCAACGGGAACGCCTCCCCTATCCTGTCGTATTCCGTATGTTGGAACAAATTCCCAAATGTCGCGTTCTCCGCGAATCTTGCCAATTTATGTTTTGCCATTGTAATGATTATTGGTTATTGGTTATAGGTTATTGGTTATTGATGGTTATAGTTAAATGGTTATACAAATGAATGGGATTAAAACCGAATAGGATCTTAAACTACTAACTGCTAACTGCTAACTACTAACTACTAACTGATAGTACGCCCCCTGCGCCGCCATCAACTCTTCGTGTGTGCCCTGCTCCGCAATGCGGCCTCCATCCAAGACGCAGATGCAGTCAGCGTTTCGAACCGTGGAGAGCCGGTGCGCAATCATCACCACCGTACACTGCTTGGACAATTCTTCAATGGATTGCTGGATCAGCCGCTCCGACTCTGTGTCCATCGCCGAGGTGGCCTCGTCCAGCACCAACACCGGCGCTTTGCGCAACACTGCTCTGGCAATGCTCACCCGCTGCCGCTGACCGCCGGAAAGAGCCGTTCCTCGGTCTCCAACAACATGGTTGAACCCATCGGGCAATGACATCACGAAATCGTAAATATTGGCCGTTTTCGCCGCTTCTACAACCTCTTCCATGGTTGCCTCACATCCCAACATAATGTTGTTGTAAATCGTGTCGTGAAACAGCATCACATCCTGCGAGACAAGCGCAAATAGGCCTCTATAATCCGCCACCCGGAATTTATCCACAGAGATTCCGTCAAGCAGAATCTCACCGCCTGTGGGATCATAAAATCGCATAAGCAAGTCCGCTAACGTGCTCTTCCCCGCACCTGACTGCCCGACGAACGCCACTGTCTGCCCTTTTATCACCTCTAAATCCAGATGCTTGATAACATCCGTGTCAGAATAGGCGAACGAAACATCGCGAAACGCAATCTTATCCTTGAACTCCGAAACGGGCAGCGCATCAGGAGCATCCCCCACTGCATCTTTAATGGAGAGAAACTCGTAAATACGATCCAAAGCCGCTTCGCCACGCTTATAGTCAGCGAAAGCGGAGGAAATATTAGATATAGGTGTGATAATCTGTGTAAAAAGGGCAATATACGTAATAAAGAGTTCAGGAGTAAGCGAAGAACGTTCTGACAAGACCAGCGTGCCGCCAAGCACCAACACCACCATCACAGAGGCTACTCCGAGAAACTCACTCAACGGATTGGCCAAATAGCTCTGCCGATAAACCTTTTTCTGATTCTGATGAAACTGCCGGTTCAACTGAGTAAACTTACGGTAAGCGCGTTCCTGGGCATTAAAGCTGTAAATCACCCGCAATCCCGCCAACGTCTCCTCCACGTGCGAAAGCAAAACACCCAACCGCTCACGGTAGGTTTTAGACGAACGTTTCAGCAGGTAAGCCAAAAAACCGATAATGAGAAACGACACAGGCATTAGCAAAACCGCCCACAGTGACAGCTGGTAATCAATATAGAAAAGAAAAACAATATAGCACACCAGCGCAATAGGATCGGTGAGAAACTTTTGCACTGAGGTGAGCACCGTATATTCCACCTCCTGCGTGTCATTTACTGCACGGGTGACTGCATCCCCTTTGTTCTGACGAGTAAAATAGCTTAACGGCAGCGAAATCATCTTGTCATACAGCTGATTCCGTAACGTATAGAGGAAATCGCTGCGTACATGAGCCATCATCCACTGCGATGAATAGGCTGAAAAGTTACGGAGGAAATAGAGCAATGCAGCGCAGACAATTATCAACGCCACCGACTGCTGCAGATTGCCAAACGGGATAATATCATCAATAATGGAGACAATATAGGAGGACAATGGGCTAAGATTCTCAAGACTTCCACGGAAAAGCAATTTAACAAACGGCTCTATCATCAGAAACGTAAAAATCGTGAGCAGCACATACCCCACATTCAGCAGGGACACCCCCACCAAACGCCCGGCATACCGCCGAATGAACCGTATGACAAACCCTTTTCGCATTTCAATCTTTGACTAAAACTACTAACAAACTATAACCCCGCTTCAATAACCAATAACCAATAACCAATAACCATTAAAAAAGGGAGTTGCACGCGATGTGCGCACAACTCCCTTGAATTATTCAATGTTTAGATTAATGAGCTAAGACTGTAACAACCACTTTCTTGGTGATAATGGCATCAGCAGTGCGCACGGTCATGATGTATGAACCAACGCTGAGACTGTTGACATTGAACTCGAAGTAGTAATTGTCATTGTCAATGTAAACATTGCCTTCGTAAACCTGCTTACCGCCAAGTGTCGTCAACGTAACAGTAGCATTACCGCTCATGTTGTGGACGCGAGCCTTAAGCGTAGTGGTAGTGGCAGGAGCCGGGTTCGGCCAAACTTCCATATCAGGAGCAACCTTGGACTCTTCAACCGTTAATTCAGGAGCGAGGCTAGGAGTAGCGGCAACAGGAGAACATTCGACCGGTGTACCACCCACATTGATAGAAATAGAGTCAATTGCAAGGAGAGTAAGAGTCGGATTACCCACAAGAGAAGCATGACCACCGATTTGGACACTGCTATTGTCAGCACCAGGAACAGTATTGAACGGATACCAAGCAGTACTGTCTGAATTAGAGAAGCGACGATAATAAATTCTATACAACACTTCACTGGTCGTAGAGTACAACTTGAACACAATCTTATAGTTACCAGGTTGAGCAAATGTGGAGATATCTTGAGTGACAGGACGTTTTGCAAGATAATGCATCCAGAAATCATCGAAATAGTTCGTAGCAGTGGTGTATTTTAAGTTACCATACGGGAAGTGGGTACCATACTGGTTATACGAAGCAGATGTCGGAGCATTGACGAATTGCTTGGGAGCACCGCTCTGATAATAATTGGTGAATTCACGATAAGTACCATCAAGGGCATTCCAATTGAACGTGTTTCTGGTCGTCCACATGTAGTCATTAGAGGTACCAGGAGCAGAATGGAACACACAAATGTGGTTGTTGATGGTCGCATCATCATCAAGCAGTTCACCGTCATGATAGATGAAATACTCCACATACACCAACTTGTCTTCATCATTACAGGTGGTATCAACCATCCAAATGTAAGACAAACCTTGGCCTGCAGTGCTGGTGAAGTTGTGAGTCTCTTCACCATCCATTGTCATGAAGATGAATTCAGGAGCACCAGTAATTTTCACCGTTGCAGTGCCGGCAACAGCGCTGGTACAATTATTAGCATCAACAGCAGTAACAGTAATCGTATGCATAGCTTCACTTAAGCCGGAAGGAATGCTGTAAACATTGCTGCTTTGTGTAACAGGTGTTTCATCATCCAATTTGAATGTATAAGAAACATACGTGTCAGGAGAAGCAACAAACTCAACAGGCGCACCCTCGCAAGTGTCATTGCCGATGACTGAAACTTCAGGAGCAGGATTAATCGTCAGATGTGAGGTGTCGGTAACAGGTCCGCAAGTGGTCTGGGCCGTAGCAACAATTTCAGCATTATTGTACTCCATACCATACTCAGTACCTGCAACAATCGCATTGCCATTAATTGTCCACGTAGGCTCATCAATGGTAACACCTGTAACTAAACCGCTAACAGTGTAGTGAACGCCTGCAAGATCCAGAGTGGAACCTTCGCAAATCGCGGTGTCATCAATAGAGATTGTCGGAGCTGTAAGAAGCGTAAGCAACATAGGATCAGAAGTAATTGTTTCATCACATGAAGTGACCCACTTCTTGTAAATCCAAATAGCTTCGTTAACAGGATCCGAAGTGTTGATAGAAGCATCGGCATCGCTCGGTGTACCCGTTGTGGTCTTGAACCAACCCATATCGGTAGCAGTCATATTATAAACCGTGAGAGTAGGATTGTTTTCAATGAACAGACTGCACTCAGATCCAGTACAAGCCGGTACCACAGAACCTTGAGTAAGCTGATATGACGGAATAGCCAATGCCACACGCTCTGTATCAGCACCACAGTCATTCTCGGCAATCACGAGAAGCTCACCACCGGCATAACCATTGCTATACAGGCTTGAGAATGTAGTGGTAGCATCAGCAGTGATTTCATCAGAACCATCCGCCTTGACAGCAACGTATGAAACACTACCAGGAGCAGAATTCCAATCAACACTGTAGGTAACAACGTCTGAAATCTGGTCATCAGGACAAATCGTGCTGGAGGTAACCGTCAACTCAGGAACATCGTCAACAAGTAAATCGAAAGGACCAGCGGTGTCAGAGCCACAAACATTTGTTGCATAGTACGCAATTGAAATCACTTCAGTGGTGGCGAGAGCCTGTGCCTTGATTTCGGGAACAGTAATAGGTGTGTAGGTGTAATCACCAGCTGCATCCATTTCAACTAACAACCAGCCATGAGCGGTGATAAGGGTACCGTGAGGCAACACATACGGATATGTAACTGAACCTGCAGGATCAGGAGAGCCAGGAAGCAAAATGTTAGGTTCATAGAATTTAACCACAGAACCATCCGGATTCGTGACACTATAACCGAAAGCGTTAGAGAAATCATCCTCGAACGTAGCAGCACAGGTGTTCAACGGATCAGCAACCATAACAATTTCAGGCTTATGGTTAACAACCATGACAACTGTGTTAGTAGTAGAAGAACCACACTTGTTAGATAACACGTAATACAATTGGGCACCATTGTAGCTGTAATCGATAACAGTAGTACTGCTCAATTCAACAAAGTAAGTACTCGTGGGCATCTTCACGTATGGAACAGCCGTGACAGGCGAGAGAACGTTAGCAGCGTTCGTAAGAGTCCAGCTGGCATTTAACGGATCACCATCACAGATAGCATTAACATTGACAGTACCCGTAGGAATCGTATCCACAATGAGTTTGGTCAAAATCGTGTCGGCACCGCACTCATTTCTCACAATGAAGCCGAAATACTTGCCATTGTAGGACATCGAAATCGGGAAAATGATATAAGAATCCGCAATGTCTTCCGCAAGTGTTTCAAGTGTAACATTGTCAGCATCGGTGGAGTCAACCAAAATCGCACTAACGTGACAAGAGTCTGCAATGTGGTGGTGGCAGTCGTATGTAGGAACGGTTACTTCATATTCAGACTGAACACCAGCACAGAGGGAGTCAATCGTTAACTCACCCGTGAACTCAGGAATTGAATCCACATAGAACGGAATACCATAAACTTCACCACACTGTTCTTTACCAGAGTTAAATTCAACTGTTAAGACCACTTGATTAGCACTGTGAGCAAACACATAGCTCGGATCAGTGAGTTCAACATCGCCTAAATAGTATTTGATACTCTCTTCAACAGCACCCGTAATAGTGACATGAGACTTGATATCGCCAAGTGTCACACCATAGCAGTAGGAGTCATCCACATTCTCTTCATATTCAGGCATACCGAGGTACAAGTTTTCGTAGGTAACAATGCTGTCACAACCTTCAGCCAATGTACGCGGGAATGTCACTGAATAAGTGATCGTGTAAGGATAGGTGATCGTACCGGCAGTCAAAGCAGCCTCCAAAGCAGCTAACTCAGCAGCCTCAAGGTTGGCTGTCATATCTTCAGTGATAACAACCTCACAGAGCGTATCTCTGATCGTATCATAAACCAACGGATAGTTGACAAGGTTGAATCTGCGCTGAGCATGACAACCGTGGATGTCAAACACATCGAGACAGAAAGTAACGAACTTAGGATCAGCAGGATTATAAGTAACTGCCCATCTATTGGGATTGTCAGCATATTTTGCAATAGAGTCGGGTACATTGACAAAGAACTCAAATTCGGGCTCATCATCAGGACGAATGGTATTATGGTTCATAGTCCAGAAAGCATTTACCCAACCATTTTGAACAACACCAATCGTACGGGACATGTTCTCGCAGTTGTCATATCTGTTGCCATCAATAGGAGTACCGTCAACAGTGAAAGTGATAGTTCCAGGAGCATACACGCAAACATTCACCGTATCAACAGCCGTACAACCGGTAGCGATACTCGTAACCGTCACAAAGTACAAGCAACAACCATCCTCATCAGTAGCAACGGGAATAGTGCTTCCATACAAAGTGTCAGCATGACACTCCTTGAACCATACGTAATTGAATCCTCTATTTTCACAACCTTCAGGCAGAGTAGCGGTAGCCGTCAAAGTAGCACCCACCTCGTTAAGACAGAAGTCGCGAGAATTGATTTGAGGAATAGGAACACACTCATTTATGGTTTCAATAATAACGTCTATGAAACCTTCACATCCTGAAATAGTATCACGAGCAACAATGTGGTAGTTGCCTGCACCAAGAGCTGTCCACATGGTGTCTGATCCAAAAGCACCACCATTGAAGCTGAATTCGTAACCGGCAGGATTGAACAACTCACTGGTAGCATGAACGGAAATAGAACCATCATACAGAGTTGGGACACAAGCATGATTGTGATTAACCGTAGGAACAACGACAATATCGCTCGGGGTCTTCTCAACCGTGACAGGCTCTTCTAACGTTGTCACACAACCGGTGGTGGTGTCAATAACGGTGACATAGTAATCACCATCCTGAAGACCCGTGAACAAGCTGTCGGTCTGATAGGTCAAACCGCCATCAATGCTGAAGAGATAACCGGGATCCGGGATAGCAAGGTAAGGATAGAGTTCATAATCGAAATCGAATCTCTTATAAGTGACATGCCACTGGATGCTACCGGTGAACGGAGCAATACAGTTCTTGTTAGGAGTAGGATCGCCCGTGATGGTGAGCGTATCGCGGCCAAGTTCAACGGTAATGGTATCGTAAACCAAACAGCCGGTGCTGTGATCCAGAACCGTAACGAAGTAGCAAGTGTCAATCAAGTGGTACATGGTCTTGGAGAGGTTGTGGTAGTCCACATGCAAGGAGTCACCCTGCACTCTCTCACCAACAGGTGCATAGAAATAAGCGTATGCGAAATTATTGCTTGCAGCGTCATCATACGGAGGCAGGACGGTGATCGTACCGTTACCGGGACGGTCGAACGTACCCTCACACATGGTGTTGGGCGTCTGGACAAGTTGAAGCGGAGGAAGCACAGCTTGAGGAACTGTAACAAAACCGCTATCCACACACATGTACTTGTCAGTCACAATATACTTGTACGTACCAGAATTCAAATTGCTGAATGTCGTATTCTTGGTAGCGTTTGTAACCGTTCTGACACCTTCCAAAGTGACCGTATAGTTATACGAAGCGTTATAATTGCTAATCGTAATCTTCGCGGTACCATCGTAAATCACAATAGAACTGTCACAGATGGAGTTCGCAGTGGCGGTGGCAGTAACATTTACAGGACGTTGGTTATCCGTGATAGTGAAATTCTTTTTTGTGGTACATCCGTTTGCATCGGTGGCAATAACATAGTAATCGCCAGCAGCAAGGGCGTTAACATTCTCCACGATAGTAGAGTCGGGTAACTCATAATACGCATAAGTGTAATTAGCACCTGAAGCAGCAGAGACTGTAACATGACCGTTCACCGTACCAGTTTCATTCTCACAGTATTGGTTAGCATAAGGCGTGACAGTGAATACTGGGTTAGTAGTGTTATTATCCACAGTATCAGTCACAAAATTCTCGCAACCAGTGGTCAATTCAGTACCATGAACAGTATAAATACCAGGAGCCAAACCCGTAACGGTAGTGGCAGGACCTTCATAAATCGTAACATCGCTTGTGTTCGTTACCACATAGTTAATATTCGTCTGTGTGAACGAAAGCGTACCGTTGAAACTCTCTCCACCGCAAAGCGTGTTCGGCGTGGTGCCAACCGTGAAAGTAAGTCCATTGGTGGAAGGAGTGATAGTAACAACCATGAAGGTATCACAATCGGTGTTGAGATCATACTTATAAACAATGTAATCACCAGGAGTCAGGTTAGTGTAAGGCTCCAAAATTTCTTCATTAGGAGAAGAAGTCTTGAACAAATGATAAGCAAAACCAGTTTCCTTGGCGATTTCAATCCAACCGTTGTCATTGGTACAATAGGTAGGAGCATGAGGAGTAACTTCGTCAATGAAGACAGGATTCTTAGCTGAATCGGGAACAAAGACATCAAATCTGGTCACACAACCATGAATCGTCGTAATCTTCACATTATACCAGAGGTTTCCTTCCAGCTCGTCGAAAATGATAGAGGTGGTGTCAACACCGGCATCCAAAGCGGGGATTTGCGTTCTGATAGCATCCACCAAATTCTCTTCGTTAAACAATTCGTAAGTATAACCACGAGGAACATTAATCAGACGGACAAGGCCGTTATAAACAGGCAAACAACGATCGTTCGGGAACACTTCATAGTTAGGAACAGGAAGAGAATCATAAACAACAACTTGAACACTGCTCGTAGCCGTACAATTGGTCACCGGATCCGTCACCTTAACATTGAACGTGTAGTGGGATTCCATTTGACCAGCTTCTGTCACTTCCGTACGAGAGAAGGACTGTGCAGTAGAAATCGCTGTAGTGCTGTTACCCTTTGTCCACTTGTAAGTCGGAACACCGACATTCTTATCTACAGTAGCTGTGAAATTGAACTCCACAGGAGAACAACCCTCAGCAGGTTCAACGGATGCTACAACATCAATTGTGTTGGTATCAGCAATATTTGCGAACTTATCCATAATCTCCACAACATCTTCTCCACAAGGAGTTTTAATGAAAACGTGGACAGGTGTTGAATCCATAGTAATAATTGTACCCTCAGCAGGTTCCTGCCAAATGGTATAACGGCTGAATGCCCAACCACAAACATTTTCAATCGTGCTGGGTGTCACATAGTGCGTGAAATCAGTCACACGCATCACACAACCAGGGCCAACGAATGCCGTGTCGATATGTTCAGGGCCAATATAACTCGGAGCCTGATCCTCAACAGGAACAAGGATGGAAGCCTCGGCTGTACAACCGTAAATAGTATCCGTCACAAAGACTTGTGCATCGTATGTATAAGTACATGAATCAGGAATCACATAGAGACGGGTTGTGTCACCACGTGCAGAGACATCCAAACTTTGGGTGGAAGTCCACACGTATGAGAGATTCGGAACGAAAGTGGAATCAACAGCACTCACAGCCACCAAGTGGACAGTACCAATGGTAGGACAATACGGAGGTTGCAAACCATATTCCGTCACAGGGATAATCTTCATCACCGGAGCGGACTTGACATAGAGTTCCACAGAGTCTGAGGATACCGTACAACCGTATGCATCGCTGACCGTCATGTTGACGTGATAAGTCTTATCGCCAGTACCGGGAACCACGAACGTGTTCACATTGGTAGGATCATAGAAATTGATGTCAGCATCTGCGCTGCCCCATGCAAATGAGAGCGGATGTGCCAACTCATAGTGAGTATAACTAACTTTTGTAGAGTCGAAAGACAGATAAGAAGTGTCGCCCAAACAGATTCTGTCGGGATCAATCGTGATGCCGGGTTCGAGAACAAGAGAGTCGGGTTCGAAGTAGAATGCCAAGGTATCAGAAGTGTTACCGCAGTCATCCCAAACCACAACTTCAACGGTCAGCTGTTTATTACCGTCAACCCAAACAGTTTCTTCAAATTCTCTGAAGATGTCAAGGCTGTCGTATGCTACCACATGACCGAAGCGAGTTGAATTCTCCCAATAGAAATCGGCATGATCATACAGATATGCAGAGTCGTATGTCACACAATTGTCATTCACCTTACCGAGGAAAGCCATAACGAACTCAGCCTTGGAAAGAGAGTTGAACGTACAATTTTCACCGCGTTTCGGCTCCAAACGCTGATAGAGAGGTCTGCCAGGCAGTCCTGCAAAATAAGGAGCGGTAGAGTCATGGGCGATGAACGTCTGAGTAAATGTAGCGGTATTGTTACAATAGTCATAGAACGTGTAGGTTCTCACCAAAATATTCTCACAGGTATCAGTCTCTGAAGCATAGGTGGTGTCTTTGTGGGTGAAGTGATCAATACCACATTCGTCCGTGACAAGAGCCGGATGACCAAGACCCGGGCGGAGGAACACATTCAAATCTGTAATCGGCTCAGGAAGATTTTCACCTTCGAAATTACACTGGTTCACCACCTTGGTTTGGGTAGTAGGGGCGACAACAGGAGGAATTGTATCGTTAGCCACAAAAGTAGCAGTGTCCTTCACAACACAATTGTTGGCATCCGTTACAGTATAATAGACATGATATGTATTACCGCACTCAAAATCTGTTATCTTGGTGAAAGGTTTGCCATATTTCTTCTGTTGATTGTAAGGTGCGGCAGACAGTGTGCTGTTATAGTCAGCGGTAAAATCAGATATCTGTTTCACTGTGTAAGGAGCCTCCGTCTGATCAGAAGTAACCAGCATAGTGAAAGACACTGTGTCTGATTTCGGGCAAATAACGGGATCATAGCTGAGATGGATTTGCGGAGTCTGGTGGAACGTGATGGTCACACTGCTGGAAGCCACCGAATAGCAGTTGGTAGCAGCATTGTAAGCCTTAACAACGAATGTGACTATTTTGTCCACATTGGTGGTAGGTCTGATAGCTGCCAAGTTGACGGTATATGCATCTCCCGTATAAACCGAATCACCATCAAGGAACCATACGCTCGTGGTGGAGCATTCGTCGTTGCCACGGTTGGCGGTGAGGGTTTGAGTGAGATCATCGCCTTCGTTACAGAAATGATACGGACCACCGACAATTTGCGGAGCCGGGATTTCTGTGATGGTCAAGGTAATCGGAGCAGCCGGACCGGTACACTCTAACTCTTCACCACATGTATTATAGATATTGGTCTGACGGACATAGTAGTGATAGGTACCCACTGCTGTGCCAGGGATGGGAGTGTTCACCGACCACGGACCCGTGGCGGAAGTAGCCCACTCAAGTCTCACGGCATAAACACCTTTGTTGGCGGTGTCTGCAATGGTCACCAATGCATTCAAAGAATTCTGGTCGAAATCGTCACACTTACAAATCGTAGCGTTTTGAGCCTGCACTTGCGGCGTCTCGCGCACGAAGAAGTGGAAGCGGTTCACACTGTCAGTATGGAAATGGAAACAATCAGTACCTTCCGCGCCTCTGAATTCACCGAAAGCGACATTGGTATCAGGCATGGTGACAGTGAACGTATAAGGCGGACGACCATAGACATAGCTCTCGCCTTCGCAAACTTCCTTGCAAGCTTCGCCAAAAGTAGGATAAGCAATAGTATCTTCAACCAAGACTTGGCCGCAGCAGGACTGGTGACCACCAACGTAGTCAACCTGGGAGAGAGTGCCATCGGCATTCACTTTCCAGTATTCGTTAGTCCAGTCTGTACCGCCGAGACGTTGACGCACGCGCATAACTAACTTATAGTTTCCAGCCTGTTTCCAATTGAGGACAACAACGTTTCTGGTCTGCTCAAAGAAATCGAGATAGAAGAAGTCATGGTTTTGACTGTAGATGTTAACCTGACCGGCAGCCGGGACAATCTGTCCCAGGTGAGTCAGGACGCTATAAGGAGTGCCATGAGTGGGTTGCATGGCTCCAGGATAGTTGTTCGGATCCCGGCAGGGTCCAAATCCTGCAATAGTGTCCAAAAGGGTGTATGAGCCCGTCAGAGATTCACAATAGCCGTAACCATCATTCACTCTGCCACCCAACCAGCGAATAGATTGGCACTGGCCATACTGGTTGAGTTGGTTGTAGAAAGTGTAAATGTCAAAATCCACATAATCGGAGAGATTGTCATTTACCACCTCACCATCGCGCAAAAGCACCCAGTCGATGGAGACCTTTGTTTTGGGATCCAAACCGCACGTGTTGCAGAAATGCAGCTCGTACAGTTCAGTATTACCAACTGTGGCATTACCTTGATATAAGCCGGTGGAAGAGCTGAAAACTCCTTGACCCAGCGTATGGCTCAACGGTAATTTGCCTGTAGGCGGCATGTTCACAACGCCGTAGATGGTATCGGGTTGAAGATTCTCAATCCAAAAACCACTTCTACAACCATTGCTCTGCGCCCTAACGCCGAAGCTCAAAAGCCCCAGCAGCATGCTTAGAAAGCAAATTGATAATAGTTTTTTCATACTGTTTTTGTTTAATTTGTAATTTATATTATTTATTTATTCTTTCAAATCCTTTTTTTTGCCTATATTTCAACACTATACATTACATTACACTATACATAATTTTTAACCTGCAAAAATACATTTTTTTTTCATTGTTTATTCATCTATCTTATTTTTTTCATTTTTTTTCAAATATTATTTCAAGTGGTTGATTATAAGCCATTTAAAAATAATCAACAAATACGATTTTTTTATCAACACCTCATTTACGCCCTATTTTACTGGAAAAATAGCGTTTTACTGTTCATATAATCTGTTTATACAACAATCCTTTTCATCTTATTATACGAGACAACGGAACGGATGGTTACAAATCTCACAAAACCGGATCTGTTTAAACGACCTGAATATTATGAAACATAAGATGTGAAAAGCTGGATTAAACTGTTACCAATAGCAATAGCCAATGTTATATTTGTTATGGGGGACGGAATATCGCGTCGAGAATTGAAAATTCGCCATCGCCGCGATATGCAGGCCGAAATATTTAATTCTGCTTGCATTATCGGATAAATGGCAAAAATTAAACGTAAAATACAATATGACAATTAATTGCGAATAATTTTGAATTCTGTTCGACGGTTGGCAGCCCTGCCTTCCTCTGTATCATTGTCCGCCACGGGCATTCTCATACCGTATCCTTTGTATGTCAGCCGGTCAACGGGGATACCTTTTTGAACCAAATAATCATATACGGCTTTCGCACGGTTTTCAGACAATCGGTCATTATACTCCTCCGACCCATGGTTATCGGTATGGCCACCAATCTCAATGCGCACCGTGTTATGCTGCAGGTATGAAACCAACTTGTCCAACTCAACAAAGGATTCTGGTTTCAGTTCAGCCTTATCGAAGTCAAAGAAAACATTTTTCAACGTGACTACAGTACCCACATCCGTGGGTTGCAGAACAATGTCCTTCAAAAAAGGAGACAGTTCCGTATAGGTTTTCTCTATTTGGAAATTTTCGGAATAGAAAGGATAGTCGGGGTGAGAGACATTTAACAGAATGTTGCCACCGGTATGCACACAGGCGAGATAGCTCCCCGTCTGGCTATCGGAGGATGTGGAGGTAAGTATCTGCTTGGTATTCAAATCAATCATCTCAATGCGTGCAGCCAAAGGTTCTCCCGAAAAAGCATCCCGCACATGTCCCTTTATATAGGTGACAGGATTGGGACGTAACAGATCATCCAACTCAAAGCTATAGAGGTCGAGTCCGCCAAAACCGCCATCCTTGTCGGAGGAGATGTATGCCACAGTTCCCAATGCGTTGATAAAAATGTTGATTTCATCGGCAGGGGTATTTATGGGATAACCCATATTGACGGCTTCGCTCCAAGTGCCGTCTGTCTGCATCGTGCTGTAATAGAGATCATAACCTCCCATTCCAACACGACCATTGGAGGCAAAATAGAGCGTTCGGCCATCACTATGGATGAATGGAGCCGCATCATCACCTGGCGTATTGATGACAGGACCGAGATTTTCGGGGACAGAGAATTCGCCTTCGGCTGTCATAGTGGTCTTCCAAATATCCATCCCCCCGAAACCACCGGGACGGGAAGAAGCGAAATAGATGGTCATACCGTTTGCGGCCATGGTGGGCTGGCTCTCCCAAGCGGAAGTGTTCACCGGCGCACCGAAATTGCGAGGCCGCGACCAACGGTCACCGATACGCTTCGCCCAGTAGAGGTCGCAGCTGCCCATCCCAAAATCCGCATCGCACATCGTGTAAAGAAGGTATTTGCCGTCTGGAGAAATACACTGCGCCCCCTCGTTATAACCAGTCTTTACAGGAGAACCGAGTTCCTCACGGGGAAGCCACTCCCCTTCCAACTTACGACTACAATAAAGATCCTCCTCGTTCAAGCAGAAAGCACAAATGGTATTCTTATCCCTGGGCCGTTTCACCGTGAATACAATCTGTTCATCATCAGCAGTGATGGCCGCCAAGTATTCATCCCATTCGGAATTAATGCCAGAGCCCATGTTCATCAACTCAAAACTTCTCGGATTCTTCTTGGATTCGATAGCGAATTTACAATTGGCAATCGTTTTCTGTGCTTCAGGGAGCACATCCGGATACTGAATACCTTTCTGCAAGAAAAGCTCAAGCGATTTCAAAGCATATTCGTAAGCTCCGCACTTTGCTCCTTCATTTCCCGCAATATAGTAGAGCATCGGATCAGGATCTCCAATCAAATCAATGGCACGTTGATAATTCAACATCGCAGAATCTGACATAAGGTTGAAATTAAAAACATCGCCCTTCATAATGTATATGTCTGGGTAATAGGGATCCTTCGATTGAGCTTGGTTAAGATAATCCATCGCCTTAACATAATCCTGCGACTGAATGGACTTGCCTGCTTTCTCACATAACGGAACCGCCTTAGAGGTCTTTTGTGCATACGAGATTCCTGGCAAAAAACCAAGAGGAATACACAATAATATAATATATACTATTTTTATATTATTCATATTTTATTTTATCCTATCTCAAGTCTTTCTTTGCCCGTTCCCAATAAACATCCATTTCTTCGAGAGACATGTCCGTAAGTTGGCGGTTGTCTTCTTTCACCATCTTTTCCAAAAGTTGAAAACGGCTCATAAATTTGCGGTTGGTTTTCTCCAA
>JAEEGL014783549.1_pt1 | contig 27514 bp, 21 predicted proteins | sample 9134231 | NCBI WGS metagenome assembly JAEEGL01 (sample SAMN16246548, study PRJNA631951) | gut metagenome | biome: gut microbiome; feature: rumen; material: fiber-attached | host: Bos | place: Iran: Karaj | collected 2018-10
AGCACGCCAGCAAGGCCAGCAAGCGTATCAATGAAAACGTCTCCGATAGCGGCATCGCGGCCCATTACGGTAAGCTGATGCACTTCGTCAATGGCGCCATAAACGGTAGCGATAATGACTGGATAAATAACTAGACTATAGTTTGGGAAAAAATCTGGATGGAGGCCTTTAGTGAAGCTGGTGACGGAATAGCCAAATAGGCCAAAGAGAACGATGTGAGCTAATTTGCGAGTCACCATATTGGTGAGCCCAAAGAATTGCGCCCAAAAGAGTGACTGTTGATCAGATATGTCGCCAGTCTGGGAAGAAAAATTCCAGATAATAACAGCGACAACGATTGGAAAAATAATGCGCCAGTAGCGTTTAACAAATTGCATATTTTTATAACTCCATTTAACAGGGGTAATTTCCCCGCTCCTATCTTGGCGCAATTATAACATGTTTGGTTCGTTTGCAAAAGAGGTGTCTTTCTGTTAGAATAGTCTACAGTTGGTCTCGTCGTCTAGTGGTCCAGGACGTCTGGTTCTCATCCAGAAAATCGAGGGTTCGACTCCCTCCGAGATCACCAAAGCTAAGAAAAAATACCTGGAAGGTATTTTTTGTTGGCTTTGTATGATGATTCAGAGGGAGGCGAGCCGGGGTTCGTCCAATGCCCGGTCGCTTGGCGACGACGGCGCATTGTTTATCTCCCTCCGAGATCACCAATTTGAGTTAGAATCCGCCATCTTGGCGGCTTTTTTACTGCAAAACCCCAAGGTTTAATAAATAATATTGACAATAATATATTTATGTGATATTATGCTTGACAACAAGAGTTAACAACTCTTGAATTTTCACATCGAGGGGGTGTTCTTATGGCAAAGTACTGGGATCCGACTGACCCGAGTACGCACTGGGATATCGAACGGCAGCTGAAGGCTATGATCAACGGCGAGCGTGTCCGCTACTACGATCGGTGGTTTGAAGGCAGCGTCGAGGATGTCTATGTCCACACTGACGGTACGGCTGATGTCGACCTGTATGGCAAAGACAACAACGACAAGAAGGGGCATTTCCACTTCCATCTGCGCCTGTCCCCCGACGGGAGCTTCACGATCATCAACGCCCACGACAAGTAATATCCCAATCCAACCCGCCTCCGCATCGCGCGGAGGCTTTTTCATGTATAAAAATACCCCCGACGCGAGTCGAGGGTATTGGCTTCGAGGTAGCTGCAGCCCTCGGAGCCTCGGGGTGAGGAGGTTGTTTTTTGTTGTTTACATGATGCCACTGAGCAAGTAGTTGCTGGCAAATACTGGCGCGAGCGTGTTCGCGACAGTGGACATCTCCTTGATTGCGATATCCAGAGCTACGCCAACAACGTCCTTACGGGTATCACCGACTGTGTCGCCAGTAATAGCAGCTTTGTGGGCATCGGTCTTCTTTCCGATTACGACGCCATTTTCATCCAGTAAGCGCCCTTCTTCGATATACTTCTTGGCATTATCGAACGCGCCACCAGAGTTGCCGTGGTAGATGGCATCTCCGATTGCAATGAGCGTAGATCCGACCAGTATGCCGCCCACGAATGTGGGGCCAAAGAAGATGAATCCGAAAACAGGAACAAGCAATGTCATCAGTGACGGCGGAGCCATTCTGATCAGAGCGTTGTGTGCGGCCAGAGAGATACATTTGTCATAGTCCGGCGCTTCGCCACGATTCAGGATGCCGTCAAGCTGACGTTCGCCTTCGTCGGCCAGGACAACTGCGGATTTAATCGTGTTGTCCGTAAGCATACCAGAGAACAGTTTGATGACTGCGACGCCAACGACGCCACCTGCGAATACAACGTAGGAAGCGACGTTCAGGACGGGTGTTGCGGTAGAGAAGCTACCAATGAATCCAATTATCAGCGAAGTGGATGCAAACATAGCAGAGCAGATAGCAAAACCTTTTCCGATAGCGGCGGTCATGTTGCCCAGTTCATCCAGTTTGTCAGTAATGGCACGAATTTCGGGATGATCACTCAGGCAGCTTTCGCAAATGCCACCAGCATTGTCGGCGATGGGGCCGAAAGCATCGATGGAAACGGTCGTTCCGACGAAGCTCAGCATGCCAAGAGCCGCGACGGCGATGCCATAGACATCACAGACGGCACCGGCTACGATCATGGCAAGGACAATTACAATCATTACCGGGAAGCAAGAGCGTTCGCCAATGGCGTCACCTTTGGTGACAACAAAAGCATCGCCTTCCCTGGCGATTTGGGCCAGTTTTTTGACGGGCCCGTGTTCGGCACCAGTGTAATGCTCTGTGATTTTGCCGATCAATACGCCACTAACGACGCCAGCGGACAGAGCGATAAACGGGGATAACCAACCCAGTCTGAAACCGGGGATGAGTTCAATGTTGCCAAACACCAGTATGGATGCGATCAGAGCAATGACGATGATGGTCGCGGAAGACATATAGGTGATGTTATTGAGCTCTTTTGTGGGGTTATTGCCAGCCTTGTGGTTCAGGGCATAGAAAATGCCTGCGACGCTAGCGAGCAGTCCGCCGCCAGAGATAATAATCGGGAAAATACTAGCAGCATCCATGAATGCCACGTTTGTGCTTCCACGACTAATAAAACTGAGGATGACGGAGCAAGCCACGATAGACGAAACGGTGCTCTCGAGCAAGTCGGAGCAGTTTCCCGCTATGTCGTTGACGAGGTCACCGATAAAGTCGGCAATAGTGTTAGGCATCCGGCTGTCATCTTCCGGCAGGTCGTGACGGCGTTTGCCGACGATGTCTGCGGAAATATCAGCTGCCTTGGTGTAGTTGCCGCCTGCGACACGGTTGAACATTGCGACCAACGAGCACCCCAGCGAGTACGTCGTGAAACGTAAGATCGTCGGGTTACAGGTGAAGGAAGCAAAGAAACCGCTGCTAACAACGCCTTCTCTGACGCCGCCAGCAATAAGGTGAATCAGCATGATTCCGAGCAGTCCAAATGCTTGAACGCCGATACCACTAATGCTGCCACCAAGTAAGGCGGTCTGGGTGGTTTTGCCCATATCTCCGGTGCGACGGGCGGTTGCTGTAGTACGCACGTTGGCGTAAGAACCGCTGCGCATGCCGATAACACAGGCTAAACTACTCATGAGTGCTCCAGCCATGAAGGTGAAACCGCTGCTCTTTTCGATGAAACATGAGAAAATAGCGGCCACAATCAAAACGGTAGGAACGATGACGAAATACTCGGCACGCATGAACGTTCGCGCGCCTCTCCTGATGATGGCGGCAATATCCGACATCTCCTTGGTTCCCTCTTCCATATTACGCAACTTGTGGAAGTTGTAGACCATGAAAGCGAGAGCAAGGAAGGTGATGAATACTACGGCAAGTTGGATCGCGATTGTCATAGAATCAACCTCCTTATCAATGTGCTAGGAATTGGCAAAAGTATTTTTTGCCAAAAAAATCACACGCTCCCTCCTCTCCCGAGCATGTGATTAGAGTTTACAACTTTTTAATCTGTTTTTCAAGCTAAAGCAAGATAAGAAAACTACTTAAAAATGTTCTTGAAAGTGCTCTTGATACCTTTAGAAATACTGCTAGAAATGGCATTAGTAACACCTCGCTGAACACCGGTCGTGACGGTCTTTTCGATTTTGCCGCCTAAGCTGTTAGCTTTCTTTTTGGCCTCAAGTGCCTCTTGCTGCTTTTGGATGGCGAGTTTCTGGCGCTCTTCGGCGGTCTTAGCGCGTTGTTCGGCAGCGGCTTGACGCTCGGCTTCGCGGGCTGCGCGCGCTTCTTCTCGGGCCTGCCTTTCGACCTCTTTCTGCTCTTCCTTGGCACGCTTTTCGGCTTCCTTAGCTTCTTCGGCAGCGCGCTTCTCTTCCTCGGCTTTTTGCTTTGCTTCCTCTTCGGCGGCGGCTTTTTCTTCGCGGTGTTTGACGATCTTTTCGTGAGCCGATTCGTTGTCGACGGCTTCATCATACTTACCACAGAGTGGACTATTGTTAATAATCTTCATGCGAATCATATCGTTAATGGAGCCCATATAGCTTTGAGGCGGCAAGATATAAGCACGCTCGACGATGGCTGGAGCACCCTTTTCGTCTTGGAAAGAAATGAGAGCTTCGCCAGTGCCAAGTTCTGAAATTGCGGTTTCGGTGTCAAATTCTTTGTTGACACGGAAAGCGGCGGCGGCAGCTTTTACTACCTTCTGCTCGCTAGGCGTGTAGGCGCGAAGTGCATGCTGTACGCGGTTACCAAGCTGAGCAAGAATTTCATCAGGGATGTCGGTTGGGTTTTGCGAAATAAAGTAAAGACCAATCCCGCGAGAGCGGATGAGTTTGACGACCTGAACAATACGTTTTAGACGGTAGCTTGGCATGCTGTCAAACAATAGATGTGCCTCGTCGAAGAAGAAAACCATTTTTGGCTTATCGAGGTCGCCAACTTCTGGGGAGCTTGCGAAAAGCGTGTTAAGTAGCCAGAGCAAGAATGAAGCATAGAGGTCTGGGCTTTGGAAAAGCTCAACAGCATGAAGGATATTGATAACACCACAACCGTCAGTGTCATTTGCAAAAAAGTCTTTAATATCTAATGCAGGTTCACCAAAGAATTTATCGGCTCCCTGTTTTTCGAGCGCAAGTAGGCTGCGCTGAATGACGCCAATACTCTGTGACGTAACATTGCCATATTTGAGAGTGTACTTATCTTTGTTTTCAGCAACATATTGGAGCGTAGAGCGAAGATCGGCGAGATTAATTAGTTGAAGACCTTCGTCTTTGGCCACCTCAAACACGATGTCTAGGTTGCCCTCCTGGGCTTCTGAGAGCCCCAACATCATCGATAGAATGTCTGGGCCGACTGCTTCTACGGTTGCGCGAATTGGATGGCCATTTTCGCCGTAGAGATCCCAGAAACGAACTGGGAATTTTTTACACTCAAAGCCCTTGAGGCCGAGCTTATCAATGCGTTTTTGGATGCCTTCAATGTCGCCTTCAACGGCAGTACCCGCGAGGTCGCCCTTAACATCTGCTAAGAAGACTGGCACACCGGCATCAGAGAAGCTTTCGGCCATTACTTTAAGGGTAATAGTTTTACCGGAGCCGCTAGCGCCCGTGATGAGGCCGTGGCGGTTTGCCATGTTAGGTAATATACATAATTCTTTGTCGCCGCTTTTGCCGACGAGAATCTTGTCATTAGTGTACATATTAATCTCGCTGTTAATTACTTTTATTTTATCACGCCTATACAAAAACATCCCCTGATGTATGGGGATGTTTTTTGATGCCTGATATTAATTATCCAACAAAGGCGGATTTTTCGCCGTTTGCATCCCCTTCAAGCTCTTTAAGCTCTGGGTAGTCTTCAACGGAGAAAGTAGCCTTGCCGTCATCATCACCTTCTTTGTTACTGTCTTCTTCTTCGGTGGCTTGCTCGGCTTGCTCTTTGATGGTTTCGGCGGCTTTGTTGGCTTCTTCTTTTGCGGCTTCGGCCATTTGGCGAGCACCATTGACCATCTGGTTGGCGCCGGTTTGGCCAGCTTCGGCGGATTGGGATTCGGATGCTTCGGCCAGCGAAATGGCTTGCTCGGCTAGCTCGTTGGCTTTATCAATTTGTTGCTGCGCATCGTCCTTGCCAGCTTCGGCGGATTGCTCGGCTTTATTGGCGATGACCTTAGAATCGAGTGCAACGGATGCAGCGTCAATTGCTAAGTTGTTCGCATTTTCGATTTTTTCACTAGGACTTTTCTCGCTGTTGCCGCTGGCGCCTGTATTGGCCACGTCTTCAGCGATATCGGCTTTCATGTTAGTAACTTCGCTATCGATATCGACTGCATCATGCTCGAGCTGAGTGCCAACACCATTTAGGCCAATGCCACCATTACCGAGATTATCAGCTACGGCGTTGGCGACTAGATTGTCCGTGTCTTTTGGCTTAATCAAGTTTTCGTCTGGATCTACATAAGTTTTGCCATGCGCTTCTTCAGCGGCTTGTTGCATAGATCTTTGCTCATCTGGCGGAAGTGGATTAAAGCCTGAGTGTTCAGAAGCGTCGGCAGTAAAGTGTTGAATTGACTCAGCTTGTCCCTCCTCGGTAGCTTCTTCGCCGCCATCTCCGCCTTCTTGCGACTCAACTGGCGCGGCAACCGTGGAAGGCTGACTGTCTTTATTTGAATCGCCTTTATCGAGAGAATCTTCGAGCATATCAAAAGCGGCGTCAGCAGCATCGGCGGCTTTGTCGGCCAGCTCTGGGGCGGATTCCACAGCTGTATCGATCGCCATTTCGCTTGCTTTGACTACGGTCGAAATAATTGGAGTCATTGTGGCCATATTGGAAATTTCTTTGTCAGGGTCCACCGAATCGGCAAGTGGAGCACCCGCGTCCATATCGTGATGATGGTCTGGATGATCTTTTTTCTTCGCCCCAGGATTATTTGGATCGTTGTTTTCTGTAGGCTTTTCTGTGACTGTCTCGGCTTGAGGTTCTTCGGCGACGGCTTCTTCGGTCGGCTGTTCTGATTCGGCCGTGGCAATAGCTGAATCAGCTTCGCTGCCCCCTTCGGCTGCAGTAGGCTCGGCTACGGCTTCCGTTTCGGCCTCACCGACGCTCGCCATTGCTTGTTCCCATTCGAGTGCGCGTTTCTCTTGTTCAGGGTCAAGCTTTTTTTGCTCGTCTGTCTCTTGTCCTTCTGCTGAGTACTTATTCTTTTCTAGATTTTCCGGGTTGTATGCTGGATCATATCCGCCAAACATAATGTCCTTTCTTTTATTGCCACGTTACTGAGCCGATTGTATCTGGATATGCCGTTATCCAGGTTTGGCCACGATTTAATAATATTTCGATGTTATCAGAGTTATAAAACTTAAGTGGTTGGTCTGGGCTATCGCGACGCCATTTGGCGGCCGTCACGGTCCCATCCTGAAAGACGAAGGCATCGCCTTCTCCGTAAGTAACATGGTCGGAATAACCATTGACATCGTTCGCGCGCGGAATGACATGCACTTTCATTGCGATGACTACATTAGGAGATATTTGTGTAAGCGTGCCATCTTCGGCTCTGTCCATGTGGGCGCCGCCGCGCTGATGGGAGCGGAGATAAGTGTTACTGTTAACATCGTAGTTGAAGCTTGGGTTATAAGAACTATCACCGGACAGTTTAATGTTAATGATTTGAGCGTCACGAGTGGTAACTTCATTAATGGTGTCAGGTTGAATGCGCGCAAAAGGCGTAAACGTAGAGCTGGTCCAGCCTTTTTCGAAGTTGAGCTTATCGATCCAGCTGAAGCGCGTGTACACGTTGTGCGGGGCGTAGCGGCCGCGGCTAATTTTGCGAGAAACGTACTTTTCTTCGTAGAACCCTGCATTAATGTCGCGATATCCTGCTAAACGAAGCTCATTGATGGCGTTACTGGCGCCACCCATGTGCATGTAGCCACATTGATATTGTTTAGCAAAGTGTACGAAAGTGAGGCGCGCGCTACGAACAGGGCCGATGTATTCTGGTTTGTTTTCCTGATAAACGGCCATAAAGCGAGAAATACCACCTTCTGCGATTGCTTCGTAAACTATACCTGCAGCGCGGAGCCCAGATTGTGGGCGAGCCGAGGTGCTGTTTTCGATCATGATACAGGTTACTTCGGCGGATGCAACGTCTTTGAAATTAGTCTCCATGCCGGTCAGTGGCGAATAATAGATTTCGTCTGCGACAGCCTCTTCTGATTTTGCTTCGCCGAGACTCTTCGTATTAGTTTTTAAGCGGAATAAGTAGAGCGTGCCAAATGCTAATCCGCCGATGAGTGCTATGGCCACAATTAGTTTGAGGATGGTCAATAGAATACGCTTTACGGCTTTTTGCTTTTTGGCGGCCTTTTTGCGGGCTTTCTTGACGGATTTTTTGACAGGAACCGCTTCTTCATCGACTTTACTATCGTTGATGAAGTCTTCGATTTCTTCGTCCTCATTGATATCAAGGCTATTGTCGGCGCTTTCAGAAGTAGCGTTTTCTTTGGCGAATTCGCTTTCCTTGTAGAGTTTCACCAACGTTTCGTCTTGGTGTTTTTTGTCGTGCACATAGATATGACTACGTCGGTGGTAGGACTTCTTAAAACCATCCATAGTATCATTATAGCACAAGCATCATCAAGATGAGCTTAGTCACGGCCGAAAGCGGTCACTACGGCATTGAGGCGAGCGAGTGTGGCATTTTTGCCGATGACGGCGAGGGTGTCATGAAGAGCTGGGCTAAATGGTGCAAAACTAATACTTAGGCGGATAAGGCCAAATAGTACCATTGGCTTTTGTCCGGTTTCTTCGAGCAATTCATTGAGGGCTTGCTGGAGATTATCGGCAGTCCAATCGCCTACGGCTTGAAGTTTGGCAACGGCTTTGCGGTCCAAGTCGCAGACTTCGTGTTCGGAAAGTTTTTTGAGGGCTTTATTGTTCGTAATCATATCCATGTCGACTTTTGGATCCTCAAAGAAGTAGGTTGTCATGGTTTTGAGGTCGCCAAGAGTCTTGAGGCGATCATAGATAATGCTGAAAATCTTGAACTTATAATCATCATCAAAAGTCGCGGCAGATTCTGGCCAGAAATCTTTAGTGCGTTCATAGAGCGCATGGGCATCTTCGGCAAATAAGCGGCGGATCCATTGGCCGTTGAGCCAGAGGAGCTTCTGCTCGTCATAACGAGCGCCGGCGCGCTGGATGCGGCTGATGTCGAATTTTTCGATGAGATCTTGCTTGCTGTAGATTTCCTGTTCGGTACCATCGTTCCAGCCGAGGCAGGCGAGGAAGTTGAGCATGGCTTCTGGCAAAATACCATCAAGGCGGTAATCATTTGCAGATTTGGCGCCATCGCGCTTCCCCAGTTTCTTATTGCCGCTTGGCGCTAAGATGTGTGGTAAGTGAACGAACTTTGGCAACTCAAGACCAAAGGCTTCATAAAGCTCAAGGTAGTTGCCCATGCTTGGCAGGTATTCCTGACCGCGCAAAACATGCGTGACGCCCATGGTGGCATCGTCAACGATGTGGGCAAAATTGTAGGTTGGAAGACCATCGGCCTTGATGAGAATAATATCGTCTTGCGTCTCTGGACCCATATGGAGGTCGCCGAAGACCTCGTCGTGATAGTTGTAGGACTTTGGTTGGGATTTTAAGCGGAGCGGCATGCCAACTTCCCATTCAGGAGTTTTGTCTGGGCGATAATTGCGGTATAGGAAGGCTTGCTTGTTCTTGTTGGCTTCTTCGCGATACTTAGCGATGGTTTCGCTAGGAGTTGGGTCGGCGTAGGCGCGACCTTTGGCGATAAGTTTTTTGGCCCATTCGTAGTAAATCTCTTTGCGTTGAGTCTGATAATATGGGCCATGTTCGCCACCCTTATCTGGACCTTCGTCCCAGTCAAGGCCGAGCCATTTAAGAGTATCTTTAATGAGGTCAGTGGCACCTTCGACGTAGCGTGCTTGATCAGTATCCTCGATGCGCAAAATAAACGTACCCTCTTCGCCCTGTTGTTTGGCGATTAAATATGGATAGATTGCCGAGCGAACATTACCAATGTGAATATAGCCGGTCGGCGACGGCGCAAAACGAGTAACTGCTTTCATGAAAAATATTATAACATAATTACCTCTTTGCACGAGCATAAGAATACCCGCGACTGGGTCGCGGGCTGATGTGGTCAGCGTTCCATCATTCTGCGATGGTATTGCTGCTGGCTCGTGGAGGCCGAGGTTGTCTTGTACTTTTTCTGCTTCTGGCGATTCTTATCGGAATCGGCCTCTTCGGGCGCCACGATCTTGACGGGGTCGTCCGGGACGACGATGGGGATTTTCTGGTCGATTACTAGCGACCCGCCGTAGACGAAGGCGACGAAGAAAACCACCATCAAGATAGACATTAGAGCCTTTGATGGACTATACAAGGTAACACCTCCTCAAAGAGCATTCCCGTTATAAGGGGATGTATCTTATTTTAGGGCGCTAAGTTTATCTGCGTCAAGTTATTCTTTTGTTTTCGAGAACGCAATGACATCATGCTGGCGGTCAGGGAGTGTGATGTAACTATGCAAAATTCCCTCTTCGGTGAAATTGAGGCGCCTAGCAACGGCAATTGATGCTTCGTTTTCGACGGCAGCCAAAATGGCGACTCTGTCAAATTTTATATCATGGAGCGCATAATCCGTAATCTTAGCGACCGCTTTAGTCATGATACCTTTTCCAGTAGCATCCTGGTCGAGCCAGTACCCGAGTTCGCAGCGATTATTGTCTTCGGAGATATCATGTATGCCGACCGAGCCAACTAATTGATCCTTATAGTAAATGTCGTAGGAAAACTCTTTGCCGTTATCAAAATCTTTAATTTGGCTATCAGTATATTGGTACATATCGTCGATAGAATGGTAGAAATCTGCCCACGGTAACCATGGTAAGAGATGATCGTGATTTTTGACGATTAAATCAAATTTCTCTTGCGCATTTTCGCGCGATAAACGACGTAAAGTAATATCTTGGTCAACTTCAATGAAAGCGTCAGCGTGTAACATAATTAATCCTTCTTTTGGTGAATATCAATTTGTTTATATGGGATAGATACATTGTGCTTCTCGAGGATCTCGAGAGCAAGGTGGCGAATGGCGCGCTTTGCGACAATGCGGCGGCGCGGCTTAGAGCTACCAAATAGTTTGTAATCGATGCTAGAATCTGCAAAATCGTCGATGCCGACATATTTAAGGCTCTGGATATCTTCGAGCTCATTAGCCTTCTCGGCGATTTCGTTCATAATCTTTTCGGCCTGGCTAAGTTTAAGGCTGTACGGAAGTGGGATGATGATGCCGAATTTTTCACCAGCGGTAGAGGCCTTTTCGATGTTGCGGTTTGCGATGGTGACTACGTTGCCGGTGCCAGCATCTTGAATTTTGGTTGAACGAATACCGACGCTAAGTACGGTACCAGTTACGTCGCCGATAGTGACAGTTTCTCCTACTTCGTAATAATCATCAGAAATAATACTAATTCCACGGATAATGTCTTTAAGGGTATCTTGGACGGCAAGGCCAATGACTACGGATGCGATTCCGACGCCCGCGATGAGACTAGATACATCGACGCCATTAAGTTGAAGGATAAGTAGGAAGACGATGACAATGTAAATCATGCGCATGAAACTGCTGGCCATGGAGAGATAGGTGCTACCCTTCTTGTTTTTCTGGAGGCCAAGCATGCGTTTAATTGGATAGCGCACGAGTTGGTAAACTAGCGTAGCAATTAAGATCAGAATAATGCTCGAGATTATCCTCTCGACATCAATTGGTAAATTGTTGATGAAATCTTGCATGAATGCTCCTTTTATTTATGCTCTAGGGCAGTTTTAATGTCTTCAATTTGATCACGTAGCTCGGCGGCACGCTCGAATTCGAGGTTGGCGGCAGCGAGTTGCATTTGCGAAGTTAGTTCTTTGACGATGGTTGGTAGCTCTTCGCGCGGAATCTTGCGAAGGTCGAGTTTATTGCTCTTCTCTTTTTCTGGAATGATGGCGCGGAGACCAGCGCCGATTTCCTTGGCGACAGATTTTGGCGTAATGCCGTGTTCTTCGTTGTATCTTTGCTGTATTTCGCGGCGACGGTAAGTTTCTTCGATGGCGCGTTGCATGCTGCCAGTCATACCGTCGGCATACATGATTACTTTGCCTTCAACGTGACGGGCGGCGCGGCCAACGGTCTGGATTAGGGCGGATTCGGAACGGAGGAAACCTTCTTTGTCGGCATCAAGGATGGCGACAAGGGATACTTCTGGTAGGTCGAGACCTTCGCGCAGAAGATTGATGCCAACGAGCACATCGTAAGTACCGGAACGGAGATCTCGAAGAATATCGCCGCGCTCAAGGGTATCGATGTCGCTATGGATATAGGCGGTTTTAATGCCAAGCTCAACAAGATGTTCGGATAAATCTTCAGCCATGCGTTTTGTTAGTGTGGTTACAAGTACACGCTGACCTTTATTAATGCGCTGATCGATTTCTTCGACGAGGTCATCAATCTGGTTTTCGCTTGGGCGAACTTCGATTTCTGGGTCTAGCAAGCCGGTTGGCCGAATTACTTGCTGAGCGGGCGCTGGACTATGGGATAGCTCATATTCGCCCGGCGTAGCAGAGACATAAATAATCTGGTTAATGTGGCGATTAAATTCTTCAAAAGTGAGTGGACGGTTATCAAGGGCGCTTGGCAGGCGAAACCCGTATTCGACTAATGTTTCTTTGCGAGCGTGATCACCATTAAACATGCCACGAACTTGAGGCAAGGTCATGTGGGACTCGTCAACTAGTATTAGAAAATCTTCTGGGAAAAAGTCAAGTAATGTTGAAGGAGGTTGACCGATCAAACGTCCTTCCAGATGCCGTGAATAATTTTCGATACCCTTCACGAATCCGGTTTGCTCGAGCATTTCCAGATCATATTTGACGCGCTGAGAAAGGCGTTGTGCTTCAAGGTATTTTTGGTGCTGATTGAAGAACTCAAGACGATCTTTAAACTCGGCACGGATACTATCAAGGGCGCGGTCGAGAGACTCTTTCGGAGTAGCATAGTGGGTGTTTGGGAAAATACCGATTTCTTCCGGTTCAGAGATGACTTCGGCCGTAAGCGGGTCGATGACTTTGATTTTTTCTATACCGTCAAAGCCAAACTCGATGCGATAGGCGTGTTCGCCGGAAGCTGGAAAGACATCAATGACGTCGCCACGAACACGGAAGTTGCCGCGCTCAAAGGCTATGTCGTTACGATGATACTGAATTTCGGTAAGCGTGTGGATGAAGGCATTTTGATCATACATTTGTCCACGAGCGACCCGAATCGCCATCTTGCGATAGTTCTCTGGCGAGCCGATACCGTAAATACACGAGACGGAAGCGACAATTAAAGTATCGCGGCGCGTGAGGAGAGCCTCGGTGGCACCGTGACGGAGGCGGTCAATCTCTTCGTTGATAGCGCTATCCTTCTCGATGTATGTATCGGTACTAGCAATGTATGCTTCTGGCTGATAGTAGTCGAAATAAGAAACAAAATAGTGGACTTCGTTTTCTGGGAAAAATTCACGGAATTCGGAATAGAGCTGGGCGGCAAGAGTTTTATTATGCGCTAAAACCAGGGTTGGGCGGTTGTATTGCTCAATAATATTTGCCATAGTAAAAGTCTTGCCCGAGCCGGTAACACCAAGCAGGGTTTGCTCGCGTTCGCCGCGCTTAAGGCCGTTCATGAGCGTTTCGATCGCTTGTGGTTGGTCTCCCGTCGGCTGATATTTACTATGCAGCTTAAAATCCATTATGCTTTTATTTTATCATTATCTATGGAAATATTTTAAAGCGAAAAACCGCCCCCGAGGGGGCGGTGTGTTGAGGGAGTTTGCCTTACTGCTGGTGGCAGGGGCAATTCGGGCCGCAAGCGCAGGTCGAAGTAGACACGATCATCGTGGCGGAAATGACGGCCAGGAACCTTTCGATTCCGACGGAAATTCCTTCTTCAGCCAGACTGCTTGCATATATCAGCGAGGCGTCGTAAGACGCCAACGGCTTGTTTTCGAAGTATGCCTTGAGGAAGCTTACGCCGAATTTGGCTCTTCCGAGCCTGTAGCCATAAGCCAGTTCATTGCAGGAGAGGTTGGTTTCGACGCGCATCTTGACGTTGAACGGTTCGCCGTTCTGGACGCGGATAGTCATAGATACCACCGCGACCTTCGTCTTCACCTTCTCGATGTTAACGGAGATGATGGTGATTTGGTTGTTGATGTGTGCCTTGAAGATCTCGATCGCTTCGAGAGCGACAGCGCGCATGATTTCAATGGACGCCTGAACGCTGCTGCAGGGCTGAGGCTTTTCCTCTTTGACTTGGATAACTTGCGTGACCTGCGTCACGTACGTGTTATGGTTGGTCGTATGGTAAGCGTTGGTAGTTGCAACATTGTTGCCATTGCCGGCAATCGTTACGGTAGTGTTGCCGTTTCCTTCGACGGTAGAGACTGCGCGACCATTGCTGCCAGATCCATCACTGATGTTGGCAAGCTGGATCAATTGCGGTTTGACGCACGCCTGTGCAGAGCTGACGGAGATACCGGAGAATACCAGTAATGCCGCAACGAGAGTCGCCAGAGTCCTTTTCATGGGGATCCCTCTTTCTATATGTGCTATTGGCTATCCTGAGTTTTGACCCGGAAAGACAATGCTTTATGATTCTATCATAGATTAATAAATTTGTCAATAGCATTAATATAAAAATAAGAAATAATCAAACATTAGTTTTTCAATAAAAACCCGCCTCCTTTCAGAAGCGGGTTGATGAAGCTAATAATTATTCAGCTTTTTTATCTTCTTTGCCTTCTACCCATGGGTCTTCGACTTTTGGAGCATCGGCTGGTTTAGCCGCGGTCTCATCATGAACGGTAGATTTTGGCGCGTTACCGTTTACATGTGGGTTTTGCTTGTCATTAACGAAGTCGATTGACTTGTAATCAATGAGATCTGGATTCCATTTTGCGCTGCCAAAGCCAAGCATACAGATGAAGATTGGCTCCAAGAGGATAAGGCCAACTGCATATCCGCCGCTTTTACCGAAGCCGCTAGCAAGACGAACTCTAGAGAGGATGTTAAGGAGTAAAACAATAATATTGAGACCAGGAACGAGCATGATCAATGAGAGCCAGCCCATCATGCCGACGCCTTCATAAAGTACCCAAATGCTATAAATTGGGATGATGGATTTCCAGCCTGGAATCCCCATCTTAGTAAACACCTTCCACATGCCAATGATGCTGACAATAGCAATAATGAGCACTGGTAGCATTACGATGGCTAAGATTCCGAATAGGATAGCGATATCGCTCCCGTCCATACTTGAGCTACTTGACGAGTAGTGATAAGTCACTGACGCCAATGTATTTAGTAATTGCATTGTTATTTATTCTCCTTTTGTAATTCTTTTGCTTATAGTTTAGCATATTTTTCTACGAGTGCGCAGTAATCACGGCCGCGCTCCTCGAAATTTGTATAGAAGCCATAGCTTGCAGCGGCTGGCGAAAGCAGGCAGGTGTGCCCTTCGGCAGTGTGTTCATAAGCAGTCTTGATGGCTTCTTCCATATTGGCGACTGGCATTAACATTTGTGAATGTGGCGCTTCGTTAAAAATGCGCTCGAATGATTCAATGGTGTTTGGTAGTAGAATGACATTGCGAACCGATGAACCACGGATAAACTCTACGAGCGTATGATAATCTAGTCCTCGATCCATGCCGCCAAGGATAATGGTATCGACGTCGCCGAGTGCTTTGATGGCGCTGATGACGGCTTCTTGGGCTGTGGCGATAGAGTCATTGTAGAACTTGATATTTTTAAAGGTGCCAACATATTCGAGGCGGTGCGGTAGGCCGCGAAAAGTGGCGACAGCATTCAGGATGTCATCCTGGGGCACGCCGCAAGCTTCGCAGGCTGCACTGGCGGCAAGAATGTCGTAGTAATTATGCTCGCCGAGGAGATGCGTTTTGATGAACTCACGCGGAATATTAATGTCTTGATAGATGTTGAGCTTTTGCATTGGGAGCGCATCGATTTCTTCGTGCGAGGCGTGTTGGAAAATATCGCCATAGATAAGCAAATCATGTGTGCCTTGGTGGCGATAGATATTTTTCTTTGCCTCAAAGTAGCCTTCTGGGGTGGAATAATGGTCGAAATGCTCTTCATAGATATTAAGCAGGATGGCAATATGTGGACTGGCCTGGATGAATTCGAGCTGGTGGCAAGAAATTTCGAAGACGATAATTGTTTGCGGCTTAATATCATCTATGACGTCAAAGCATGGCTTGCCGATGTTGCCTACCAAAAGCGCATCTTTGCCGGATTCGTGCAGAATATGATAGATGAGCGAAGATGTCGTGCTCTTCCCTTTGGTGCCGGTAATGCCGATGACGGGATTTTGAGTGTAGCGTAAGAATAAATCTGTAAGTGAGGTAATCTTCGCTTTTTGGGTGTCGTCTAGATAATCTTTAATGACAACACCAGGAGATTTAATGACAATGTCGAAGTCTTTGACGGTTTCTAGATAGTTTTCGCCAGAAAAAGTCTGGACGCCGTCAATTTCGAGTGGGTTTTGATCGGCGACTGCGTATTCAGCGCCGGGTAAATTTTGCTGCAAAAAGTTTAGCGCACTTTTCCCTTCGCGGCCGTAGCCCAAAATGAGGATTTTTTGTCCTTGCAGAAAATCAATAATATCTTGTTTCATAGTGCTAGGCTTTTAAGATTAGATCAAGAAATTTCTCTGGGATGTGATGCTCTGGGTTGAAATAGTTTGGGATGCCCTGACCGTAGTTTGGATTATAGAAATTTGCGCGATACCATTCGAGCAAGGCTGGTTGCGGGGTGTTTTCGCGGATGTTCTTTTCGATGGCGAGCTTGAGTGCGAAGTTGATTTCTTCACGAGTGCCCACACATTCAAAAGGCTTTGTGAGGTCAGGATTAATAAGGCCAAGGAAAGTATTGTAGAGTGTTTGGTCATCCAAGAGGTTGTCTTTAAAGATAGCCTGAAGCTTGCCGTATTCAACAAACGGGTAAAGCATGATAAAGACATAGAGACATTTAGCGCAGTGGCCACACCATTTATTCTCGTGCGTGCCAACGTTACAAGAACGGAAAACGCCGAGGTAAAGTGGGTGCTTGAGGAATTTTTGAATAATCTCAAACTCATTAAGACAACGCAGAATACTAAAGTAGTGAATTTGCGTCGTAAAGTAACGGTCGCAATAATGTTGAAAATCCGACTCAAACTCAAAGCTCTTAGAATACTGATGATTAATGCTGGTGCCAGCAATGTTGACTTCGTTCGCTGAGGCTTCGTTAGAGAGGACGATATATTCTCGTTTGTTGAGATAGGCTACAATGTAGGATGCGAAAGCGAGGCAGGATGAAAATGGAATATGACCATTGTAGTAGCCTTGTTCGTTGAGCTCGAGCATATGTGGGTCAATCGTGAGGTTAAAGTCAGCCACGTCACTCATGCCATAACCGGCAATCTTGATGCAGTTTAGAGCAGCACTGTTTGGTGGGTAGATATTGCGGTTGTATTGGAAGCAGAGGTTCTCGGAATGCATAGACTGAAGCGCTTCGAGCGTAACGACGGAATCTTTGCCGCCACCGACCGGAACGAGGTTCCCGGAGAATTTGTCTTCGACTTTGAATTTTGGCACGCGCCCTTCGACTGGGCATTCGATAGTCATGAAATCTTTGTAGCTAAATGGCAAGTTGTTGATATAGAGGAATTCGCCGAGACCGTAGAAGAAAAGCTTTTTAAAGAAAGCCTTCTGCTCTTCGTCGACATAGCCGGCTTTAATGACAAACTTTGGTGCAATGGTGAGTTTGTAATAGTTGATAGCGTTGATGATACCGAAGTTGAAGAAGAGATACTTCAGGAAGTTATCATCGAGGTCTTCGTTCGGGATATCCTCAGTCGGGATATCGACGGTTGGTTTAAAAGTATGCTCACCCAAAGTATAAACAAAAGTGGCATGAATACTATCTGGACTCATCTCGTACGAGAAGGAGTCGAAGACAAATTCCGGATATTTATTCCGGTAAATAAGATTATCTTGCGTGCTGTCTATCATAAGCTAATTATAAACCATATTTCTTGCTGAATTCAGCGATGACGGCGTCATTATCTATTCCGCCGAAGTATTTTGCGATAATGCGTAAGCGCTCAAGCTCTTCGGCAGTATAGTCAAACATTTCATACAGATCTTCGTCGGTGCCTTTGCCGCCCAACATAGCTTCCGCTTCAATAAGATTACTGGCAAGTTCGAGATTCTCTTCGTTGAGTTCGTATTCTTCGCCATATTCGAGAAAGAGCCTGGTAAGTAAGTGCCGCGTGTAGAGGTCAAGGCGAGCATTTTTCCAAATATCAACTTCGGGCTGGTGTTCGTATTTTTCAATAATCTTAAAGGCCTGTTTAATAGCCTCGTCGACGAAGAAATCTGGAGCGTATTTGGTGCCACGTGCGCGGGTTGCATCCCTGAGGGCGACCTTCATTACCTGTAGAAGAATGTCGCGCTTTTGCTCGTCAGTATAACCTTCCTTGCTCATACCTTATATATAACATGAGCGAATTGACAATTTCAAGATTTTTTGGTATAATTAAAAGATGGCTAGTGATTCCTCTTTTGATGAGAATAACATGATCAAAATTCGTGGCGTCCGGGCTAACAATCTCAAAAATATTGATATTGATATTCCGCGCGACAAACTCGTGGTAATTACTGGTCTTTCTGGTTCCGGTAAATCTTCCCTAGCCTTTGATACTATTTATGCCGAAGGCCAGCGTCGTTACGTAGAGTCGCTTTCTTCTTATGCGCGCATGTTCCTCGGCGTGATGGATAAGCCAGACGTAGATATGATTACTGGTTTGTCGCCAGCTATCTCGATTGATCAAAAGTCTACCTCGCGCAACCCACGTTCAACGGTAGCGACCGTGACGGAGATTTACGACTATTTGCGTCTGCTATTCGCAAGGATTGGCGTGCCGCATTGTCCGATTTGTCATAACGAAGTGGCACGTCGTACTGTGCAGGACATCATTGACCAAGTGATGGCTTGGCCGACAGCTTCGAAATTGATGGTGTTAGCACCAATCGTAGCGCAAAAGAAGGGCTCATTCTCGCATATTGGTGAGCAATATTTAGCTAAAGGCTTTGCGCGCGCACGTGTGGATGGCATTATCTACGCACTCGACGAATGGCCAGAGCTCGATAAGAACCTACGTCACGATATTGAGATTGTGGTGGACCGTTTTGTAATGGTGCCAGATTTGGAGAGTCGCGTTTCGCAGTCAGTGGAACAAGCGCTCGACCTCGGCGATGGCATCATGAAGATTCTTTGCATTAAGGATAACGCAACGGCAATTGGTCAGAACAATATCAACACGCAAGGGGCAGAAATTGTGACTTATTCGCAGCGCTATGCCTGCCCAAATCACCCAGATGAACTAATTCCAGAACTTGAACCACGTCTCTTCTCTTTCAACGCTCCGCAGGGTGCCTGTCCAACTTGTACTGGTCTTGGTACGCGCATGGAGATTGATCCAAGCTTGGTTCTGAATCCGAATTTAACGATTGCGGAGGGTGGTATTCGTCCATATAACCGCATCAATCAAGATTCGTGGTGGCTAAAACGTTTGACGGCCGTGGGTGAACGCCATAACTTCTCGGTGCGTCAGCCAATTCGTGAGTTGTCTGACGATGCAATCCAGAAGATTTTGTATGGCACAGGCGACGAAAAATATCATGTTCGTCTTTCGAATGGCTATGAATACGACTCCGTTTATGAGGGCGTGATTCCGAATCTCGAAAAACGTTATAGAGAAACCGAGTCTGATTTTGTGCGCAAAGATATTGAGCGCTTTATGCGTGAACGAGTTTGCCAGACTTGCCATGGTGCGCGTCTTAAACCGGTTGTGCTTGCGATTACGATTCATGATTTAAATATCATGGATATGTGTGCGATGGATGTGGATCAGACGCTGGAAGTTTTGAACTCCGATTTGGGTTTGACCGAGAATGAGCAAATGATTGCTGGCCCGATTTTAAAGGAAATCAAAGCACGGGTCGGCTTCATGAAAGATGTTGGCTTGAATTATCTAGAGCTTGGCCGCTCAGCGGCTACGTTATCGGGTGGCGAGGCACAGCGTATTCGTTTGGCTACTCAGATTGGTTCTGGCCTTCAGGGTGTGCTCTACGTGCTTGATGAGCCATCGATTGGTCTCCATCAGCGCGATAATGATCGTTTGATTGCAACCCTGAAACACTTGCGGGATCTTAAGAATACCGTGATTGTAGTGGAACACGATACGGATACAATTAAACAGGCGGATTATCTAATAGACATTGGTCCAGGTGCGGGTGTAAATGGTGGTCATGTGGTTTCAGCTGGTACGCCAGAGGAAGTGGCGGCCGATCCAAATTCGATTACGGGTAAATACTTGAGCGGCGAGGAAAAGATTGAAACGCCAAAGCGCCGTCGCAAACCAACTGGTAAATGGCTTGAAGTGATTGGTGCGCACGAAAATAACTTGAAGAATATTGATGTAAAGTTTCCGCTGGGCGTGTTTACGGTAGTATCCGGTGTGTCTGGTTCTGGTAAATCTACGCTCGTGAACGAGATACTAGCCAATGAGCTTCTTGCGCGCTTAAATCATGCGCAAACGGTGCCGGGCGCACATGAGCGAATTGATGGTATTGAGAACTTGAATAAGATTATCGTGATTGACCAGTCGCCGATTGGACGCACGCCGCGTTCAAACCCAGCTACCTATACGGGCATCTTCAACTATATTCGCGAATTATATGCTGAACAACCCGAGGCGCAGGTGCGCGGCTATAAAGCTGGTCGTTTCTCTTTCAATGTGAAAGGTGGTCGCTGCGAAAAATGTCAAGGTGATGGTGTGCTGAAAATTGAAATGCACTTCTTGCCAGATGTGTTCGTAACTTGCGATGTCTGTCATGGTAAGCGCTACAATCGTGAAGCGCTAGAAGTGAAATATAAGAACAAAACGATTTCTGATGTGCTCAATATGACTGTTGATGAGGCAGTAGAATTCTTTGAAAACCAGCCGTTGATTTGCGGTAAACTAAAAACTTTGCAAGAGGTTGGCCTGGGTTATATTCGACTTGGTCAGCCGGCTACGACTTTCTCTGGTGGTGAGGCGCAGCGTATCAAACTTGCAACCGAGCTTAGTCGTCGTTCGACTGGCAAGACACTATATATCCTTGACGAGCCAACCACTGGTCTTCACTCCGATGATGTGAAGCGTTTACTGACGATTTTGCAGAAGCTTGTCCAGGGCGGTAACTCGATGATTGTGATTGAACACAACCTTGACGTGATTAAGAGCGCGGACTGGATTATCGATATGGGCCCAGAAGGCGGCCAAAATGGCGGCAAGGTAATTGCTACGGGCACGCCAGAAGACGTAGCGCGCAATGCAAAGTCCGACACTGGGCGCTATTTGCGTAAGATGCTTTAATTATCCAAGAGATAATCTAGACGCATTTGTAAGATTTGAATTTGGCTAAACCAGAGCGCATTGCGGCTCGCAAACTCACCTTCCTCGGCGTAGGTGAGTTTTTCACGGTCAGAAATAATGAAGCTAATTTGTTCTAGATAAGTTTTAAGCACTGCTTTGCGATAGAGGTCGGCGATGTCACTGTTGCTGAAATCATCATTGAGGTCACGTACAATGCCTGCAGCAAGGAGGAGACTTTCGGTTAGGGAGAGACTCTCTGGTTTTTGATGTTTAAAATCTCGAATCGATTGCACAAGATCGGCAACTTCTTTACCGTAGGTTTCTTCGATTTCGGCGTACTTATGAAGTGGCAGACGGCAAAGGAAAGCGGAGGCGAGGATTATATCGCGGCGCGCATACTTTCTCTCTTTATAAATCGGTTCCGGAATGTCATTGATGTAGGTATTTACGAGGCTGGCAAAGTCGGCAATTTTACGGATATCAATGGTTTTATCAATGGTAGATTCAAGCTGAAGCGTATTGTAGGCATGTTGCGTAAGTGGTAGTTGCTCGAGGTGCTCCTGGAAGGATTTAACGAACGGCTTACTTGGTGGAGCTAGACGTAATGCGCAGATGCGCCAGTAGTAATCAAAGAGGTAGCGCAAACCATCGTCGTGCATACCCTTCCCGTCCACAATAGTATCGTAGAGGTTTTGGCGGCGATAGTAGTTACAAAGGCGCATGGCCTGATCGAAGTACTCACGACGAATGAGCATGAAGCAACCTTTGCCGAGCGAGATGTGAATCCAGTTTGGGTCCACAAAGTGGAAATATTCAGAGTGGAAGAAATAGTCGAGCTCAATGCCAGATTCGCCAATGAGTTGACTCTGGTTCTCGGCGGCGGCACGGTTCAGGAGGTTTTGCGCTTCCGGCTCAAGCATTACTACTTCGGTTTCGTAGGCGCGGAACTGTTTATTCGATTCATTAATGGCGTAAATCGTGTTGTCGTCACAGAGAATAAACTGGAGTTGGCGTGGCGTGATGTGGCGGAGTTCGAGACGATTCGGCTTGTTGTATTTGTCAACATCATTCTCGAAGATATCAGCGATAGCCTTGCGCCAATATTGGTTGATGTAGCCAATCTGGGTTTTAATGGTTGGTACGACGTTGGTCTGGGCGATATTTTCGGAGACAGCGGCGGCTAGCTCTTCTGCATAGACATCTTGTCGGCGATTAATGAAAAGGTGGCGATAGTCACCAATCGCGTAGTGCATCCAGTTGCGGCTAAATGTACCAACACTATAGGTAACGCCGTCGAAGGAGGTATTGCGCTCTTCCGGGTAATTTTTTTGAGTTTTCTTGAAGTGAGTCTCGAGAACTAGGGAGCGCATAAGCGGTAATAGGACTTTGCCATAATCCTTGATAGAAATATCCCCGTCGAGATAATTGCCGAAGTAGAACGTGAAATTGACGCCATCATAGACGGCGATATCGATCATGCCACTAAAACGACGAGCGTCTTTTTCGGCATAGGTAAAGGCAATGACGTGGTCAATGTCGAGGTTTTCCAGGGTCTCGCGGTCGAGAGCTTTTACGCTAAAATCGTTCATATAACTCCGTTTGGGTTTATTATAGCTTGAAAGTTCAAAAAACGGAAACTTTCACCCCTATAACGCTCGTGCTTGATTTTACCTTGTGCTTATCTTAAAATATAGTGTAAGTCTAAATATAGGAAAATAATCATAATATGAGCGAAGATAAGTTGTCTCTCGCAAAGCGCGAGTTGACTGGTAAAAAAGTAAAAGGCTTGCGTGAGCAAGGTTTGATTCCTTCTGTCGTTTTTGGTGGCGAAGGTGATCCTATCTTGACGCAATCTGCCTATAATGAAACTGAGAAAGTCCTCCTTAGTGCTGGCTACCATTCCCCTGTTGATCTCGATATCGCAGGCAAAAAGCAGCTAGCTCTCGTGAAGACTGTCCACATCGATCCTGTAAAGCGCACAATCCAGAACGTTGAGTTCCAGGCTATTTCTGCCGATGAGGTCGTAGAAGCTACGGCTCCTATCGAAATTGTTAACTTTGAAGCTTCCGATGCTAACAAAGCCCATCTCACTCTTCTCCAGGTTATGGAAGAGATTGACGTTAAGGCAAAGCCAGCCGATCTTCCAGAAGCTATCGTCGTCGATGCTGCTGGCCTTAAGACCGTTGAAGATAGCATTAAGATTGCTGATATCAAGCTTCCAAAGGGCGTAGAGCTTGCAGATAAGGAACTCGACCCAGAACTCGCAATTGCGAACGTTTACGATCCTGCCCAAGAGGCTGCTGAGCGTGAAGCTGAGGCTGAAGCCGATAAGGCTGCCGAGGAAGCTCGTGCCGCTGAGGCTGAAGCTGCTGCCGCTGCTGCAACCGAAGCTCCAGCCGAAGAAGCTAAATAAGCCTAGTTGACTTATTTGGTATTTTGTGCTATAGTAATAATATATACATTACTTCAAGAAGTGCCTCCAATAGATGGAGGCGCTTTTTGTGGCGTTCATTATTGTTATCCTTTACTTTTTCCGGACAAATGTGTAATAATCGAGTCATGAAACACTCCGTTACCTCTTATAACACTAAACGCCATCTCGTTAAGGCCTTAGCTGATATTCTGAAAGAAAAAGATTTAAACAAAATTTCTGTAAGCGAAGTGGCTGAACGTGCCGGGGTGAATCGCAAGACTTTTTACTATCATTTTAAAGATATTCAGTCGATGCTGTATTGGATTGCCGATGATCAGATTGAAATAATTACGAATAAGTATGATATGTCTACCGACACTAAGACGGCCACCGAAGAGATCATGAATTATCTCGATAATCATCGTGACTTAATTCAGAACATTGTAAAGTCAGCCGGTAGTGAACATTTGCAGAAATTCTTGTACGCTTTTCTTTGGAAGTTTGTACATATGTTAGCTGACGAGTCGTTGAAGCAGCAGGAGGAAAAGCCTGACGATGATTATGTGCAATTTGTGTGCGAGTTTTATACTGCGGGCTTGTCTTGCGTATTGATAGATTATGTAATGGCACCAGAAGTGCGAAGTCGTGAAAAATTGTCCAAGTATTTGCAGAGAATATATAAAACAATCGCCCTAAATTAATAGGACGATTGTAGAAATAATAGCTTCAGAAAAAGGAGCTATTTTTTGTGCAAGGCATCAGTATTCGCAACGAGGCGAAGGCGGAAAGCTTCACGGGCAGCATCGGCATTGTCGTTATTGCCCTGCCATGCCTGGAGAGCTGGATCTTGAAGCGCGCGAGCATAGGAGAAAGTAACTGGCCATGGGAATGGGCCCTCGTTGGTGACGGCCTGAAGGTTTTCGGTGGCCTGTTGGACGCTTTGGCCGCCGGATAGGAAGACGACGCCAGCTAATTCGCTTGGTACATGTTGACGTAAGACTTGTGCAGTAGCGCGGCCAACTTCTTCTGGCGTAGATTGCTTTTCTTGCTTCTTGCCGGCGAGAACCATGTTGACTTTGAGGACGCAGCCTGGGAGGCTAACGGTTTTCTTCTTGAGCTCATCAAAGAGTTTATCAAGGATGCGGCCGGTGTATTCAATATTTTGTTCAATAGTGTAGTCGCCATCATAGACGAGCTCTGGTTCGACGATTGGCACGATGCCGGCGTTTTGACAATCGGCGGCATATTGTGCGAGGATTTCGGCGTTCTTCTGCATTGCCATGTCGCTTGGGCTATGGTCGGTCACCTCGAAGGCGGCACGCCATTTAGCAAAGCGAGCGCCCATGTGGTAGTACTCGGCAAGTCTTTCTGGAAGTCCGTCGAGGCCTTTGGTGTATTTCTCGTCGGAGTTTTCAAAGTTCTCGAGACCTTGGTCGACTTTAATACCAGCAATAATCCCGCGTCCGGCGAGGAAGCTGATGAAATCTTGGCCATCGTCGGCATGTTGACGAGCAGTTTCGTCGAAGAGGATGACGCCATTTACGTATTTTTCGAGATCTGGCGTGGTAAAGAAGATGTTGCGATAATCACGGCGATGCTGTTCGTCGTCTGGAATACCCATACCTTCGAATTTTTTATGAATAGAGCCACCAGATTCGTCGGCAGCAAGAATACCCTTTCCGGGGGCCATTAATAATTTGGCATTGTTTTCTACTTCAAGCATTTTTGGTCCTTGATCGTTAAATTTTTGTACGAGATAGTATTGATCGGCAATTTCACGCTCTAGCCTCTGGAGGCTGCCAGTGGCGCCCAGATTGCTAGTTTGGACGTTGGCGCGCGCCAAAAGGAGTGCTTCGGAAGAGGTCTTACCTAGAGCGCGGGCAGCAAGAATGGTTGCAGCGATGGTAAGATGCGAGCTAAGGCGCGTGACGATATCTTGACGATCTTCGAGCGTCCACGGCACACGCTTGTTGTGGAATTCGATGTAATCTTCGCCAATGCGGACGAGATCGCGAGCTTTTTGGGTAAATTCGACATCGGTAATAATGATATCCGCACGCTCGATAAGGTCGCGCATGTGGTTGCTGTATTGATTGCTATGTTCGCCAATGAAGAGCGCGAGACGCGTGCTCTGGCTGAGATTAACGAAGCCGAGGATTTCTTCGGCCACTTGTGGGCCGATGTTAGCAGAACGATCGATATAAATCCAATCTGGATTATGATCTGGAATCTTCCAAGTGGTACGAGCCTTATCGCTTGGGCTCAGGTACGCGACATTATCATCTTGGCAGAGAATGTAACGATAAGTGGTATCAATTTCTTTGGCGATAAATTGGCCATCAAGAAAAGTCGCTGGAGTGTTCGAGATGCTGGCATTGAAGCCGAAGCGCGAAAAGACCTCGAGCGAAATACTAGCGCCGCCAAAAATGGAGACGCGTGAATAATATTTGTACGCGGAACCGTCAAATGCGACATCTAACCATTTGGTGCCGTTTTGGTCGGTTTCAAAATTATTTCTACGGTTGTCGTACCGCAGATAAACGTCTTTCATGACGTTTCCCACAATCAATACATTCTGCTGCATAAGTTTATTATAACACTTATGCTTTTAGTACCTAATCTTTACGATAAAAACGTCGAATCATGAAACCGGCGGCCGGATATTTAGGCACTAATTCCCGCATGTCGGCAATGGCCTTGTCGATATCGTAATTGACGTCAATGCGCTCGTAATTAATTTCGCCGTTAGATAGATCGAGGATACCAGCGGAGGCAGAATCGGTCTCGATTGGGCAGCCGACGCTACCTGGGTTAGCATAGAACTTGCCGCCCTTGACTTCGTTGTAAATATGGGTGTGGCCATAAAAGTAGACGTCAGCGTCGTAGCCTTCAAAAATATGTTCACATTCGGATGCGTTTGGCTTATAGAAAAAGTCGCGATAATGCTCGTTGGTGTCGGCTGGATAGTGGGTAATGAAGATTTTGGCTCCATCGGTTTCGACGGTTTGAGAAATTGGTAAGTCGACTAACCAATCGTGTGATTCTTTAGAGAGCTGGGTATGATTCCATTTAAAAAGGTCGATAGTTTCTTGGGGAATTATTTCGCGATTTGGATCGTTATGATTGTGTTCCGGGAGACCGTTAATAAGGTAGTTTTCGTGATTGCCGCGAACGGCACCAAGGAGCCTGCTCCGTTGCTGCATTAATAATTGAGTGCATTCTTCTGGATGAGCGCCAAGGCCGATTACATCACCGAGGAATAATAATTTTTCAACTTGGCGACGATCAAATTCGGCTAGAACGGCCTCAAAGGCGTCTGGATTGCTATGAAGATCGGAAATGATGCCAATTTTCATTAGAGTTCCCCCCAATCTTTACCGGTAGTAGCATCGACGGCGAGTTTAACTGGTAACTCCAGTGCGACGCTTTCCATATTTTCAATTAATAATTGTTTAACTTCATCAACTTGCTGATCGAAACATTCGACAATGAGAGAATCGTGGATCTGCAAAATGATCTGGGCTCCTTTTGGCAAGGCCTTGCTAACGGCGAGCATAGCTTTCTTCATGAGGTCGGCTTCGGTGCCCTGAATAGGCATGTTGGCGGCGGCACGCTCAGCGGCGCTGCGGACTAGATAATTGGGTGCGGCGAGATCTGGGCATGGGCGGCGGCGACCAAAAAGCGTCTCCACGTAGCCATTCTTGCGACCATTCTCAAGGGTTTGGTCGAGATACTTACGTACCGGCGCACGAAGTTCGAAGTAGTCTGCGATGAATTGCTTGGCCTCACGGAAGGTCATGCCAGTTGCATCGGACAAGCCCTTTGGACTCATGCCGTATAGGACACCAAAGTTAATCGTTTTGGCGGCGCGGCGCTGATTTTTGGTGACTTCTGCCATCGGGATATGGAAGGCGTCGGCAGCGGTCTTAGTGTGAATATCTAGGCCAGCATTGAAGTCGTCGATTAGCTTTTGGTCATGGCTTAGCGCGGCGGCTAGACGAAGCTCAAACTGGGCATAATCGGCAGAAACAAAAGTCTTCCCTTTTTCGGCTACGAAACAATTGCGGATGC
>JAEEGL017460121.1_pt1 | contig 27513 bp, 19 predicted proteins | sample 9134231 | NCBI WGS metagenome assembly JAEEGL01 (sample SAMN16246548, study PRJNA631951) | gut metagenome | biome: gut microbiome; feature: rumen; material: fiber-attached | host: Bos | place: Iran: Karaj | collected 2018-10
AAGACGACACTCCTTCGATGTATCAACTTTTTAGAAAAAGCTGACAGCGGAAGACTATTCTTTGACGGAAAAGAATATGATCTTTCACATATACAAAAGAGTGATATTGCAGCAATCAGGAAAAAGACAGGATTTGTTTTCCAGAATTACAATCTTTTTGCAAATAAGACTGTTCTTCAGAATGTTACTCTTGGTCTTACCTCAGCAAGGAAATTTCCCAAAGCTGAAGCTGACAAAAGAGCTATGAAGGTTCTTGAAAAAGTTGGAATGGGAGATTTTAAAGACTATTATCCCAGTCAGCTTTCAGGTGGTCAGCAGCAGAGAGTTGCAATAGCAAGAGCGCTTGCAACTGACCCGAGCATCCTATATTTTGACGAGCCCACATCTGCGCTTGACCCTCAGCTTACTTCCGAAGTTTTGGAAGTTATGAGACAGCTTGCAAGTGACGGTATGACCATGATCGTAGTCACTCATGAGATGGGCTTTGCAAAAGAAGTTTCGTCCCACGTTATCTTTATGGCAGACGGCAACATCGTTGAAGAGGGAGAAGCCAAAGAGTTTTTTGCTTCGCCCAAGATGCAGAGAACAAGGGAGTTCCTCAGGCTCACAGAGGGATGATGTAAGGAAAGAATAGAGGTTAGGATTTCTTAGTTTTGTTAATATAACAGCAACTTTGTAATGGTTTGAAAAGGAGAAAAATATTATGAAAAAGAAAATCGCAATGACACTGTTAACAGCATTCACAGCAGCAGCTCTTTCAGCTTGTGGCGCTTCATCTGCAGAAACTACTGCGGATACAGCCGCTGGTAGTAATGAAGCTGCAGCTCCTGCAGAGGACCATCTTGCACGAATCAAGGCAGCAGGCAAGATAACTATTGCAACAGAAGGCGTATGGGCTCCATTTACATACCACGATGAGACAACAGATGAACTGGTGGGTTTTGACGTAGAAGTTGCTGCAGCTATTGCAGAGAAGATTGGTGTTGAGGCTGATTTCAAAGAGGTTGCTTTTGACGGCGGTCTCACAGGTGTTACAACAGGCACTTTCGATATGATGGCCAACGGCGTTGATGTTACAGATGACAGAAAAGAGACCTATGACTTCACAGAGCCTTATGCTTACGATCACGCAGTAGTTGTTACTCTTGCAAGCAATGACTCCATAAAGTCTTTTGAGGACTTAAGCGGCCATACAACAGCTAACTCAGCAGGTTCAACCTACGAGGCAATGGGCAAACAGTATGGCGCTACAGTATCAAACGTTGACACTCTCGGCGAGACCATGACACTTGTACTTAATGGAACTGTTGATGCAACAATCAATGCCAACACATCTGCTCAGGACTACTTTAATACAACAGGTACAACAGAGCTTAAGGTTGCTGCAGTAGACCCTGAGGTTACAATGTATGCAGTACCTCTTGCTAAGGGCTCCGACAACGATACCTTAAGAGAAGCAATCAACAAGGCTATCTCTGAGCTTAGAGCAGAAGGAAAGCTTTCTGAGATTTCCAATAAATATTTTGGAGCTGACATAACAGCTGAATAAAATAATAAAGAAGGGCATTTATAATGCGAATAGTTTTTATGGGAACACCGGACTTTGCAAGGTCCGCACTTGAAAAAATAATAGAGGCAGGGCATGAGGTTGTTCTTGTTGTGACTCAGCCTGATAAGCCAAAGGGAAGAAGCGGAGAGCTTCAGGTATCTGATGTAAAGGCATGTGCTCTAGAGCATAACCTCTCTGTTTTTCAGCCAGTTAAGATAAAAGAGGCTGAGCATGTAGCTTACCTTAAGAGCATCCCTGCGGATATCTATGTAGTTGCCGCTTTTGGACAGATTCTTTCTCAGGAGATCCTTGATATTCCAAAGTTTGGATGTGTCAACATTCATGCATCTCTTTTGCCAAAGTACAGAGGAGCTGCTCCAATTCAGCAGGCTATCCTTGATGGAGAAAAAGAGACTGGTGTAACCATCATGCAGATGGCAGCCGGCATGGATACAGGAGATATTCTCATTCAGAGAACAATTCCGATAGAAGAGGATGAGACTGGCGGCGGACTTTTTGACAAGTTATCTGTTCTTGGCGCAGAGCTTATAGTAGACGCACTTCCAATGATCGAGAGAGGCGAGCTTACACCTGTTCCTCAGGATGAAGAGAAGGCCACAAAGTGCGGAAAACTCAGTAAGGATATGGGCAGAGTTGATTTTTCTCAGCCTGCTGAGAAAATCAGAAATCTTGTCAGAGGCTTAAATCCTTGGCCCAGCGCTTTTACTTATCTTGATAAAAAGATGCTTAAGATATGGAACGCAGCTGTGATAAGTGCAGATGAGGCTGTAGCACTTGGAAGCGGAGTTTCAGAAAGTGATATTGATAAAGCAGAAGCCGGAACTGTTGTAGCTGTTTACAAGGACTCTTTTGTTATAAAGACAGGAGAGGGACTTTTGAGAGTTACTGAGATTCAGCTTGAAGGCAAGAAGAGAATGAGTGTTAAGGACTTCCTTCTTGGATACAAGCTTGCCGCAGGGCAGAAACTTGGTTGATACATTCTTGAACTTTATGTTCAAGAATGTATATAAAATTATGAAAATGAAATGAGAAGGGGGAGTTTGTATGTATTACAGCAGATTGGGGTATGGTTACGGAATTGATCCAATGTATATTTTGACAATAATAATGGCACTGGTGTGCATGTACGCTAGTTTCAGAGTGTCATCTGTCTACAAGAAGTATGCGAAGGTTCGTAGTATGAGCGGACTGACAGGCGCACAGGCTGCAATGGAGATTCTTAGGAGAAACGGAATTACTGATGTTGCAGTAGTTCATGTTGGCGGAGAACTTACAGACCACTATGATCCAAGAACCAAGACAGTTAGCTTATCAGACAGTACTTATGGCTCTAACAGTGTTGCTGCTGTCGGAGTTGCGGCCCACGAGTGTGGTCACGTGCTTCAGCATTACAACTCGTATCTGCCGCTAAAGATCAGAACAGCGATCGTGCCTGTTGCAAACATTGGTTCAAAAGCAGGAATTCCTATAATAATTCTTGGAATGTTCCTTAGCTTTTCACCTCTTATTACAATCGGAATCTGGGTGTTCTCACTTGCCGTACTATTCCAGGTAGTAACTCTCCCTGTAGAGTTCAACGCATCAAGCAGAGCCCTTGTGATGCTTGAAGACTATGGAATCCTTGGGCATGAGGAAGTTGCTGTTTCCAGAAAAGTTTTGAACGCAGCGGCCATGACCTATGTTGCCAGCGCAGCATCCGCAGTTATACAGCTATTAAGACTTATACTTCTTAATAACAGAAGAAGATAAGAGTGTTTATGACGCAAAATGCCCCAGTCAAGCCAGTGGCAAGACCGGGGCATTTTTATATCAGATGCTAAATTAGTTGGATATTTCCAATTAAAGATCTGTTAAGAAAGTGTAAAAAAAGATGTCGTTTTGAAAAGTATTTGAACGTGCACGCATGTTATAATAGGTAAGAAAAGATTCAAAAGTTGTTAGGAGAAAAACTATGCCCAACACAAGGGAGATTGTACTTAGTATACTTATGGAATATGACAAGGGAGATACAAGAAAAAAGTCGCTTCTTAAGGATACCCTTGATAAATATGATTATTTAGAGACCAGAGACAAGGCATTCATCAAGAGAGTTACAGATGGATGCCTTGAGCGAAATATCCAGATAGATTACGTCATAGATTCTTTTTCCAAGACTCCGGTAAAAAAGATGCAGCCACTTATCAGAAGTCTTATGCGCATGAGCGTTTATCAGATTATGTTCATGGACAGCGTGCCTGATTCAGCGGCCTGCAATGAAGCCGTAAAGCTTGCTTCAAAGCATAAATTCACAGGACTTAAGGGCTTTGTTAACGGAGTCCTTCGCAATATTTCCAGAAACAAAGATAAAATCGAATATCCTGACAAGACTGTTGATGGAGGAATAACATATCTTTCTGTACTTTATTCCATGCCTGAGTGGATCTGCAAAATGTGGATCAAGGAATATGGCTTCGAAAAGACAGAAGCTATCCTCAAATTCTTTTTAACTCCTAGGCCGACAGTAATAAGAGTGACTCAAAGTCTGCCGGGTAGCACAGATATTGATTCTTTGGTAAAAGAACTTACTGATGCAGGCTGTGAAGTAAAAAAGAATTCTCTTTTACCTTATGCGCTGGAACTTGAAAAGACAGATAACATTGCCTTTCTTCCCGGATTTATGGAAGGACAGTTCATTGTTCAGGACGTAAGCTCAATGCTGGTAACAGAGATTGCAAGTCCCAAACCCTGCCAGATAGTTATTGATGTATGCGCCGCACCGGGAGGAAAGAGTCTTCATGCAGCAGAGCGAGTTGGAGCAGAGGGCGCAGTCATCTCCAGAGATGTATCTGAGAGAAAATGCGAACTAATCGCAGACAACGCCGAGCGATTAAACATCACAAATGTTACAACTCAAGTTCATGATGCCAGAATCCACGACGAGTCCTTAAAAGAAAAGGCAGACATCCTTTACCTTGATGTCCCTTGCTCGGGACTTGGAATTCTCGGACGCAAAAATGACATCAAACACAACGTAAAACCAAAGGGCCTTGAGGACCTTTCCAAGCTTCAGTGGGATATTGTAAAAGCAGCTTGGGACTATGTCAAAAAAGACGGCTACCTCATCTATTCAACCTGCACCGTCAACAAGGCGGAAAACGAAGACATGGTAAAGCGCATCTGTGAGGAGCTTCCTTTCGAAGCAGTTGATATAACTGCAAGTCTTCCTTCAGAACTAAGGTCCGACGAAACTATCAAACTTTCCGCACAGAACGGATTCGTTCAACTGATCCCGGGCGAACATGGCACTGACGGATTTTTCATTGCAAAACTAAAGCGCTTGCGCTAAACTAAAAATTCTTGGGCTAAAATCATGAAGCTACAAAGAAATTTCAAGGAGCAGGCGAAGATTGTGAGAACTTTTCATGTTTCATGAGGACTTCGGAGCCAATGAAAGCCAGCGGCCGTATGAAGGGATTTATGTACAAAGTTCGAGCGATTTTGGAGCTACGGAGATGAGACATAAAATAGGAGAGCCTTTGCTCGACTATTTTTGTTATGGCTCAGCGGAGTGTCAGCTCCATGAGAACGAACTTGTACATAATCCCTCATAAGGCCGTGTGGGTTTCCAATAACTCCAAATCCCATGAAACTTTTAATCTCACAATCTCGCCGTCCTAAAGGATAAAAATATGGAAAAGAAAGATATTAAGTCGCTGACGCTTGAGGAGTTGACAGAAGAAATAAAGGGGCTGGGTGAGCCGGGGTTTAGGGCGAAACAGCTTTATGAGTGGATGCATAAGAAGATGGCCAGGGATTATGAGGAGATGACGAATATTCCCAAGGCTATGAAGCAGAAGCTCATGGACAATTTTGAATATACTAGTCTTAAGAGCGTAATGGTGCAGGAGTCACAGCTTGACGATACGAAGAAGTTTCTTTTTGCCCTTAAAGACGGAAATGTGATCGAGAGCGTCTACATGAAGTACAAGTTTGGAGTTAGTGTCTGCATTTCCTCACAGGTTGGATGCCGCATGGGATGCAGGTTCTGCGCATCAACTCTGGACGGTGTCGAGAGAAATCTTTTACCTTCTGAGATGCTTGACCAGATATATTCGATATCCAGGATCACAGGCGATAAGGTATCGAGAGTTGTTGTAATGGGAAGCGGAGAGCCGCTTGATAACTATGACAATCTCCTTAGGTTCATAAAGCTTTTAACTGACGAGAACGGAATCAACATGAGCCAAAGAAACCTTACGGTTTCTACCTGTGGAATTGTTCCAAATATCTTAAGGCTTGCTGATGAGGACCTTTCGATCAACTTGGCACTTTCTCTTCACGCATCCAACAATGATAAGAGAAAAGAGCTTATGCCTATCGCCAATCAGTACGAGATCCATGAAGTGCTTGATGCCTGCAGGACATATTTTGACAAGACAGGAAGACAGCTCACTTTTGAGTACTCGCTTGTTAGCGGCGTAAATGACACAGATGAAGATGCAGCGGAGCTTTCAGAACTTTTAAAGGGACTAAATGCTGTTGTCAATCTGATTCCGGTAAATCCTATAAAAGAGAGGGATTTCAAACCGACAGACCGCGCAGGAGCTAACGCTTTTAAAAACAAACTTGAAAAAAATCGTATAAATGTTACTATTAGAAGAGAAATGGGCAGGGATATTGATGGAGCCTGTGGACAACTTCGTAGGCGCCACTTGGAGGAGAATTGATTACCTGCTTTTCTTTTGTGTATTAAAAAGGCATCTTGGGAGGCAACTTACTTGTTGAAAACCTTTTCCGTAACTGACATTGGAAAAAAACGAAAACTGAATCAGGATTATGTCTTTTCCTCAGACAGGAGAATTGGAAATCTATCCAATGTCTTTATTGTCGCTGACGGTATGGGCGGTCACAATGCAGGTGATTACGCCTCTAGATTTACTGTCGACACAATGGTTGAGGAAATCGAAAAGTCTTTTGAACAGAGCCCGGTTAAGATTCTGGACAAGGCCATCAAGACTGCCAATACCAAACTTATCGAGAAGGCATCAGAGGATCCCAAACTTTTTGGAATGGGAACCACAGTTGTTGCCTGCACTGTACTTGGCAGATATCTTCAGGTTGCCAATGTCGGAGATTCGAGGCTCTATGTCATCAATAATGATAAAATTACCCAGATAACAAGGGACCATTCTCTCGTAGAGGAAATGGTCAGAATGGGCGGTATTGATAGAGAAACCGCCAGACATTCACTTGACAAGAATATAATCACTAGGGCTATCGGTGCCGAGAAGAGTGTAGACATCGACTTTTTTAATGTGGAATTAAACCGAGGGGATATAGTTCTCATGTGTTCTGACGGTCTTACCAACATGCTTGAAGATGAAGAGATTCGCATGATTGTAAGCGGTCAGAGAGATATTATTGAGAAAGCTCAGAAGCTTGTAATTGCGGCCAATAATAATGGGGGAAAGGATAACATCGCTGTTATTCTTATAGAGCCGTTTGCTGATGAAGTGGCACACGACGGAGGACTAAATGATTAAGATTGGAATGATAATCGGCGACCGCTATGAGGTGCTTGAGAAAATAGGCACCGGCGGAATGTCTGATGTATATAAAGCAAAAGATCATAAGCTGAATAGACTGGTTGCTGTTAAGGTTCTTAAGCAGGAATTTTCGGAGAACGAAAACTTTGTCTCCAAGTTCCGCGTAGAGGCTCAGTCAACCGCTGGCCTTATGCATCCCAACATCGTTAACGTATATGATGTTGGCGATGAAGATGGCGTCAACTACATTGTAATGGAGCTTGTTGACGGTATCACACTTAAGAAATACATTGAGAAGAAATCCAGACTCTCAGTCAAGGAAGCTGTCAGTATTGCAATTCAGGTAGCTATGGGACTGGAGGCAGCTCATAATAACGGCATTATTCACAGAGATATTAAACCGCAGAACATCATGATCTCCAAGGAAGGCAAGGTAAAGGTAACAGACTTTGGAATCGCCAAGGCTGCCACCAGCAATACCATAACTTCCAATGTAATGGGATCGGTTCATTATACATCGCCTGAACAGGCAAGGGGCGGATACAGTGATGCTAAGAGTGATATATATTCACTTGGTATAACACTTTTTGAAATGCTTACAGGTCGTGTTCCTTTTAACGGAGACACAACCGTAGCTATTGCGATCAAGCATATCCAGGAAGATCTGCCAAGCCCTGCAGATTATAATGATGAAATTCCTATCAGCGTTGAGAAGATAGTGCTTAAGTGTTGTCAGAAGAGTCCTGACAGAAGATATCAGAATGCGGCAGAGCTTATTACAGACCTTAAGAAATCACTTATCACTCCGGATAAAGACTTTGTTTCTCTAAGTGACCCCGACGAGGAGTCTGCTACAAGAGTAGCCACTGAAGAAGAGACAAACGCAGTTAAGAACGGAAACGCCAGAATGTCTGATACTGAGCAGATGAGGCTCAAGGATGACGTGATGCGCGAATATGATAAAGAAGAAAGATACGACGATTACGATAGAGAGCGCAGGCCTAAGAAGCGTAAGTACGAGGAAGAGTACGACGATCTTTATGACTATGACAGAAAGCCGCGCAGAAGAAATGAAGGCCATCAGCAGGGCAGTATGGAGAAGGTTACTATAGCTATGGCAATCGTTCTTGCGGTTCTTATCGGATTTATGGTTATCCTGCTTCTTGGCAGAAGCCTTGGAGTATTTGGTAATTCAACAGGAGAGACTGTTTCAACTTCAGAGGCATCGACACAGACTGAGAATCCTACTGATGCAGGTTCTTCCAACGAAGGAATTGTTATTCCGGATGTCAGCGGACAGACCTATGCGGAGGCTGTTTCGAACTTGAATGCTAAGGGCTTTAAGGTTGAAAAAGCTGAGGATGCTGGCAGCACACTTGCCAAGGATAACGTATCTTATACAAAGCCTGCTGCAGGAAACAGAGCGGCAAGCGGATCAACTATAACAGTTTATGTCAGCACCGGTGCGAATGCTCAGACATCAGCTGCTACTACAGAAGTTACAACAGCCAAGGCTGAGGGACAGGTTACAGTTCCTAATGTGATTGGTATGCCTTCAGAAGATGCGGTCATCACACTTGTTGAGGCAGGACTTCAGGCGGGCAATATTGTTGAGACCAGCAATGAGGACACAAACCTTACAGGTCTTATCTGTGCTCAGTCAATAGCGGCGCATACTTCAGTTTCTGAGGGCACTGTTATCAATATGGAGCTTTCAACAGGCCCTGCTACAGTTACTTACAGTTATACTTCTGACATTTCAGCTCCTACAGAGGGCGAGAACTATACACCCGGTGTTTCCGTTCATGTGACACTTGTTACATCAGACGGCACAACGCTTCTTAATACAACAACTGCTGATTTCCCTATTCAGATGAACTCAAAGGGAATCACATCACCTACAGGAACTATTACTTTTGTTTACACAGCAACTGCTCCCAGCACTACAAATCCTGAGACCGGAGAAGTTGTGGTTGGTCAGACAAAAGAGGTAACAGTAACCAGAGCAGTAACCTTTACACAGGAGAATTAAAGTCTTTAATGAAGGGACGAATCCTAAAAGGAATTGCCGGCTTTTACTACATAGAAACCTTCGATGCAAAGGTATATGAGTGTAAGGCAAAGGGCATTTTCAGAAAATCAAATTTGAAACCGCTGGTGGGCGATGATGTCATAATCGATATCATCGACGAAGAAAAAAAGCTGGGAAATATCACGGAGATACTTCCCAGAACGAATAAGCTACTCAGAACGCCTGTTGCCAATGTGGATCAGGCGGTTATTTTGTTTGCCATCGTAAAGCCAAATCCCAGCTACAATCTGCTGGACAGATTCCTTATCATGATGCGCCAGCAGAATCTCCCTGTTATAATCTGCTTTAACAAGCAGGATATAGCGACCAAGGAAGAGCAGCAGGAACTCTACGATGCTTATGAAAAATGCGGCTATAAGGTTCTTTTTATCAGCGTGCATGAGGGAAGCGGCCTCGATGAGTTAAAAGAGCTGCTTAAGGGCAAGACAACTACGCTTGCAGGACCAAGTGGTGTAGGCAAGTCATCGCTTTTGAATAAGCTTGTTCCGGATGCAGATATGCAGACAGGTGAACTCAGCAGGAAAATCGAGAGGGGCAAGAATACAACAAGACATTCAGAGCTCTTTTTTGTAAAAGACCTGTTTGATGAAGAGTCTGCCACTGACAGAGAAACTGATGATGATGGATTTAAGGGTACATACGTAATTGATACGCCCGGATTTACATCTCTTGAAATGAGGAATGTTACTGCAGATACGCTTATGCAGTATTATCCTGAGTTTACAGAATATGAGCCTATGTGCAGATTCGGAGGCTGTTCGCATATCGCGGAGCCTGATTGCGGGGTAAAAGAGGCACTTAAAGAGGGCAAGATATCGCAGGTGCGATACGACAACTACAAGGTTCTATGGGAAGAGCTTAAGAACATGAGAGTAGACTATAGCAAGAAAGCCAGAAGATGAGCCGTTAAACTGAATTTCAGAATACACATTTTGTGAGAAAAAGATTCCCAAATGCAGATGACAGATATTGGAGCATGCTATGAAAATATATGTGACAAGGCATGGTCAGACAGACCTTAATGCAAAAAAGCTAATGCAGGGAAGAAGCGATATTCCCTTAAATGATATAGGTAGGGATCAGGCCAGAGCCGCTAAAGACAATCTTGGCAATATCCATTTTGATGCAGTATACTCAAGCCCTCTTTGCAGAGCAGTAGAGACAGCATCTATTATGAGCGGTTTTCCTAAGGAGAAGATCATTACCGACGAGCGCCTTATAGAGGCTGATTTTGGAAAATATGAGCAAAAGCCCTATGGAGCAATTGGAATACCTATGACACTTTATTGGACACTTCCGGAAATTTTTCCCGCGCCAGAGGGTGTTGAGACCACGGATCAGATGATTGCCCGCATCACATCATTCTTTGAGGAACTTAAGAAAGAGGATTATGAGAACGTACTCGTGGCATGTCATGGAGGTATCATAAGGGTAATAAGAGGGTATCTTGAGGGGGCAAAAAGAGGTTATATCTGGAGACCGCGTCCTAAGAACTGCGAAGTCAGAGTGTATGAGTTATAAATAAAACTGAATATGATACAAGAGTAAATAGGAGTCGGAAATATACATTGCATATGTTTTCCGGCTCTTTTTTCATCTTAAATGTGACATTTTACTTATATCTATTAAAGTTTTAGAAAGAATATTGAAAAAGCGTACATTTCTTTTTAACATTAAGTAAAGTGGATTATTATACTTATCGTTTTTATGTCATTTTGTTAGGAGAGCGCTGATGAAGAGCGGGCTTAAAGTTAAAATCTTTAAACTTTGTATTATGATTGTTGCTATTGCGGCTGTTGGCTTTGCTACACTCAGCGTAATTCAGATAAGCAGCCTTAGAAAGCTGACGAAGGAATATGGAGATCGTCAGATGGAAAGCGCTAAAGAACAGTCTGAAGATTATTTGATGTATCTGACTGAACAGAGCATGCAGACCACTGTATGGGCTGTTGGACAGGTAATTTCCTATGAATTATGGATAATACAGCACGATTGCGATTCTTTGGCAAGTCAGGTAACAAACATTCTTGAGCATCCCGAGAGATATTCGGAGCAAGAAGTCTTTTCTCCCAATAAGGAAAATGGTGGAGATTTGGCCCTTCAGTTATTAACTCCCAGAGGCTATATCCCTTCAGGCGAGGATATGAAGCTTATCCGAAAACTAGCCACTTTGGAGCCCATGATGAAAGAGATGATCCAAAGCAGTAATGACGGCACTCTTGAAATGATGATTGCCTTGCCGAATGGAATGTCGATTGAAATGGACGCTCTTTCTGCGCAAAAATTCAATAAAGATGGGGAACTGATTGATTATGATCCGAGAAAGCGCGATTGGTGGATTGATGCTGTAGAGTCTGGTGAGCCGATAATGGGAGTTCCAAGTTACAGCGAGCTTATGAATCTTGTTGTAATGGAATACTCAATTCCAATCTATATAGATGATGAACTTAAGGCTGTTGTTGAGATTTCAATAAAGCATAGCAGAGTGCAAAAAACCCTTCAGGATCTGTCCTATGGAAAAACTGGATTTTCAGTAATTATAGACAGCGATGGATATATTATCAGCTCGCCACAGACTGAAGGGGAACTTGCATTTGATCTTGAGTATAAGAACAACGTCAGAGAAGGCGAAAATGCTGAGCTTGTACAGGCTCTTGATGCACTTGGCACCGAAAGATTTGGCTTTTTGGATACAACAATTGATGGCCACGACTATTATCTTGCTTTTGAAAATGAAGACCTTGGCAACTTGACTTTGATGATGTTCATATCAAAGGATGAACTGGATACTCCGACTAATGAACTTTTGGCCGGAATGGATGATATTACCAGCGAAACAATGGAGGAGTATGACAATAGCTTCATGAGGTCAATGCTCAGTTTGCTTGCCGCAGTAGCTGTCCTTTTGGCTATAGCTTTATTTGCCGGCTTTACATTCTCTAACAGACTGACAGAGCCAATTGATCAGATGACAAAGAATGTAAAAAGCATTACCGGTGACAGCTTTGATTTCAAAATGTCTGATATATATCAGACCGGTGATGAAATTGAAGTTCTGGCCGAAACCTTCGAGGAACTCTCTACCAGAACAAAGAATTATATCAATGAGATCACAGATATCACTGCGGAAAAAGAGAGGATTGGAGCAGAACTTAACGTCGCAAAGAAGATTCAGGCGGATATGCTTCCAAATCATTTTCCTCTTTATCCGGACAGAAAAGAATTTGATATGTATGCGACAATGACTCCGGCCAAGCAGGTTGGCGGTGACTTTTACGATATGTTCCTTATTGACGATGACCACCTTTGCACGGTAATGGGGGATGTATCAGGAAAAGGTGTTCCTGCAGCACTCTTTATGGTCATCTCGAAAACGATGCTCAAGAACCGTGCTCTAAGCGGAGGAAAACCATCTGAGATACTTCATGACGTAAACAACAGCCTTTGCGAAGGCAATGATGAGAACATGTTTGTAACCATATGGCTCGGAATTTTAACGATTTCTACAGGCGAGCTTATTCAGGCAAGTGCCGGTCATGAATATCCCGTCATTAAGAAAAAAGACGGAGACTATGAGCTTATTACTACTGAGAACGGCCTCGTTATAGGCTTTATGAAGAATATAGAGTATAAAGACCTTGTCTTTAACTTAAATAGCGGTGATTCTCTTTTCATGTACACTGATGGACTTCCTGAGGCGACAAATGCACAGGATAAGAGATATGAGATTGAGGGGATGCTGGGAGCACTTAATAAGCACAAGGATGATGAGCCGAGCGAACTTCTTTCAGATATACAAAAAGAAGTGGATGATTTTGTAAAAGAAGCTCCGCAGTTTGATGATCTTACAATGATGATACTAAAGTACAACGGCAGGGAAGTATAAAGGAGCGGTTTAATGGAGATATTTACTCTTGATAGATCAAATATTTATTACTATGAAGACTATATCGGTGAAGACTTTTACGAGAAACTCGAAACCATGGACTTTCATGGACTTGTAGCCGAGGAAGAACTTGAGGCAAAAGCCGGTATTATCTGGAGATACAGTGATGACAACACGAGCCTCATCGAATGGTTCAGAGTATCGGACAAGGAAGCGGCAAAAGACGTTTTTAATGCTTATGATGAGATCATTCGTAATAAAAATGTGAAAGAATCCCATATAGTCATTCCTGTGTCTCAGAGCAGCGAGAACAAAGATATTCTGAAGGAAGAGGGCTTTAAAGTGCGCCTGTCTGAAAGTGATGATATCATCGTTACACTATCTGAGCTTTCAGCTATGCCGCTTATGAAAGACAGGAAGATTCCGGAGGGAGTTAAACTTCTTTCAGAAGTCACAGAAGAGGAATTCAAAAAAGGCATTTCACGCTGCGTTGCGGCAGGAAAAACCGGGCTGTGTGAAAACATTGAGGATATTCCGATGAAGTATTTTGATGAGGATGTCTCAACCTGTTATGTAAACGGCGACGGAGATATTGCCGGTTTCATTTTGTTCCATGTACTTCCTTCACAGATGTTATCTTTCCAGCTTATGGTATGTCTGGACAAAGATGTGGGGACTATATTACCCGGAATGATGAGACGCTTTGTTTCCAGCATGGAAGAGTATTACTATCCTGATGTGAAGATTATCTTAAACCGTCATAATGAAGCATCTATGCTTCTTTCCGAGAAGCTTCTTCCAAGAGGCTTCGGAATTCCTGTTTATGTTGGTAACAGGGAAGAGAATCATTAACAATATATTTCAGAAACTCGCATAGAAGATAATTAAGGAGATAAAAATGGCAGAGATAGTAAAAGAAATCAACGGAACCACAATGAATATTGCTCTTAGCGGAATGCTCAACTCACAGAATTCATCAGAACTACAGGAGAGCATTATGGAATCTGTGGAGGGTATAACAGAAATTAATTTTGATTTTGCCAACCTTCAGTATCTTACCAGCGCAGGCCTTCGTGTCATTCTTGTGGCGCAGCAGGAGATGGATGACAAGAACGGGAAAATGACCTTAAAAAATGTATGCGATGATATCATGGAAATCTTCAAGATGACGGGCTTTTTAAACGTTCTTACGATAATAAACTGATTATTAGCGTATTAATCAAATACCAGCCGGATAGAAAAATAAAAAAGGCCCCAGGGCGATTTAATCACGAAGTGATTATCGGAGCCCTGGGACTTTTTATTTCTTCTATCGGCGTCCTATTTAATAACTTATTCCCCCAATAACTTCTTCACAGCGCTGATTCTTACGCAAAGTGTAAAAATGTCCATCGCAGTGCGAAGTTCCTGAAGTGAAGGATATGTCGGTGCAATACGAATATTTCTGTCATTAGGATCTTTTTTATATGGGTAGGTTGCACCTGCGCCTGTCATTGTTACGCCGGCCTTCTTTGCTCTTGCAACAATATCCTTTGCGCAGCCATCAGGAGCGTTAAAACTGATGAAATAGCCACCCTTTGGCTTAGTCCATTCACCGATTCCGCACGGTGTGAGGTCTCTTTCGAGAATCTCAAGAACAGCCTCAAACTTAGGTCTTATTATATCAGCATGTTTTCTCATGTGAGCCTTCATGCCATCGATGTCACCAAAGAAGCGTACGTGTCTTAACTGATTAACCTTGTCATGACCGATTGTCTGATTTGTGAGCTGAGCCTGGATATCTTCAAGGTTATTAAGTGAAGTAGCAAGAGCAGCAATACCGCTTCCCGGGAATGTGATCTTGGAAGTAGAAGCAAACTTGTAAACAAGATCAGGATTTCCTGCTTTTTTACACTCTTCAAGGATCTCGATAAGATAATCCTGATTGTCGTCATATAAGTGATGAATGCCGTATGCGTTATCCCAGAAAATACGGAAGTCCTTGGCTGCGGGCTTAAGTCTTGCAAAACGTCTTACGGTCTCATCTGAATAAGAGTAGCCCTGAGGATTTGAATACTTAGGCACACACCAGATACCCTTAATTGACTCATCTGATGATACAAGCTGTTCAACCTGATCCATGTCAGGACCTTCGGGAGTCATATCGACATTTATCATTTCGATTCCAAAGTACTCAGTGATCGCAAAATGTCTGTCATATCCGGGAACAGGGCAGAGGAATTTAACCTTGTCCAGTTTGCACCATGGAGTGCTTCCCATAATACCATGTGTGTATGCTCTTGAAACTGTATCGTACATTACATTGAGAGAGGAGTTGCCATAGATAATAATGTTTTCAGGCTTGTTCTCCATCATAGCTCCGATAAGAACCTTAGCTTCATCAATACCTGTCAGCACACCATAGTTACGGCAGTCTGTACCGTCTTCACAGGAAAGATCAGCTTCTGAATTGAGGGCATCCATAAGTCCCATTGAAAGATCAAGCTGTTCCTTACATGGCTTACCTCTTGCCATGTTAAGAGTAAGGCCCATGTCCTGGAACTTCTTGTACTCAGCCTTGAGCTTAACTAATTCTTCCTGTAATTCCTGCTTTTCCATCTCAACGTATTTCTTCATGACTTGCTCCTTTTGTTAGGGGTAATTGCTTGGTTGATACAATCACAGACTTATAATCGGAGATTGTATACAGTAATACATTTATTCAATATTACAACGTGACCCTCTTCTTGGCAAGAAAAAATAAAAATAATAAAAAAATAAAATTGATGAATAATTAGGAAAAGGCAAGACTTGTCTTTTTTTCTATTGTATTATGAGATTATAATTATGCATGTTCAAATTAACGTTAATCTATTGACTAATAAATTGTAATGACGGCTCTATACTGAGGACTAGCATATGTGGAATTACAGTTATGTAACGCCAAGTCTTCTTATATTGGTAGTATTTTTGGGATACTATTTTATGCTCCCAAGGATACCGATTAAGCTTAACCGTACCTACGTTAAGCTTGTTTGTGTTGAAGTGCTCGTCATGCTTTTGGACATTATTTCTACATGGGCATGTATGGATTATGAAAATCTTCCTATATGGCTCTTGTATTTTCTCAATGCAGCCTACTTTGTAGTGTTTTACTTAAGAGGCTACATGTTCTTTTTATTCACATTGACAGTACTTAGAGTAATGGACTTAAGTCTTGGCAAAAGGATACTGATCCAGCTTCCAGCTTTAATAGCATCTATCTTGGCTATAAGTTCGCCTCTGACAAAGCTTATCTTTTACTTCGATGAGAACGGTTACAACAGCGGAGTCTTATATAATATTCTTTATGTTGTCTTTGCGATATACCTGATTTTGTCTTTCGCAGTGGCTATTGCTAACAAATCTAAGATGAGAAGGAGAAGAGAGTTTAACAGCTGCATTTGGTACAACATTATTATTCTTCTTGGAATAACCGTCAGATATATATTACCGACATATCTTCTTATGGATACGCTCTGCCTTGTTGCGCTCATAGTGATATATCTATCTTACGAGAATCCTGACTTTTACCTTGAAGAGCGAAGCTGGGTTTTCAACTCTAAGGCTTTCAGGGAGTACGCAGAGGAGCTTTGCAGGAAAAAGAATTTCCGAATTCTGGAGATAGTTGTTCATAACTACAGGGATAATCGCGAGCTTTATGGCATAAAGCAGATGGATCAGGGAATCCACCTGATGGGCGATTACATGAGAAGGGCATTTAAGAAGTACAAAGTCTTCTATTATAGAAGCGGAAGATTTATTATTCTTGGCGATGAGGACATGGACTATGTAAAGTGTCTCGATGAGGTAAAAAGACGCTTTAAAAAGCCATGGAAGGCCGATGAAGCAGAATTGTTCCTTGATTTTGGGGCAGCATTTATCGAGTACAGTAAGGGCGAAATGCCTTTCGAAAATCTTATGAGCCTTGTGGTAGATGCATTTGTTATGGCATCTGAACGTGAGGGCGGCGAAGTTGTTGAGATAGGCAGTGCTGTTCTTGATAAGAGCCTTAAGCAGAGTGAGATAAAAAAGGCTCTGAAAGATGCTGTTGAGAACGAAAAGGTTCTGGTTTATCTTCAGCCAATAATTGACTCTAAAAAGGGAAAAGTTGTAGGTGCAGAGGCATTAGCAAGGATTAAGGATAAAAATGGTGATATTATACCGCCTGAGCTTTTTATCCCGATAGCAGAAAAAAATGGCATGATCAACCAGCTTGGGGAGCAGGTTTTTAGAAAGACCTGCCAGTTCATCAGGAATAATAACGCTGCTCAGCTTGGGCTCTCATGGATAAATGTAAATCTATCTCCGATTCAGTTCATGAGACAGGATATTGCAGAGAGATTAAATGCCTACATGACGCGGTATGATATAAATCCGGAGCTTATTCATCTGGAAATAACAGAAGAAATAATGATCGATGAAATGCTTTTGGAAAGACAGATGGAGGCATTTAGAGAAAAAGGCTTCAAATTCGTTCTTGATGATTATGGAAAAGGCTATTCCAATATGACGAGGCTCAAAAAATGTCCGTTCATTAATATTAAGCTCGATATGAGCATTGTATGGGACTACTGTAATTCGCCTGATGAGATGGTCCCAAATATGGTTGAGACATTCGAGAAGATTGGCTTTGATATAACAGCTGAGGGCATAGAGGATGAGGATATGATGAACAAGATGGCAGAAATAGGTGTCAATTATCTTCAGGGATATTTTTTCTCAAAGCCTGTCCCAATGGAAGAATTTGCAGGCAGTATTCAATCTTTTACCAGGAATATATCATAATAGGTCAAAAAAGTGATTTACATGGGACTTTAAGTTTAGGTAGAATTAAAGGAGTAGCTTTGTATAGCTGCTCCTTAATTATGAGATGATTTTATAAGGGATGAAGAATATGGATGAGGAATTACAATCTCTTTTTACACCCTGGAAAATAGGAAAATGTGAGATAAAGAACAGGATTGTCATGACATCCATGGGCGGCACGAACCTTTTGGGATGGATGGAGAAAAACCATTTTGATAAGGCGGGGGCCGAGTTTATTCTGGAAGTGGCTCAGAATAACGCAGGACTTATACTTCCGGGCTGTCAGCCTGTTTACAATCCGATGTTCGGTCAATGGCTTCATAAGAATAAGAAGATGTATGATGACCTTGCAGAGTGGATGCCAAAGTTCCATGAGACCGGAGCCAAGCTCTTTGTGCAGCTTACTGCGGGCTTTGGAAGATCTTTTACCATAAGCAGCATGATGGAGACTCTCTATACCAATAAAGTTTTGAGAGTACTTTCAAAGCCTGTGATGGACCTTGATAAGATCACTGCTTCTGCAAGTGAAGCTCCAAATCGCTGGTCTGATAAGGTGCCATCAAGAGCTCTTACCAAGAAAGAAATACAGGAATATGTAGCTTCTTTTGGCAAGTGCGCAAAGCTCCTTATGGACGCAGGCGTTGACGGGGTAGAGGTTCATGCGGTTCACGAGGGCTATCTTTTAGACCAGTTTACCCTTGACTATGTCAATAAGAGAACCGATGAGTACGGCGGTTCTTTCGAAAATAAATATCGTTTTGCTGTGGAAATCGTTCAGGAGATCAAGAAGACCTGCGGAAAGGATTTCCCTGTTTCGCTGCGCTTTAGCGTAATCTCCAAGACCAGAGGCTTTAGAAAAGGAGCTCTTCCTGGAGAGGATTACGATGAAGTTGGAAGAGATTTTGATGAGGCTGTAAGGGCAGCTAAATACCTTAGGGATGCCGGATACGATATGCTCAACTGTGACAATGGCACTTATGACGCATGGTATTGGGCGCATCCTCCTATTTATATGCCTGAAAACTGTAACCTCGATGATGTTGCTGACTTAAGAGCAAAGGTTGATATCCCTGTTGTCTGCGCGGGAAGGATGAATCCATATGTTGCGGCAAAGGCTATTTCTGACGGCGAGATAGACGGCGCAGGATTTGCAAGACCGTTCCTTGCTGACCCTGAGTGGGTTACCAAGATGATCGAGGGAAAAGAGGAAGATATAAGGCCATGTATTCAGTGCCACAACGGATGCTTTAACATGTGCCATTATAAGGGCGTTCCAAATGATCAGGACTTGTCAGACAGCCTTCACCTTGCAAGGTGCGCGGTAAATCCCGAGACAATGCAGAGGGACAAGCATTTCATGAAGATGGCAAAGCGCCCGGGCAAAGTCATCATCATTGGTGGCGGAGTTGGCGGAATGGAAGCAGCAAGAGTACTTAAGCTTCGCGGCCATGAACCTGTTATATATGAAAAGACGGACAGACTTGGAGGCGCACTTATTCCTGCTTCTTCTGAGTCCTATAAAGGCAGTATGAGACAGCTCCTTGCCTGGTATAGAAGACAGATGGATATACTTGGAGTGGAAATCCACTATAATACTGAGATAACTGACGTCAAGCAGTTTGGTAAGTCGGATATTGTTATAGCAACCGGCGCAAAGCCAAGGCTTCTTTCATCTGTTCCAGGACATGAGCTCATGATAGAGGCGACTGATTACTTAAATGGAAGAGAAGTAGGGCAGAAGGTTGCTGTTATCGGCGGAGGCCTTACAGGGTGCGAGATTGCTTATGAACTTGCACTTATGGGAAAAGATCCTGTGATCGTCGAGATGAAAAATGACATAATCGCCCAGAAGGGTGTATGCCTTGCAAACAGCTCATACCTAAGGGAGTGGTTCGATCTTTACAAGGTGCCGATCTACCTTGAGTCTACGCTTAAGGAGGTTTGGGAGGACTGCATAGTCTGCACTGACAAAGACGGCAAGGAATTTACCATCGAGTGCGACAGCTGCATCAGCAGCGCAGGCTTTATTCCTGATCCTGTGGTAAAAGAGGACGACAGAGAGAGCAACATGGACTACGTGGGCGACTGCAAAGAGATTGGAAATCTTCGCACTGTCATATGGAGAGCCTACGAGGTAGCCATGAGACTTTGATATGTAAAAATATGCTTATTACAGGGGGATAGGTATGTGGGTTCATTAGATATTGCAATTTGAAATAGAGTAACTTTAGACATTTAACGAATACGAGAGGAAAGAAATTATGGAATTTCAGATTTGCAAAAATACTCTTATTTGCAAGAGGCAAGGGGAAACTCTTGTAATTGAAGGGTGGGGAAAAGATTCGCTCAGAGTTCGTGCTACCATGAACACTAAGCTCACAGACAGAAACTGGGCACTTACAGAGGAAGGCTATGCTACAGATGCTGTGGCTGAGACCTTCATATTTGAAGAGAAGACAGGCCTTGATACTTTTGAAAAGAGAGAGTGCGCAAGAATCACTCATGGAAGAATTAAGGCCGAGGTTAACTATGCGGGAGTTATCTCATTTTTCAGAGATGACAAGCTCTTTTTGCGTGAATACTATAGAAACTACGGCGGAACAATCTCCAAGGAGAGCAGATGCATAAAGGTTGTTAACAGAGAGTGGAAGGGCCTTTATGGCGGAGATAATTACGCATTGAAGGTGAGATTTGAAAGTAATAAGGGGGAGAAGCTCTTTGGTATGGGACAGTACCAGCAGCAGGAGATGGATCTTAAGGGATGCACTCTCGAGCTTGCTCAGAGAAATTCTCAGATTTCTGTTCCCTTTGCAGTATCAAACCTTGGCTATGGTATGCTCTGGAATAATCCGGGAGTGGGCCAGGTTACCTTTGGAAATAACCTTACCATCTGGGATATGAGATCTGTAAAGGACATGGACTACTGGCTTACTGTGGCAGATACGCCAAAAGAACTTGTGGCAAATTATACTGCTGTTACAGGCCACGCAGATCCTTATCCTGAGGAGCTTATGGGGCTTTGGCAGTGTAAGCTTCGCTACCGCACACAGGACGAGGTTCTTAGAGTTGCAAGAAAGTACCATGAACTTGGAATCAAGATAGACCAGATTATTATTGACTTCTTCCACTGGACCTACCAGGGAGACTGGAAGTTTGATAAGACCTACTGGCCTGATCCAAAGGCAATGATAGATGAGCTTCACAGCATGGGAATAAGAGTAGTAGTTTCTGTCTGGCCATCAGTTGACAGAAGAAGCGAGAATTTTTACCCGATGCTTGAAAAGGGACTTCTTATCAGAACGGAGCGCGGTGCACTTCAGACCTATGATTTCCAGGGCGACTGCGTTGAGATTGACTGCTTTAATCCTGAAACAAGGGAGTATGTATGGGATATCTGCAAAAAGAACTACTACGACCTTGGTATAGACGGCTTCTGGCTTGATAACTCAGAGCCTGATTACGGCGTTTATGACTATGAGAACTTCAGATATCGTGAGGGTACAGCACTTGAAGTTAGTAATATCTACCCTCAGATGTATTCAAGAGTCTTTTACGATAAGATGAAGGATATTACACCCGGGAAGGTTGTGAACCTTCTTAGATGCTGCTGGGCCGGCAGCCAGAAATATGGCAATGTTGTCTGGTCAGGTGACATCCCAAGTACCTTTGAAGCCCTTGAAGACCAGATCCAGTGCGGCATCAACATGGGACTTGCAGGAATTCCATGGTGGAATACAGATATCGGCGGCTTTATGACTGACGATGTAAATGATCCTGAGTTTAAGCAGCTCCTTGTAAGATGGTATCAGTTTGCTGTTTACACAGCTGTATTCAGACTTCACGGCGACAGAGGCCCTTACAATATCCCTGCACTTGATGACAGAGACTGGGGCGGCGGATATCTTCACACCGGTCAGGACAATGAGATGTGGAGCTATGGAGAGGATATCTTTGAGATCATGAAGAAGTACTATGACCTCAGAATCAGCTTAAAGCCTTATATTGCAAATCTCTACAGAGAGGCTTCCGAGAACGGATCACCTCTTATGAGAGCGATGTTCTACGAATTCCCTGACGATCCAAAGTGCTGGGAGATTCGTGATCAGTTTATGTTCGGCGACAGATACCTTGTGGCACCTATTCTTCATCTTGATGAATTTGAGAGGGAAGTATATCTTCCTGAGGGAGAGTGGATGCTGACAAGCAACGGCAGCCGTTTTAGCGGTGGCAAGACTGTTAAAGTCAAGGCACCAATCGAATATATGCCTGTATTTCAGAGGGGATAAGACAGGATATTTTTTGGAGGAGATGAAAAGAGATGCCTAAGGGTGCAAATCAGAAATTGAAGCTCTATCATTTGAGCCAGATCATGATCAAGAAGACGGACGATGAACATTTTTTGACCATGCCTGAAATATTGGAGCTCCTTGAGGCTGAAGGTGTAAAAGCCGACAGAAAGAGTATTTACGATGATTTTGAGGCTCTTAGGGACCTTGGTATCGATGTCATCGGAGAGCAGGATGGCAGGAAATATTACTATCATGTGGGAGCAAAGCAGTTTGAGATTGCTGAGCTCAAGCTCCTTGTGGATGCTATTCAGTCCTCCAAGTTTATTACAGCAAAAAAGTCCTCAGAACTTATCTCAAAGCTCACTGACCTTGTAAGCGAGTATGAGGCCAGAACCTTGAAGAGACAGGTGGAGGTTCAGGGCAGGATCAAGACTATGAATGAGAGTATCTATTACATAGTCGATGAGATCCATAATGCTATATTGAACAACAAGCAGATTACTTTTGAGTATCTTAAGTGGAATCTGGACAAGGAACTTGTTCCCAGGAAAGAGGGCCTGTATGTGCAGAGCCCATGGGCCCTTACCTGGGATGATGAAAACTATTATCTCATTGCTTATGATTCTGAGGCTGAAAAGATTAAGCACTTCAGAGTAGATAAGATGAGAAATATCACGCTGACCGATAAGAGGCGTGAGGGCAGAGATGTCTTTGAGGCAATCGATATGGCCTCATATATCAACATGAACTTCGGAATGTTCGGTAAAATGTCTGGAGTTCCTGTGAACCTGAGATTTAGAAATGACTTTGTCGGTATTGTCCTTGACAGATTTGGCAAGGATATTCCCATAAGGCCTTCATCTGAGGAAGGCTGGTCAGATACGAGAGTTTCGGTCATGATAAGCGGACAGTTCTTCGGATGGGTATTTGCCATGGGCGGAAATGTGAAAATAACAGGACCTGATGATGTGCTTGAGATGTTCAGGCAGCAGTGCCACATTCAGCTGGGGGAAGCAGGATGAAAAATACTGTTAAAAAGTATTAAAAAAGCATAAAAAAGCACATTTTCTCACGCAAAAACGCTAAAATTAGTAATGAACCAAAATCCTTATTGCTGGTAAAAAAGGAGATTAGAGATGGCTAAGACTGCGGAGAAAAAAACTAATAATTATGCTGAAAATGAAAGAATTCCTCTGATCAAAACTGTTTCAGGTATGAGTGCGATCTCATATCTTGCACTTCTAATTCTTTTTGTGTTTTCCATTGTAATGGTAACAACACAGATGAGGAATATTACAAAAACTTCAATATCAACTTCACAGACAGTTCAGAGTGTAATGGACAATGTGCGAATTTTCGAAGTTGACATGAGAATTCTGGATAATGATGGGTTTGCTCTTGCGGCAATGTATGAGACAATCGCGGCAATGGGACAGGTAGAGCAGAAAATTCCTGAAATGAAGACCTGCATTTCGGAGATGGATGAAGCAATAGCAGGTATCAGCTCAACGTTTAATTCGCTTTCAACCAGTAGCAGCTCTGCTTTACAGTCTGTAAAGATACTTGAAGAGAATTACGCAGGCTACAGAGAAGGCTATCAGAAAATAATAACAGCTGCAGGCGAAGGCGATACAATGACCATTATGATGGTTGTGTATGGAGATGCATCAACACAGCTTGCTAATATGAAGGAACAGCTTCAGAATCTTAACAAAGAAGTTGCGGCATTTGGAGTTCAGTCACAGGAAAACGTGCAATACTTAGCTGATTCTTCAGTTATTTTTGTTAATTTCCTGATGGTTATTTATATCATCGCGATTATAGCATTCCTTTTCTGGAACTATAGGATGATTGGTCGTAAGGTTAAGCTCATTGCAGATGAGATCAACGGTATTATCAGAAATATTCAGAATCATAAGGGAGATCTTACTGTCAGAGTCGAGACAGAGACTTCTTCTGAGCTTGTTCTTATAAAGAATGGCTTTAACCACTTCATTGAAACTCTCCAAGGAATCTTGAAAGAGGTAAAAGATGGAACGGTAACTCTTACAGAGTCATCCGAGAGTATGACAAATCAGATTCAGCTTGCAAGTGATAACATCACAAATACATCTGCAGCACTGGAAGAACTTTCAGCAAGCATGCAGAACGTTTCTGAGACTGCTTCAGTAATGAATCAGAAGCTTGGAGATGTAAAGGGTGCTACAGACAATATCAGTTATGGTGTAGAGGATGGTACTGCCAAGGCTGAAGAAATTAGAGCAGAAGCTATCGAAATTAAGAATGATGCTCAGAATAAGAAGGATAATACCGGAGCAAGAATGGAAGAACTGTCCGGAGTTCTTGAGCAATCTGTTAAGGATAGTGAGAAGGTTGCACAGATCAGCGAGCTTACAAATGTCATCCTCGATATTGCATCCCAGACAAACATCCTTGCGCTTAATGCTTCAATTGAGGCTGCAAGAGCTGGTGAAGCAGGAAAGGGCTTCTCTGTAGTTGCTGAGGAGATCAGTTCACTTGCCGATAACTCACGTCAGACTGCCGGAAATATCCAGGTTATCAGTAATGAAGTTACACAGGCGGTTAAGACACTTGCAGATAATGCTATGCAGGTGCTTGATTTCATCAACACAACAGTACTTGCTGACTATGATTCCTATGTTGGAACCGGTGAAAAATATGAGGAGACTGCTAAGATCATCAATGAGATGCTTGATGGCATCTCAGAGCAGACCCAGAACCTCAATGGAATTATGGATGAAATGTCAGATTCTGTTGCAGCTATCACGGATTCGGTTCAGGAAGCATCGAAGGCAATCAGCCAGTCAGCTGAGAGTTCACAGGATATTGTTGATGAGATTTCCGGAATCAGTTCAGCAATGGAGACGAATAATAATGTTACAGACAAGCTTAATTCCAGCACCAAGCAGTTTGTTAATATGTAATTATAGAATTACATTTCTTGGATAAACTTACAAAGCAAAGAACGAAAAAGGCTTCCTGCATCTATATGAGATGCGGAAAGCCTTTTCTTTTTATATCTGATATTTTACGTTTTAGAAATTTAAGCTGACATCTTTTCTAATGTAAAGAACTCCATCTTTTCGTTGAGTGTCTCAGCCATCTGGCGGAGATCGTTTGCGGCATCGCTGATGAGAGCGAAGGTTGCGTTGAGTTCTTCCATTGAAGCGTTTGTCTCCTGAGTAGAAGCTGCGTTCTGCTCTGAGATTGCTGAAAGCTCAGCGATGATGTCTGAGAAGCCTGTCTTAAGCTCATTAAGAAGGTGCATCTTCTTAGCAATTAGCTTTGTAGAACTGTCAACATTATTAACATTTACTACAACAGCATCCATATCATCTTTTGTTACTGTAAGCTCTTTATTCTGCTCCTGCATGCTTGCGCTGAGCTGTTCGATAGTCTCAACACTCTTCTGAGATTCGCCTACAAGTGTCTCAACAATCTTCTTGATTGAAACAGCAGCCTGCTTTGACTGAGCTGAAAGAGCACCGATCTCAGATGCAACAACTGAGAAGCCCTTACCATATTCACCTGCTCTTGCAGCCTCAATTGTAGCATTGAGAGAAAGAAGGTGAGTCTGCTCGGCAATTGCTGTGATAACATTTGATGCCTCAGCAATATCTTTTACAGAATCATTTGTAAGGCGGATCTGTGCGTTGATGTCCTGCATTGAAGACATAACGTCCTCATTCTTATTCATAAGACCCTTAAGTGTATCTACTGTACGATTTGCACCTGTGAGCATTTCGTTGGCAGCTGCTGAGAGATCCTCGATTCTATCTGTGATCTCGTCAATGCTTTCGCCCATCTCGTTTGTATTGTTAACAGAGTGCTCAACACTTTCTGCCTGAGATGCTGCGCCGCGACTGATATCCTCAACAGCGCATGTTACCTGCTCAGCAACCTTGGAAGCTGCTTCAGCACTGCTTGCAAGGCTTACGCCTGACTGAGTAACATCATCTGAAAGCTTCTTTGTAGCACTGATTACATCCTGGAGCTTATCACGTACCTGAGCTGAACTTGCTGCGATTACACCGAGCTCGTCCTTACGATTGAATGTGCGGTCATTGATGTAGAAATCAAGTTCGCCACCCTCAAGACTCTGAAGTCCATCTACGATATCACGCATTGACCTTGTGGACTTTGTGATGAGAACTCTTGCTACACCCCAGTTGAAGAGGAAGAACAGTACAAAAGTAAATGCAATTGCTGTAGCAGCAGCCTTCATATTTTTAACAACGATAGAAGTATCACGGCCTGCAAATACCATACCTACAACAGATCCATCTGAATTCTTTAAAGGAATATAGTATGCATACCAGTCCTGGCCACCTATCTGGAAATTCTCTGCAAGGTATTCGTTTCCTCTGTTTAATACTTCACTAACTACCGCGTCGGATGCTTTTGTCCCTTCCATACGCTTTCCTGTATCTGCATCTGTAAGAGATGTTACAAAACGAGTGTCACCATAGAATAATGTAAAGTGCATACCTGTCTGCTTGTTGAGTGTATCAAGCTGATCCTGGTAAAGGTCATGTATAGCTGTCTCGCCCTTCAATAACTGACCATCCTCTGATAATGACCAGTCTCCTGGAAGTTCATTTGAGAGCTGATTCTCAAGCAGGATAGCAGCAGCGTGAAGTCCCTCTGAGAAAGATGTCAAATAGGCTTCTTTGATATGGTTATAACCGATGACACCAATAGTTGCTGCCATAAGACTTGCAAATGCTGATGCGATGAGTATAATGCGACGTACCATGTTTCTTGGTTTCTTTTTCATAACTTTCCTTTCTGTTTTTTTAAAAAACAAACAAATCAACAACATTTTCTGGCAAAAAGAAAAAGCACAGGATACATGTCCCATGCTTTGTAATAATCTTAAAATGATAAGATGCAACTGGCTGACATGTTAAAGTCCCTATAGCTTTGCGCCACAAGCTTTCGCTTGCTTTGCCCGATATTCAAGTAAAACGAATTATAAAGGAGAGTTTATCGAAATGCAATTTATTTTTTATATTTTTTTTATTTTTTCACAATATGCGTAAACGCTTTTTGATAATTCGGTTTTTATTATTTACTTTTCACAATAGCTAACATTTCTTACTATATTTTTACAAATCCGCCCTAACATGGTAGCCAAAAACGAAAAAATATTGAAAATGGCTAATAGGTATATGATTCCGAATTTAAATGTAAATTATTTCTTATGCGGTTTAAGAAGCATCACCTTTGTTTTCGTTCCCTTGGTGAGCAAGTGAAAAGAGAGCCTTTAATTCATCGCCGCTTTCATGCATACCGCGTTTGAT
>JAEEGL014017657.1_pt1 | contig 27512 bp, 23 predicted proteins | sample 9134231 | NCBI WGS metagenome assembly JAEEGL01 (sample SAMN16246548, study PRJNA631951) | gut metagenome | biome: gut microbiome; feature: rumen; material: fiber-attached | host: Bos | place: Iran: Karaj | collected 2018-10
TCTTGAATTTCTAATAGTCTATTTCTAACAAGAAAATCTACTATATCTTTTTGATCTTCATATAAGGTTAAGTATTCATCACATCTTCTGTATCCTTGATATGATAGATTTTCTATTGGTAGATATCTTACTAAACCATCTTGATTTACATATTTATGAGCATGATAGCCATTAACATGGCAATCAGCTTTTTTAAAACGGTTATGTATAGCATCCCAGTTTATTTTTAAATTACTCATATATTATTCCTCTTTTTATGTGTTTAATTATACTATTTCATGATCTTTATTTCAATTATTGATATTATAATACAATAGTTATAAATGTATGATATAATGATAATAGGATGGTAGGTGGAATTATGAAAAAGTTGTTTTTTTTGTTTATTATGTTTTTGTTTATCCCACTTTTAGTATCTGCTAGTGATATGAGTATTAATGAGTTGACTCCGAAAGAAACGATATTCTTTAAAGATACGAGGCTAGTTTTTTATAAGTCTAGTTATGTTCCTCATTTTTATCTGAATAACGTTTCAGTTGATGATGATATCTATGAAGATCCTAATTATAAATATTATAATATTCCTGAGAATGTAATACTAAAAAGTAGTTCTTTAGTAATAGATGATAGTGATCATAAAGTATTAACTGTTTATCTTGAAACAATTAATTTACCAAAGATTCATTGTTTCATAGATGGAAAGAGTCCTGATGAAATTCCAGAAACTAATTATTATTTTGAGAAGAAGTATTGCGATGATTATATAGAAACTGGAAAGTATTATAGTAGCAAGGACTTATATTTATTATATTCCCCATCTTCTCATTTAAATTTCTATGATAAAGAAGGAGAATTAGTTGACTTTGATTATTCACAAAGTATGTATTTCCCAAAATTAAATGATAAGGAAACGTATTGGGTGTATACTGGTACAGTAAATAATGGATATAATTATTATATTTCACCAGTATTTGAGGAATATATTCCTCCTAAGTTTGAATTTAAATGTAATCCTAAAACAATTAAATATGGAGAAAAAACTGTTTGTACTTTATATGCAACAGCTGATCTTGATTTAAGAAATGTTAATTTTAATTTAGATTCAAAAGAATATAAAGTACTTTCAGCAACATTCCCTAAGGGTATTGAAAATAAAAAGGGAGATAAACAGTATAATTTAGAAATAGATGAAGAATTAAAACAAGAAGATAGTGGTTTTGTTCTTGGTACTTTTGAAATAACTGGTGCTCAAAATAAAGAATATAATAATCAAGTTCAAGTAGTTGATATCGATTTTATCGATGAGAAAGTTTCTGCTAAGTATGATAACTTAGAAGATCCAATTGAAATAGTTGCACTTAATGATAAAGTAACAGAAGAAAAGAATCCTGTTACGGCAAGTAAGTCAATTATTATTCCGATTGTAATCTTTATAGTAGCTTTCATATTATACTTTGTATTTAATAAAAAAAGAAAAGAGGTTAAGAGTGTATCTTAATCTCTTTTATATTTTTTATTAATAATAGATCAGATATTATAAATAATAGTATTATTGGTAGGAATGCTCTATAAGTAAAATAGTTATGAACACTTACATGTAATGATAGTGCAAAGTATCTAGTTATAGGTATTATACTTATTAAGATAAGGAATAGATAAGTAATTCTATTCTTTTTTTCTAATATAATATTAATTATTAATATTATTGTTGATACTATTAAGAATATAATCTTTGGTTTGTTATTAGCAAATGGAATAAAGTAGTTTAGTGATGCTTTAAGACTATCAATAAATATATTATTACCTGAGTATATTCTTATTTTCATTGGTTCTATTACTTTTTTTACAAAACTACCATTATAATGAATTGTTAATAATAACCATTTAGCTAAGAAAGCAATTACAAATCCTAATAACCATAATATTACAACTTTTATTATTAATTTATAATCGATTCTTTTTTCTTCTTTTAAATGAAGGAATAGATATATGAATAATGGTAATGTTATGGTTATAGTTTCACAACTTAAGACATCAAAGTATGCTGTTAACATACCGGTTATTAATAATACTAAGTCGATATTATGATCATTTTTTTCATATTTTTTAATTAAGATTAAAGAAGTAATTATTGCTATATAAAAGACATTTATTAATATCGTACAATTAGCTAGTAAGAATAAGTTTATACTTATAGAAGATAAGGTAAATGCTATAGCAAGTAATTTAGAGTGTTGTAATAGTTTAAATATTAAAATACAAAATAGAATAGATAAGATTACAAAATGAATATTATAGATTGTTTTCATGGTAAATAATGATAATAATGGTTTTAGTAAAACTAGATTACCATGCCAATATCTAGAATAGTCATTGGTTATTTCAAAATCTTGAGGGGTCCTTGTTGTATCTATTTTTTTGGCTGCATAGTAATCATAGTTCATTTCTATCATTTCAGAATAATAGTTTTTATTATTTTCTAGATAGATTATACTAAGTTCACTTAGTTCACCAATCATATCTACTGAATAGTGTTTATATTTAATATTATTTAGTGTTCTTTTTTCTTCTTTATAGTATTCTTGATAATAATCATTTGATTTGATTATATTTTCTCTACTTTTAGAATTGGGTATAGTTTTTTCTAGTAATAATAAACCAATCATGATTATTAAAACAATAATTATGGTTTTTAGATATCTTTTCATGATTTTTCACATCCATATTCTTTATTGTAATAATCATAACGATTAATAATCCAATTCTTAAAATTATTAGTGTAGTAGTTATAGTGTGTATTGTTCCAATACATACTATTTTGTTCACCAGATTTATTTAATTTATCTATTTTATTATCTAGATTATTTATTTCTTCTTTATATACTTTACAAGCTGATGTACGCCAGTAGGTAGAAACATCTTTTTTAAATTCTTTTATTTTTAATAATTCATTAAATAAAGGTGTACTATGGATTTTAAAATGATCATAGATAATTTGTTCATTTTCATATGCTCCATAACCTAGATCAAAATCCCATATAGGGCCCATATGTATTTTATCGTTTAAACCATCCATATACATATACATACTAGATTGATATGAGTCATAGTTATTGGCAAAGTCTACAATTAAGTAGTATTTAATGAATGAAGTTATATCGATGTTTTCTTTTAACCAATTATAGTCTTTTTTAGAAATATGTTTTTCCATTTGATTATATTTATCTTGGAAGACATGATATGAAGTATCATCATCTTTATTGTTTTTATCTTTAATAGTTAGATAATCTTTATAGTATTTAGAAAGAAAATAATTGCTTTCTTCTTCGAAATATATGTTATCTAATTCCATAAGAATAGCATTATTATCTTTTAAATTTACAAATGAAGAATTAATTTCTACTTTAGGCATTACATAATAATTACCAATATATTTTTTATCGATATATAAATCGATAAATGTTCCAGTGGAACTATAACCAAGGTCCATCTTTTTAGCTACACTAAAAGTAAAGTCATTTTTTAATAAAGAAGGGTCAAGATAGTTTGCTAGTAAGACATATTTTTTAGATGATGGTAGTCCTAAAATAGATGTTTTTTTATCAAATGATATTTGATAAGGTTTTTTAGTTATTTCCCAAGTATTATGTCCTCTTCCTTTAATAGTTATATTATTATATTTATCTTTACCAATAGTCATTTTGTTTTTTTCATATTTGATAGTTTTATCGTTATTATTTATATCATCTAATGTAATAGCGTTATTTAACTTTATATCTAAGATAGGTATATTATTATTAATATGATAATTAGATGTATAAATTAATAACAATAGATATAAAAGAAAGAAGATAGTTATTAGTAAAAAGAAACATTTCTTTTTACTAATAAGTTTATTTATAGTGTTAAAGTGTCTTAAACCATCTTTAAAAGGTTTTAGGTGAGGTTTTCTATTAACTTTAACACTAAATAAACTAGTAGGTATTTCTTTTATTTTCAGTTTATTCATTTTAGCTTTAATAATCATTTCTGATGCAAATTCAAAACCTGGGGTTGAAAGGTTGCATTTTAGTATTTCTTTTCTTTTAAAAGCTCTTAAGCCACAATGAAAATCATGAGATGAGGTATGGAAAAAGAGATTAGCATAGAAGGTTAGTAATTGAGAACCTATTCGATTAGCTAGGGGCATTGCATTTTTTTCAATTACTCCTTTAAAACGATTACCAATTACAAAATCATAATCTTTTAAATAAGAAATAAATCTAGGTATATCTTTTTCATCATAACTAGTATCAGAATCTAACATTACTATATAGTCAGCTTTACTGTTATTAATACCATTAAGTAGGGTATTACCATATCCTTTTTTCTTTTCAATTAATACTTTGATTCCAAGTTCTTTAGCTATGTCTTTGGACTTATCATTACTATTATTGTCACACAAAATAATTTGATATTCATAATTGTGATCTTTAGAGATTACTTTTTTAATATCATTAATACATTTTTTTATTGTTTGTTCTTCGTTGTAACAAGGTAATAAAATGTCTACTTTTTTCATAGCCTTCATCTCTTTTCCTAATATAATATCAAGTAATGAAATTCTTAACAATAAAAAACGACTTATTTTAAGAGTGTATTTAATATTACTTAAGTAAGTAATAAAAAAGGAGTAATCATTGATTACTCTTTTTTATTTGTATTCTACTGAATTTAATACTTTTTCTGTTTCTTTCTTGCAATAAGAAGTATTATTATCTTTGGCAAAGCTTTCTACTATATAAAAACTATTATTTAGTTCTATTCCATAAATTGAATAATAAATGTTTTCTTCTTTAATAAAGAATGACCATTCCTTGTTTTTAATAGTTTTATTCTCTAATATTAAACTTCCATTATATGTGTCTTCATGAACACTATATTTGTCTTTTAAAAATTCTTGAAGACTTTTACCATTTACGATATCATATCTTCCAAACTCTATCCTACAGTCCGGATCATTTTTACTGTTTTTTATAGTCATATTTTTAACGTCATTTTTTTTGCCTTCATAATCTCCATCAATTGGTTTTAATTCATCGAATTTAAAGATCATATCTTTCATTTCTATTGATTTTTCAAAAGAAGCAATAATTGGTAATCTAGCAATCCAACCTGCAATAATAAATGGTACAAGTAAAAATATTATTACAATTATATTTTTTAATAGACTTTTTTCTCCTTTTTTATGGTCGATTGCAATACTTATTGTGGTTACGGTAAAATAATAAGTTATTACTAAAAATGCTACCATTCCTCCCAAAAGTGAAAAAAGGAAAATAGCAGAATCTTTTTCTTCTTGGGTAGTTGTAGTAGCAAGCATTCCATTAAAGTATCTTATTCCATAGAATAATAATGCTACAGTTATAAGTATAGTTGTAATGATACTAACTATAGAACTAAAAGATTTATATCTCATTTTATTACCACAATTAGGACAGAATTTAGCGTTTGTTTCTGTTTGACAATTTCTACATTTCATATAACCACTTCCTATTGTAATTATTATATCATTTAGTAATAGAAAAAACATCAGTGTATTCTAAATTGCATTTAGAATATTGTTGTGTTAGAATACTCGAGCAAAGGGGAATTGGTAAAAAATGAAAGAACAAGATTATAAACTAACAATGAGTGAGTTGGAAAAGGAATATAAAGAAAACTACGATAAGATAGAAATAAATGGAGAAAAAGCAGGGATTGTTAGAGCTAATTCATTTGAAAATAAAGCAATGAGTACACTTGTGCTTTCTCTACTACCTTATGTAGGTTTAACTTTCGCAATGATTACAAATGATAACTTAGCTTCTATGACTGGATCAGTAGTACCTATGGAATTGGCTCCTGCTGTATTTATGGTAGGTGCTTTTGGAGTAGGAACATTAGCAAGAAAAATATATGAACATAAGTCTAAGAATAAAGAAAGATTTGAAAGTTTTTCTGATGCTAAAACGGAAACTGAGAAAACAGTTGAAAGAATTAAATATCTTATTGAGAAAGAAAAAGCATGGAATAGAAAAAAAGCTATAATAATGGCAATGGATTTAATAGAAGCAGATCAAAATGTATTAAGAAAATTATCTGAAAAATATGAAGTTAGTAAAAAAGAGGTTTCAAGTAGTGCTTTAGAAGTTCAAAAAGAGTTAGATCAATTAACTAGTTTATTAGAAGATAAGTTTAAGGAATTAGATATATTATCTACCCAAAGAGTATTACATGAAAAAACTTGGGAAGCTAGATCAAATAGTAAAATAAGTAGAGATACAGCGGTAACTTCATTATTTGGTGGAATGCTTACAATGATGTATTACACAATTCCTTGTGTGAACGAAAAAATTCATTTTAGTTCTAATGCTTCGGCATTAGCAGTAATTTTGACAACATTTGCTATTGGTGCTGGTGCTACTATTGGATATAAAGCAAAGATTAATTCTGAGTATATGAAAGCATTTAATAGTATTAATTCTACATTAGGTGAAGATTCTTTGCCAGAAACAATAACAGATGCTTATGAAGAACAACATAATATAGAGGTAAGAATAGGTTCTACTATTAAAGAAGTAGCTGCTTTGTTAGTTAATATTCAAGAAGCTAAAAGAACTTTAGAGTCTTTATCTAGTAATAGTAATGAAATTGAGGAAATAGAATATTCTAGTGAATATGGTTATTCTCCATCTATATAATAAAAAAAGACACTGAGGTGTCTTTTTTTATTACTTGTAAACTTTACAAAAGGTCGAAAAAAGTCGAAATTTTTAAGTTTATGATATAATGTTTTCATAGAGTAGGTGAAACCACATGGATGACTTTGGAGTTTCTTTTTATATTGATAGTGCTTTTTTAAGAGTAGATTCTAATTACAAAGTAGTAAAAGGTGAAAAATACGAACTTGTTAGTTTAGATGGAACTTATAGAACAGGAATTTTTACAACTGAAGAAGAATATGGTGATTACCATTTGCGTTCTTTTACAAATGGTAATAATGCTATACCACCGTCTGTTCTTGGCCCTGAGCAAGTTATCAAGTTGATTCCTAAGGTATTAAGAGATGAGTTGGATGGTATTAATAGTATAGACGACCTTCAGATATTTGAAAATTATACTGATGGATTTATTCTTAATAGTGATGTCTATAATAACGAAGAAAACCATTATGTTAGTTTTAATATTCCATTAAGACTAGAGCAGATAGTTGCTGCTAATGGATATAAGAAGAATGATATAGCGTTTTATGCCAAAGCTAATGCTTATTTCTTTTTTAGAAATGGTGAAGTTATTCAAAAATCTTTTTCTCTTAGCCTTCCAAATTTTCCTACGGTTGTTTACAACACGAAAATGCCTGTAATTAATTCTTTGAGTGATTTTATTTTGTATGGTAATAATTCTGAAAATATGGCTTGTATGAATACAGATAATCAAGGTAAGATTATTATGGATGGTACGAAGTGCACGAAATATGGAGGATATAGTTCTACTGAATATAAATTTGTTCATTATTTCGTAGCACAAAAAGGTGAAGTTAAATTTAATATAGAAAATACTGTTAATGGATTAGCTAAGTATAATGCTTCTAAAGATAAAAATTTAGAATACAAAATATATGTAAAAAATATCGGTAATGCCTCAAGTGGTGAAAATAAAATTATTACTTATATTCCAAAAGAAGTTACGGTTATTGAAAAAGATATTAGTAATGATGGTGTATTTGATAAAAGTAAAAATACTATTACTTGGGAAATAGATAGAATAGATGTAGATGAAACATTAGAATTTACTTATAAAGCTATTGCTCCAAATGATGTTAATGGAAAAGAATTAATAGGTAAATCTAGTATTACTAGTACACAAGTATTGGAAACAACATATTCTAATAATACTGTTGTTACATTAGATAAAGTTATTGAGGTAGTTAAGAATCCAGAAACTGGCACAATGATTTATATAGCTAATACTAATTTAGGAATGCCGCTTAGTATGTTTATTATATTAATTATTATCCTATGTATGATGACAATTCTATTTTTCTTTAGAATGAAAAAAGAAAGACACTAATGTGTCTTTTTATTATGATATAATAATAGAAGGAGAGTAGCTATGGAATTAAGAGATTTAGAAAATTTAGATAATGCTCGAAGATTAACTGTAGATGAATTTGTTTCTTTATCAAGTGAATTATCTTTTTTAGAGAATCCATATATAAAGAAACAAATTAATGAGGCATCAATAAAAACGTTGTATGAATTGTATGGTACTGCTAATCCTACTATTTTAAAAGCTCTAATTGCAAGATCAAATCTTCCTGATGAGATACTTAATAAAGTATTCTTTTATGCTGTAGATAGAAATGATACTTATATTCTAGATGAAATAGCTAAGAGACCTAATTTAAATAGTGTGTATTTAGATAAAATATATAAATTATATATAAATAGAAAGCTACCTCATCCTGTTATTTTTACAATTATTATTACAATTATTATTAATAATTTAGATCCGAGTGATATTGTTATTAAGGTATTGAATAATCCTGCTTTTGAACATAATTATGAGTTGATGAATGTAATATGGGATTATTTGAGTAAGTGTCCTCAAGAACAATTATATAATATAGTAAAAGAAGTTGATTTGGCTGGAATAGAACAATATGGTTATGGTTTTATTCTTAGGAATCCTAATATTTCACCAGAGACGGTTGATATTTATATTGCAAAGGCTTTATCTTCGGATAGGTATTATTTAAAAGAATCTTTAGCTTCATATAAAAAATATAATAAAAATCAATTTCTTTTGTTGGCTAAGGCAAATTTTTATATTGATGGGTTAGATAGCCAGATAGATAATTTTACTATTACTAAGCAAGAATTAATGGATTTAATTAATTATTATAGAGAATATAGGCATATTGTTCCAGAAGAAGTATTCCGTAAACTAGCAGAAATATGTACTCCTGGTTCTCCTTTATTTCAACAAGAGTTAACTTTAGAAGAGAAGAATATGATTTATTCGACAAAGACTAGCGATTATATTAGATTTTCTTTACAATATCCTGATGCACTTGGAAAAGAAACAAGAGAGTATCAAAGTTATGTACATGATTTGTGTTGGAATCCTATAGATGATTATACAATTACACTTTTGAGTAAGTATTGTACTTTAGAAGATGTTTTAATTGAATTGGCTTATTCATACTTTCGTGTAAACTTAGAAAATTATTTAAACATTATAAACAATAAAAATCTAAGTGATGCTGGTTTATATTTAGTTATTAAAACACATTGGTATAAGAAGTATGATCATAAGATAAAATCTGAGAGAATAAATGATTTAATAGAAAAATATGATTTACATGTATTCGGAGATAAACAAAAAAAGGAAGAATTACTAAAAGAAGTTATAAAATTACTTGAATCAATATTGGGTAAAAAAGAAATAAAATCTGATACTAGTCTTATTCAATTAAGTGATAGGGTAGAATTTAATGAAGATGGAACAATATCAATATATCCAGAGAATTTTGACCTTATAGAACATCAATTTCAAGATAAAGAAATAGTTTATGGTAGTTTTCCATATACTCCGGTTTATAGTCCAATTAATAGTTTATTGAATGTAATGTTAAAAGAAGGCTTATTAACTATGAGTAGTAGTTATCATTATCTAACTGATAATGATTTAGTATCAGCTCCAGTATTTACATTTAATGATACTCAATATGTAAGAATTAAAAATCATAAAGGAGTACAATGGTATACATATGATCCTATTAAATGGAAAATAAATACTGAAAATAGATCCTTAGATATGGAAAAACCAATTCTTGATATTAATAAACATAGCAAAGAAATGTTAGAATACTATCTTAGTTCGGGATTTAGACGTGATGTACTTCTAAAATATGAAATAACTCCTGAAGAAGAAAAACTAAGAAAACTACTAGAAGATAAAGAAAAAAATGCTGAAGATATAAAAGCTTTAGAAGAATTAAAAAGAAAAAATATGCAACAGCAACAAGAAAAAAAGGATAAATATTTAAAGGTATTAGCATTGCTATCAGAATTAAAAGATGCTATTGATTTATTAGATAATAAAGATATAGTAGATATGCAAAAAGCAAAAAACAAAGTCTTAGTTCCAGAAGATGTATTATTAATAAGAGTAGATGATCATCTAGAATTTAATCCTGATTATATACCTTATTTAAATTTTATTAATTTATCATTTGTAACAACAGAGAATTTAAAACTAAGTGGACTTGATTTAAGTCAAACTAATTTAACTTTTGATCCACAAAAAATTTATAACAGAGATTTAAGTAACTGTATATTATCAGATAATAATGTTATGTTTGGAAACTTTGCTTTAGTAGATTTAAGAGGAGCAATAGTAAGTGAAGAAACAGAAAGCATTGGATTTGAGGATGCAATTATTGATGAGAATACAAGATTACCAATTAGTAATATAAAAAGACACTAATTAGTGTCTTTTTATTGTGTTATAATGTTTGTGGTGATTTTATGAAGACAGAGACCAAGAATTTAATTAAAATATTAATAATTGCTTCCTTCTGTTTTTTACCAATTCGTGTTTATGCAAATATTGTGTGTAATGATGGTACAGTGAGTCCTTCTTGTTCTACTTGTAGTAGAGGATGTTGCTCTAGGCATGGTGGATGTACTAATGGAGGTGGTGAATCTACTAATAATGGTTCTACTAATAAAACTCCTATAGTAGTTTATGGATGTACAGATGAGAAAGCAATAAACTATAATTCAACAGCAACAAAAGACAATGGTACTTGCAAATATGAAGTAAAAGGCTGTACTGATGAAGAAGCTACTAATTATAATAAAAAAGCTAATAAAGATGACGGAACTTGTACTTATGAAATAAAAGGTTGTATTGATGAAGAAGCAATTAATTATGATAAAAATGCTAATGTAGATGATGGAACTTGTTCTTATAAAGAAGGCTGTACTGATAAAAAAGCTAAGAATTATGATTCGGAGGCAATTATAGATAATGAGACATGTGAATATGAAGAAGAACAAAAAGAAGAATCTAATAAAAAAGAAAGTGACGATTCTTTAGATGATGTTACAACTTTATTAATGCTGTTAGGAGGCGGTGGTGGTGTTACTGCAGCGGTAGTCACTGGACAAAAGAATAAAAAGAAAAATCAAATAGTACAAAGTAATAATCAACAAAATAAAGGGAAAAATTTTTGTGTAGGTTGTGGTGCTCGATTGATTACTGGTAAGGAATATTGTACAAAGTGTGGAATGAAAATAGAATAAAAGAGTCAAATAGTTTGGCTCTTTTATGTTATAATGCTTATGGTGATGAGGAATGAAAAAAGAAATAATAATAGGCGTACTAGTTGGTCTTGTTATTGGTGTAATCATTGGAATTATTATTGGTAAAAAAATGAGCAATGGGGAATATTCTAATAGATTGCAAGGAGACAATCATTCACAAATAGAAAAAAGTACTTTAAATGAAGCTGATCAAAGATTTATTGGAAAATGGGAATATGGAACTAAATATGAAGAAATGGAAGTAAAACTAAACAAAACATTAAATGATTATAAAGACAAGTATGAGTTAAGAGCTAGCGAACAAGGTTGCTTATATGGAGACGAATATAATAGCTCATATGCAGCTCAGACAATAGAAAGTAATATTACATTATTGATAAATAAGGATGGTACTGTTGAATATAAAACTTATTATGGCGTTATTAATAATAAATGTGAAGTTGAAATTGGTATAAAAGAACACTATAAAGGGACTTTTGAAAATTCAAAAATTGTTTTTAAAGAATCTGAAACAAATGGTGAATGGAAGGAAATTAGACAAACGCATAATATTTATTTAGAAGATAGTGAAACATTACACTATAAAGTTGTTGATGAAAATCCTAAAAGTGCAACATATTTGTTTATTAAAAGATCTTAATCAAGTAAAAGAAACTTTTATATTTTTAGTAGTTTTAAAACGAGTTGTGATATTGATATTTATGGCCAGTTAAAGCAATTGAACTACATATATATTTTTGAAAAAAGGAAAAATAATTAATTATAATTATTTTTTTTAATTGTTGCAATTAACTTAAAGTATGAATTTTATACTTAATGACTTTTTGTTACATAGAATAATAATTTTTTAATGTGTTATAATAAATATGGGTGGTTTTATGAAAGAATTGACAAAAAGAGTAGTTGAATTTACTCAGGAAAGAGATTGGGATCAATTTCATTCTCCAGAGAATTTAGCTAAAAGTATTTCTATTGAAGCAGGAGAATTATTAGAGTGTTTTCAATGGAATAATGAATATGATTTAAACGAAGCTAAAGAAGAATTAGCTGATGTAATCAACTATTGCTTATTAATGGCAGATAAACTAGGAGTTGATCCTAAGCAAATAGTTTTAGATAAAATGGAAAAGACTGCTAAGAAATATCCGGTAGAAAAAGCTAAGGGTAAGAGCACAAAATATAATAAATTGTAGAAGGTGATTAAATGGCCGAAATCATTACAAAAATATTTAATGCAGCAACTTCAGATGCTTTGAAATCTGAAAAATATGGTTTTGACTGGCCAGTTGTTTATATTTTAAATAATAATGAAGAAGCATATGTTGGGGAAACTACTAATGTAAGTATCAGATCAAATCAACATTGGGCAAATGAGGTTAGAAGAAATTTGGACAAAATAAGTGTCATTGGAGATGACACTTTCAATAAATCGTCTATTCTTGATTTAGAATCATTCTTAATCAAATATATGTCTGCTGATAGGAGATTCAAGCTGCAAAATGGTAATGGTGGTTTACAAAATCATAATTACTATCAAAGAGAGATGTATGAGACGAAATTTAGGGAAATATGGTATCAATTAAAGTCTAAAGGATTGGTAAAAAATGATTTAACCGCTATTGCGAATTCTGATTTGTTTAAGTATTCTCCTTATAAATCATTGACGGTAGATCAATATATAATAATTAATAGTATATTGGCTGATTTGGCATTGTTGGTTAATAAAAAAGAACCTGCCACTTTCATTGTGGAAGGCGGAGCAGGAACAGGGAAAACAGTGTTAGGAATTTATTTGATGAAGTTACTTGTTCAGGCAAAAGATGCGTCACAAATTGAAATAGAAGAAGATCAAGTTGAACAAAATCTAGCAGAAATATTAAAAATAAATGATGCTATAGATGATCTGAAAATAGGATTGGTTATTCCTATGGACAATTTAAGAACGACTTTAAAAAAAGTTTTTAAACATATTAAAGGATTAAATTCAAACATGGTTTTAAGTCCTCATGATGTTGGTAAATCTAATGATATCTATGATTTATTAATTGTTGACGAAGCTCATAGGCTTCGTAGAAGAAAAAATCTAACCCAGTATGGTACTTTTGATCAGAATAATAATAAAATGAAATTAGGTAAAGAAGGTACAGAGTTAGATTGGGTTTTATTAAAAAGTAAGTATCAAATTTTGTTTTATGATGAAGGGCAATCAATTAAGCCAACAGATGTAAGAAAAGAAGATTTTGATAAGTTGGAGTTAAGAAAAAATTTCAGAAAATATGGTTTAAGAACACAATTAAGATGTCTTGCTGGTGGAAACGAGTATGTTGATTATATAAAGGCTGTTTTTAGTGACAATCCTCCTTCCAAGAAAGTTAATTTTAAAAAATATGACATTAGATTATTTGAAAATGTTAATGACATGATTGAAGACATCAAACGAAAAGATAAAGAATATGGATTGTGTCGTAATATTGCAGGTTATGCTTGGCCATGGAATACTAAAAGAAGCGGTGTCGCCTTTGATCAAGTTAATACTAAAGAAGTAATAAATAGTGGATTATATGATTTAGTTATCGATGGATATAAATATATATGGAATAGTAAAGCTACAGACTGGATTAATTCTCCTAATTCTGTAAATGAAATTGGAAGCATACATACTACTCAAGGTTTTGACTTAAACTATGCTGGATTAATAATTGGTAATGAATTGAAATATGACTTAGAAAGGAAAAAGTTTTATGTAGATAGAAGAAACTATTATGATACTAAAGGAAAAGCTGATACGACGGATGAAGAATTATTGAAATATTTGTTAAACATATACCAAACAATGATGCTAAGAGGAATGTTGGGAACTTATGTATACGTATGTGATGCTGGTTTAAGAGAATATTTAAAAAAATATATATAAAGGGTGATGAAATAATGACATCTGTTACGCAAAGAATTAAAGAAATAAAACAACCGAGAGGCGGTTATTTAAGTGTATCATCATTTGCCGAAATTGATTTAAATGACAGCAGTGTTTTAAATGAAAATGAAAATGTACATTCATCTATAGTAGGTATGGTTGTAGACTACATGTCTAGATATATGATGGGTACAGAAGTGAAACAGGCTTTTAAAATATCTATAATGGGAGCTGCATTGGCAGAACAACTAGGCAGGAATAACTCTATAAAAGAAATAGAAACATACTTGAAAAGAATAAAAGATTTGGATGATGATTCTATTAGGAATGCCTGCAAGGCAGTAACTTTTGATGTTTGGTTTAGAAATCCTCAAGCAGCATTACTGTCAAAGGGAACAGAAGAAATTGAACCAGATTTTGACACAATTAATAATATTAGAATAATGATAAAAAGAAGTTTGAACTTTTTTGAAAAATATGGTCCAGTATTAGTTGATGGATTTACTTTTGAAGGCGGTGGTTATACAGAAACAGTAGATTCTGGTGATGGTGATTTTTTAACTCAGGATACACTGTGGGATTTTAAAGTATCTAAGAGCAAGCCTAAATCAGATAATACATTACAAATATTAATGTACTATATAATGGGCAAACGTTCTAGAAAAAAAGAGTTTAATAAAATAGATAAAATTGGAATATATAATCCAAGGTTAAATAAAATATATATAAAAAAAATATCTGAAATATCTAATGATATCATTGAAGAAGTATCTGATACTGTTATTGAATATAATAAAAAGGGAGTCACAAGAAACAAAGAAGTCATATCTTTGCAAGAAAATAAACTGGAAATGTCAGATGTCATGAGCATACTTAAATGTTCTAGATATAAAATTCTTAAAATGTATAAAGAGAATGGTTTACCTTTAATAAAAGAAAATAACAAATACTACATTTATAAAAATGAATTGAAATATTGGATTATACAGCAAGAGGATATAAGGAAAAAAAGAACAGCTGTTGTTTTAATTACTTTTTTAATTACTATTATGTTTTGGATTATAGCAATAATGGTTATATTGAGTAAGCTTAAATAAAAAGATATCAAAATGATATCTTTTTATATGTTATAATTTAGTTGGTGATCTGTATGAAATATTGGTTTGTCAATCAAGGAACAACATATGAAAACGAAAGAAAAGAAGGTTTTTTATATGCTCCCAAAAATAATAGATATGGGAAATCTTTTAAGCACTGGAATGATGTTAAACTAATAAAAAAAGGAGATATTATTCTCTGTAATAAAAAGGGATATATTCTTTCTGTTGCTAAAGCTCTATGTGACGAATATGATTCAGTAATACCAGATTCTATAAAGGATTTATTTCAAAATGTAGGATATAAAGTTGATGTAGAGTATTGTGATTTAAAAAACAAGTTTAAGTTTTCTGATTATAAAGATGATTATATGAATGGAATTGATTTAGCAATTAATCCGTTTACTATAGATGGAAACGCAAAAATGGGTTATTTATTTCCACTAGAAGAAAAAATAGCTTTATTGTTAATTGAAAAAATGCGAGATCAAAATGTAAATAGTTTTGTAAATTACGAAAATGTTGATTTCTTTGAAGAAATGGAAGAATTACAAGAGGAAGAAGATCAATTCGAAGAAATCAGTAATGGGTTATTAAAGGGATATACGAAAGAAGAACTTGAATTAAAAGACAATAAAGATTACATGTATGTACCTAGAATTGATGAAGGCAAGGCCAAAATTCTTAGAGAAAAAACTGATGGAAAACTTAAAGCAACTAGAATGGAATTAGCTAATCATAATTGTGAAATAGATTCAAATCATAAAACTTTTACAAATTCATCTGGCAAATATCAATATTTGGAATGTCATCATATTATTCCACTTAAAGCGCAAAAAGATTTTCCAAATATTAAATTAGATAGTATGTTTAATATAATTGCCCTTTGTCCAATTTGTCATATGCAGGTTCATCATGCAAATAGAGAGGAAAAGTGTGCAATCTTTTTAAAAATGTATAATATAAGAAAAGATGAAATGGTTGAACATGGTTTCGATTTAGCAGGAATTAACGAAATATTTAATAAGTATTATTTAAATAAAAAATAAAGATATCTAAATGGTATCTTTTTTTGTGGTATTATATAATTGGTGGTAGTATGAGTAATGTGTTTAATGAAACTATTTTTTTAAAAGAAGATAGTACTTTAGATAAAGAAATAGAATACTTGAATAGTTTAGGAAAATCTGATCAAAATAAGATTAAAGGTTCTTATGGTGAAAAACAGTTGATGTATCAACTAAAGAAAGCTAATGAAGGTATGTTTGTTTTAAGAGATATTAATTTAGAATACAAAGATATGACTGCTCAAATAGATTTTATTGTAATTTCATCTCATCATTGCTATTTTGTAGAATGTAAAAATTATACTGGTAATATAGAAATTAATAAAAATGGTGAATTTGTAGTTAATACTAAACCAGGGAAGAAGAATGGTAGAGTAGGAATCAAATCTCCATTGAATCAAGTGGAAGATCAATTAGAATTATTTAAAAAAATATGTCTAGATGATGAAGAAAAAGTTAAAAAGTTGTTAGAAAAAGTAAAGTTTAAAGATTATTTTAGAACCTTAGTTGTGTTTACTAACCAAGAAAATATTATTAAAGCTAACTATGCGCCTAGAGAAATTAGATCTAGAATAATTAAAGTAGATGAAATAGTAAGATATATTAAAAAAGGTAGTGAATTACATCAGGGTAATAGATTAAATAAAGAAGAAATGAATGCTATTGGTAGATATTTTCTTAGTATTAATGTTGAAAAACAAGAGAAGATTTCTTTAGAAAGCAAAGAAATAAAAAAAGATCAATTTGATGACTATATTAAAAAAGTTGATTCTACTAAAAAGAAAAGTGATACTAAAGAGAAAAAAAATAGTAACTTTTTGATAAAGTGGGCGAAGGAGATAATACTTGGTTTAATAATCATTGCTTTTGCAACTGCGTTCTCTGTCTCTTATCTTAAAGAATGGGCAAATAGTTTTAATAAAACCAATGATAAAGAAATAGTTAATAGAAAATTGACCGATAATCAAAAGCAAGCTATTGATATAATTAAATCAGCATATAAGAATAGTAAAAATGATGGTTTTGAAGTAATACATACCAGTGTGTGTAAAGAAATGAGTAATTTCTTCGGTTCAACATCTTTTACATGTTCTAGTTTGCCAATAGAAGTAAATGTGGTAAGTGAAACAAAAATGACAATATATAAGAATAACAAATGTTATACTTTAGAAATAAGTGAAGACGGGGATAAAATGACTAATGCTACTGAGGAAACTAAAGGTTTTGTTGAGAATGATTGGTGTCAAGGAACGATGATTGGTTATTATGAATGGGATCCTGAAAATGACTATTTCAAAAAAATAGGAGGCTATGATAAAGTAAAGGAAATGGCTATGTATTATTATAATAATGGAAAACTGAGTGACGATTATTATGATTATTCGAAGGTGCAAGAACGTGGTGGTAACAGTCAACTTTGGAGTACTTATAAAATGAATGTAGATAAGTTCTTTGGTGGATTGACTGGAAAAGGCGCTTGGATTGGGGATACTAATAGTAGTGGTTTTAAAGAAATGGTTGAAGACTATTATTACGTTATGAAATAAAAGATATCAGAGTGATATCTTTTATTTTTGTATTACTTATAATCATTTCTGGTGATATAATCAGATTAGAAAGTGTGGAATATGTATATGGCTAATTTTTGTACTAAATGTGGAAAAGAATTAAAGAAAGGGGTTAAGTTTTGCGAAAGTTGTGGGGCATCTACTGATGGAAAAGTCCAACCAGAAGTTAAAACAGAAACCAAATCAGTTAAACCCAAGAAGACTCCAACTTGGTTGATAGTGCTAGTACTAGTATTTGCTGTTATTTTCTTTGTTGGAATTATTGGGTCATCAAGTAGTGATGATGATTCTAAGGATAAAGAGACTTATACTAAGAACAAGAAAGTTACTGTTGTTGTAACAGACTTTAGTGAAATGACTGAAGCAGAAATAGATAAATGGTGTAATGAAAAGAAAATAAATTGTAAGATAACATCAGAGTATTCAGATACTGTTGATAAAGATAAATTTATTGAACAAAGTGTAGAAGCCGATAAAGAAATATATGAAGGAGAAAAAATAACAATTACTTATTCTCTTGGAAAAGAACCATCAGCAGAATATAAAGCCGCTTTAAAAAAAGCAGAATCTTATTCAGAAACTCTACATATGTCAAAAAAGGGAATATATGATCAACTAATATCTGAATACGGTGAAGGTTTCCCAAAAGATGCTGCACAATATGCAGTTGATAATATGAAAGCAGATTGGAATGCTAATGCATTAGCTAAAGCAGAATCTTATTCAGAAACTATGTATATGTCAAAAAAAGGAATATATGATCAACTAGTTTCTAGTTATGGAGAAAAATTTACAAAAGAAGAAGCTCAGTATGCAATCGATAATATAGAAGCTGATTGGAAGGCAAATGCTGTTGAAAAAGCAAAGAGTTATAGAGAGACAATGAATATGTCTAAGAAGGCAATATATGATCAATTGGTTTCTAGTTATGGAGAAAAATTTACAAAAGAAGAAGCTCAGTATGGCGTAGATCATATGGATGATTAAAAAGATATCTAAATGATATCTTTTTTATTTGTATTATTAATATATAAAATATAAGTGAGAGTGGTATTAAAGTATAAGTAATATTGGTGTTATTTATATAAAAATATAACTGAGAATGGTATTTTAATATATAAAATACAAGTGAGGCTTATATTTTAATATAAGTTAGAGTGGTATTTTGGTATATGAAATATTGGTATTACTTATATTATGAAGTATTATTAATGGAGATGTGTTAGAATTATTATTGAGGGAGATATTTATGAGAGTAACAATAAGTTCATCATCTAATGAAAATATTAGTGATATATATAAAGAGAGTGCTATTAAAGTATGTGATTATTTGGCAGAGAATGGATGGGATTTAAACTGGGGTTCTGGATCTATTTCTATTATGGGTATTTGTTATAATGAATTTGTAAAATACAATAGAAAGATATATGGATATACATCTCCTAAATATGCAGATGATATAGAGAATCTATCAAATGCTAAGCATACAATATTTGATACGACATTTGATTTAAAAAAGAATATATTTAATGATGCTGATTTAGTAATATTATTACCAGGTGGTACTGGTACTATATCTGAGTTCTTTGCTTATTTAGAAGAAGTGAGAAGTAATGATATAAATAAAACTTTAGTATTGTATAATGAAAATCATCATTTTGATTCTACTATTAATTTAATAGATGATTTAGTTAAAAGAAGTTTTAATAGTGATAGTATTTATAATTATTATAAAATAGTAAATAGTTTTGATGAATTTAAGAGACTAATAAATGAATATAATAAAAAGAGCTAGAAAGCTCTTTTTTATTTATATTAGTTATATATAAAATATAAGTGAGAGTTGTATTAAAATATATAAAATACAAGTGAGACTTATATTTTAATATAAGTGAGAGTGGTATTTTGATATAAGTATTAGTACTAATATAGATAAATATTATATTATTTATCTAGAATATTGATTATGATATAATATAAATGATAATAAGGGAGTGAAAGGTTATGAAAAAGATAATTTTCTTATTAATATTGTTTTTATTAATTCCATTAAGTATTAATGCTAAAACTTATAAAGTAGAATTAGTTAAGAAGACTAGTGAATTAAATAATAGTACAATAGATAATTATATAATAGTTAATAAAGCTGATAATGGAAATTATTATGCTTGGAGTAGTACTTTATTAAGTGGTACTAATTCTAAAAGAGCGCAAGCTAAAAATAATGCTGAAATAGTTACTTTTAATGAAGATTTTACTGAATTATATACTGATACAAATAATAATATATTATGGACATTTGGTTTAAGTACAAACTCTATAAGTGAAAGTGTAGATGCACTAACATTAGTTACAAGTAAAAATGTCTATAATGATGGAGAGAATGATAATAGAAATCAAATAAATTTTACTGCTACTGATACAGCTACAAATCCAGCAGGATTTGTTTATACAAATAATGCTTTACCATTAAATTTTAAATTTATAAATGATGAAGGAAATATTAGAATAGGTCAACATATAGCATCTAATAATAGAACTTATTATATAAGATTTTTATCTACTGATAATCGTTTCTTAGCAGGAGATTTAGGTAAGGCTTCAAAACAAGTAAAATTATATAGAGTTATAGAAGAATATCCTAAAATAAAAAAATATGTTGATAAAGAGATAAATGAAGTTATGAATAAAACTACTAAAGAAGATGATACATTTAATAGTAGTGGTATCTTACAAATAGATATAGATTTAGAAATAGATAAATTAATTAGAAATACTGATATTTTATTTGTTTTAGATTATTCTAATAGTATGGATTATGATGATAAGTTAGAGAACTTACAAGTTAGTACAAATTATTTAGCTAGAAGATTATTAGAAACAAATCAAAATAATAGAGTGGGAGTAATTAAGTTTGCTGATGGAAATATAGATGCAGCTGGTAGTAAACAACTAGGATTATCACGTAGTGAAAGTGCTATTAGTCAATTTATAGCTGAGGAAAATACAAGTAAATTAGGTGGAACAAATTATACAGAAGCTTTCTCATTAGCTCATGAAATTCTTTCTGAAAATGCAATAGAGGGAAAAGATCAATTAATAATCTTTGTTACAGATGGTGCACCGACTATTTATAATCGTACTAAATTTAGTGTATTTAAAAATACGAATGATGGTATTGTTGGTGAATATGCTGTTAATTGGATTAATTACTTTTTAAGTAATAAGTTATCAATAGCAGAAAAATTAAAAGATTCAGGTGTTCATATTAGTTGTATTGGTATTGGTACTGATGTAGATTCACCAATTAAAACAGATGGGTCATTTGTTATAAAAGGAACTGATGCTAATCAAGTATTAAAAAATATTGCTAGTACAGAGAATGATTTTTATTCATTAAATGAATATGAAGATTTAGAAGATGCATATGAAAGAATATTTTCTAATATTTATGATAAGTATTTAAGTAGAAAAGTAAATGATTTAATAAATGAAGACTATTCATTATTAACTAATCAATATAAGAACAAAATTTCATATATTGAAGTAAAAGGTGAAGATGATAAAGTAATAGAAAAGATAACTTTTGATCAAGAAAAAAATGAAGCTTATAGTTCATTACTTGGTGATAAGAATATCTTAGATGAATCTAATAATAATTATGTTTTAGGTGCTAAAACATTTAGTTTTGATTCAGCTAAGAAATCATTTGAATTTAATTTTGAAAATCTAAAAGAAAGAAAAATACATATTACATATTTTGTTATTCCAACTTCTAATAGTTTGGATACAGCATTAGAAAACCCTCTAACTGGTAATAAGAGTATTGTAATTGCTTTAGCAATATTTGTTATTTCTTTACTAGCTGTATTTGTAAGTTATAATAAGTTAAAAATGACTAGAAGATACTAGTCATTTTTTTATATTTAAATATAGATAATATTGGTATTTTGGATTATGGTATAATATTTATTAGGAGTATGGTTATGAAAAAAGTAATACTTGATATGGAAAACTATGCTGTTTTAGATTATAAATATTTAAAAGATATTGATATTAATGATAGTTTTTTTGATTCATTAAAAGAAGATTATTTAGGATTTAATGAATGGTTTTTAAAAAAACAAAAAGAAAATGTTAAAGCTTATGTACAAGAAAAAGATGGTAAGTTATTATCATTTTTATTATTAAAGGTAGAAGATGAAAAAGAAAAGTATAATGATTTTTTAAAACCTTTTAAGCCTGGAAGAAGATTAAAAGTAGCAACTATAAAAGATATTGATCCGGATAGGAAAATGGGAGAAGTGTTTATTAAAATCATTGAAAAGACAGCTATGAATGAAGGATGTATAGAAATATATGCTTCTGTTTTTGATAAATATGATTATTTAATTAAAATGTTAGAAAAGAATGGTTTTAAGAAGTATACAAAGAAGAAAGCATTGACTTCTAGTGGAGTAGAAGAGTTAGAAAATGTATTAATAAAAAAGATATCATAGTGATATCTTTTTTTTATGATATAATAACTCTCACTTGGAGGGTTTTATGGAAAAGTTAAATGTAGAAGAAGAACTAATAAGAAGATATGAATATCTTCTTATGAATAAAGAATTAATACTTGCAATGTGTATTAATTATGGAATAGAAAAGGATCGTTATAAAAGAACAGTTAAGAGACTAAAAGAGTTAATTAAATCTATGGAAGATAAAAGATTAACATGCGAAGAAGAGTCATTAAGAAGACTAGCTATAGCTGCAATTAATGATTGTAGAGAGAAGTTAGATGTTCCTCAAGTTTATTTATTTAGTAAAGTAAGCGATGAAATAGTTAATGCATTTGAAGAGTTTTTATTTACTGATGGTAATATAGAAGATACTATTTTATATAAACATATAGAAGCATTAAAGAGTAATCCAGATTATTTAACTAGTGTTAATATTTTAATTGATAAATTAGAAGACAGAAGATTAGGAAGTATTTATTTAATACAAGTACCTACATTTACTGTATGGAAGATATTATCATATGTTAGAAGAAAGAATAAAGATAATAAAGCTATATTAGACGCTTTAGATAAATACTATAATATTGAGCGATATATGATAAGTGGAGTAGATTATAATAGTGGTTATGTAGTAGGTGAAGATGAAACTTTAGAAAATGGGTATGATTTAAGCGTATTTCCTACAACATCAATATATAGTGAAGTAAATTTTGGAAAAGAATGGAATGCAATTGCAGCAGATTATCCTGGTAATGAATTTGAAGAAGAAGATAATTATAGAGTATATAGTGATGATGGTGAACCAACTATTAATGATGCTAAGACAGAGTTTATTAAAGCATTACAAGAAATGCCAATGTTACCTTTGGAATTAAAAAGTAATATCAGAATGAAAAAAGGACGTTAAACGTCTTTTTTTATTATGATATAATTATTATAGAAGAGGTATGCTATGAACAGAATATTAAGTTTGTTTGATTGCCCCCTTAGAGATGTCAAAAGATTATTACCAATTATTAGTAGACAAGGTTTTAATGTAGTACAGGTATCTCCTTTACAAAGAGTTAAAACTGAAGGAAATAATGAATGGTGGTTATTGTATCAACCACTAGGTTTTGATATTGGTAATAGATTAGGTAGTAAAGAAGAGTTACATGATTTATGTAATGAAGCTAGAAGATATGGTATTACAATAGTTGTAGATGCTGTTGTTAATCATGTAGCTAATAAGAATCAATGGGACTTTTTAGAACCTCATCCTGATGTAGATAGGGATCTACTTTGGAATGGCGAATGTTTTAAACCTAAGATACAAATTAGTAATTGGGATGATAGGAATCAAGTAATTCATTATTGTTTAGGTTTACCAGGATTGAATCCTAATAGTCATATTGTACAAGGCAAAGTTGTTGGGATGTTAAATGAATATATTGATTTAGGAGTAGGTGGCTTTAGATTTGATGCTGCTAAATCTATAGCATTACCTGAAGAAGGATGTGACTTTTTCCCAAATGTTACATCTAGATTAAAGAGTTATTTACCTTTAGTATATGGAGAAGTATTATTTGCTGATAAAGAATTAATAGCTAAGTATGCAAGATATATGAAAGTATTAACTAATTATGATGCATATGATAGGGAAACTATTATTAGATTTATAGAGAATAAAGATTCATTTTTATCTAAGGATTTAGGTTATACAAGTAAGTGGCCGAAGGAAAGAGTTACTAGTGAATATAATCATTTATGTAGTGAGTATCCTAATACTATGTATTATGCTAGAAATTATACTGATGATTGGCATGAATGGCAAAGTGATAGGGTTAGAGATGCTAATAAAAGGCTGGTGTTAAGAAGATGAATGGATTTAGTATATTATTTTTTACATTTGGTATTTGTGTATTCTTAGTAGGTCTATATGCTTATACAGGACATGAATTAGGTATTATGACTTATAGAGCTGCTTTTAGGAATTTAAGTAAAAAAGAATGGAAGAATATTGGTAAATGGACTATGATAGCTAGTATAGTAATATTTGCTATTGCAATACTTGGATTATTTTTAGACATATAAAAAGACATCAAGGATGTCTTTTTTATATGTAAAGTTAATTTTAGGGTATATTTTAATAATAAAGTTTAAATGATATACTAAAGTTGTATAGTAGGTGAGTATATAAAAAAGATATCATAGTGATATCTTTTTTTATTAAAATGATAGCAAAATTTGTCATATTTTAGTGATTGGATTATAATTTAGATGTATTTTTAGGGGGGATTATAGATGAGTTTTCGTAAAAACTCAGCTTTAAAAGTTGAAAATACAGAAGAATTGAAAACAAATACTAATAATTATTTTTGGAGAAAGGCTGCTTTATGTGCTTTAGCAGTAATAACTCTTTCTACAACATATGATGTTCTTAATAATCACCGTGATGGTGAGTGTTTGTTTACAAAAACATTTAAAAATGTCACTTTAGGTGATGATGAATTAAGTATTGGTGAAAAACACCAATTGAAAGCACTTGAAAGAGGCTATGGAATTAAAGGTGTTAATGTTGATGCAAGGCATCATGAAGGCCTTAAACTTGAAGGATCTAAGAAATTTGATGAATTATCAGATACTTCTATCAAACAATTAGAAAAACATGGTTTTAAAGTAGAAAAAATAGATTATGCAGTAGCAACAAAAACAGAAACTATTAATGCTACTGTTCATCACGATGAAAATACTGGTCTTACTTATTATACTCTTCCAGCTGGATACGTTTTATCTGGAAGTAAGGGAACTAAAGTAACTACTAAAACTGCAGATATAGTTGTTAATAGTAAAGAAATGCCACTAGAAGATGAAAATAGTATTAGAAAACTAGCAAAAGTTGAAGAAATGGCAGATGGAAGCTATAGATATACGTATTATCAATGTTCTAAAGATTATGTATTAGAAACAAAAACTAAATATGTTGTTTCTATGGATAGAGAGCTTGATGATGCATATTCAATTAAGCATTTAGATTATATATTGTCTAGTGAAATAGGTGAAAATGAACCTGATATTATTTATACTGATTATGGACATATTATTAATCGTGGAAATGGTGAATATGAGTTTACTGTATATACACCAGTAGAACCAAATATTAGTTTTGAAGTATCTGGAGATGTTGTAGGTACTGGCTTACATAAATAGAATATTATTAGTAAAGAAAAGATATCATAAGATATCTTTTTTTGATATAAAAAAAATTTAGGGTATTAACAATAATTTTTATAAGTGTTTATTATTGTTCTATGTTATAATAACTTTCACTTTAAGGGGGATAATTATGAAAATTAATTCTATGGAATTAGATAGTATGAGTAAAAAACAAATAAAAAATATATATCTTAAAGCTTCTTTTGGAGAAATAGATGAAACAGAATTAACAAGAATTAGAGAAGCTTTATATGAACTTACACCATTATGTCAATTTACTAAAGATGAATATAGTAGTTTAATTGAAACACTAGATAGGTTATCTGATGATGCTTTAAAGAGTATTGAACATGGTGTATTTAGTGGTTTTTATAGAAGGGGTTTAAAAAATAGTGCAGGAATGCCTGAGGATTTTGAACAATGTGATAGTTTAGTAAATGCTATATATACTGATTATAAAAGTATTAACTCATTTCCTCATTACATGTTAATGAATGAGTATATGTTCGATTTGTATAGATATACTGATTTTAGTGATCAAGAAGTAGTTGATTTCTTAAGTTTAATGAATCCAGAATTATGTAGTTTATTAGTAGAAACTAGAAAAGTAGAGATGGAATCTATATTTGGTAAGTTAAGAAATATGGATTATAGTACTAGACATGCATATTTTGGTGTAGTACAACAATTACTTACTACTTATATGATGTTTATAGATGAATATCAAGATAGTTATGGAGTACCTGCAACTATATTATCTTATATGGTTGATAATTTTACTGAAGCACAAATTCAAAAAATAGGTATGGGTATGAGACTAGGTGTAGATAATATTTATTATGCTAAAGAATTATTAGATTATTATCATAAATTAGCTAAGAAGAATGAAGAAGGGTTTGGAACAAAATAAAAAGATATCTAAATGATATCTTTTTATTTGACTATATCTTATTTTTAGGTATAATATGAAAGGCTTAAAAAAGGGGAGTATTTATGATTACTGAAGTTAATAAAGACTTTAATTTCCATCAAAAAGGTAAATACTTAGTAGGTAATAAGATATTTTTAGATTTAGTATTTAATAATAAATGTAATTTTAATTGTCCATTTTGTATTGCTAGAACTAATGGATATTCTACTAGTGATTTATTAGAATGGAAGAAAGCTATTAAAAAGACTTTAGAAGTATTTGGAGAAGAAATAGATAGTTTAATTATATTAGGTGGAGAGTCGACAATAGATCCAGACTTTTTTACTAAATTAGATTATATAGATGAATTAACTAAAGATAGACATATATTTACTATTTTAACTACTAATGGTTATATGTTAAAACATGAAAAGTTTATAGAAAGAATAGCTAATTCATCTATTGATAGTATTAATATTTCTGTTATGAATCATCATCATAAAAAAAATAATGATTTAATGGGCGCTAATACCTTAACTAAGAAGGAATTAAGGCGTATTTATGAGGTTTTACACAAGAGTGATAAAACTATTAGATTTAATACAAATGTTGCTAAAAATAACTTAAATAATGTTTTAGAGATGGAAGAATATATTAAATATTTTAAAGGTTGTTATGACGTTATTAAGTTTACACCATTAATGAAAACAGATATGTTTAATACTATAGAATCAGTATTAAATTATACACATAAGAATGCTTTATCTAAAAAAGAAATAAAGGAATTATTTGATGAGTTAGCAAGTAGACATCAAGAGAATTCACATAATGATAAAGTATTTGGTTTAATTAATTATGGTGATTTAACGATTTTTCACGAACACATAATATTAAAATATGAA